>Ga0164313_10000584_pt1 | contig 29985 bp, 22 predicted proteins | sample GuaBasSedimGuay4_FD_113735 | JGI IMG/M metagenome (GOLD analysis project Ga0164313, IMG submission 113735) | Subseafloor sediment microbial communities from Guaymas Basin, Gulf of California, Mexico - Guay4, Core 4569-4, 0-3 cm | ecosystem: Environmental > Aquatic > Marine > Hydrothermal vents... | reverse complement strand
ATAGAGGAAAAGAATAAATAGTTCTATAATTTAATACTTACTTATTATGTTTTTGTTTCTCGCTAAGTCGCAATGTTTTGATTATCTGTATTGTAAAATATTTTATGAGATTTTGAATAAATGATTGCTATAAAACTTTAACGAACTATTATTGTTAATTTAGAAACAACAAAAACAACCCTAGATTGGGCAATTCAAAATAAGATACAACATTAATCCCCCAAGAAATCCTTATAATTACCCTCTAAAAATCTTGGCGGAATTTTCAATCCCAGTCTTTCTTGTTCCTCCTTGTCTTCCCAGATTATTTTCATACCGATCTCCCGGTTAATTTTTAAATTATCGTGACGTTTTGTATATGTGCTGGTTACATAATTATCACTTTTCAAAGTCATAAAAAATCGAAAAACTGCAGCCAGTAAATAATATGCATTATCATTACAATCGACTGTAATGTCGTAGGTATGAAAAATGGGGTTGGTTTGAGTTTTATAATTCACCATATCTTTCACAGAGAGCTGGTTTTCTGATATTTTCCTGCTTTTTAATTTTTCATGGCTTTCCGGTCTCAATGGAAAATAGATACAATGACCGGCATAATAACCGGAATCATCTGTTATTATTAAATTCAGCTCAGGAAGTAATTTTATGGCTTCTTTAATAACATGCCTTTTGACAATATTTGATGATTTATTTTGAAATTGCATAAATTTCATGATATACTCAATATCTGTCTCAAATTTAATAGGCCGTATTCTATCAGTAATTATATGAATCTGCTCTTTAAACCAGGATGCACTGGGTAATTCAGTCGAAACCTCATTCAGAGAATATTTTCTGATCTCAAAATCATAATAAGTAGGAATGACATTTAAGCTATTGAGATTTCTAATGAGTTGATGAGGTAATAGTGTTTCCTGGACCAAAGTATCCTCTTTTTCAGGATTCACCAATGTGATATTCTTCTCCCATCTAATAATCGTGCGTACATCCACATTTAATTCACCTGCAAAATCGGCCTGTGACATACCATTTTCCTTTCGGTAGTCATACAGAAGTTCTCCTAATGAATGATATTTTTTCATATAACGACACAAATATTCTCGTAGTAAAAATAATGAAAATAAGTCGGAGGTAAAAATAAACAAATATTGGACATGTCATGTCATGTTATTTTCAAACTGCTCAATATATATTTGTAGGTCAATTAAATTCAGATACAGATATGATTATAGAAAAGCTTTCAAAAATTGAGGTAACGTCAAAATACAAGATCAATAGTGAGTATAGAAAAATTGAAACTGTAAGGATCTTTAGAAAACTTCTCGATGAGATAGATTTTTCTTCTGAGCATGTGCCTATTGAAGATATTAAAAAGCTAACGCAGCTGTTAACCTTCTTAAAAGGAAAAGAATTAAACAAATGCGAAACAAATTTAGTCAAGGAACTGATCGAAAATAAATCGGAAACGTTCAACAACAATAAAGAATGTTCCTGATCTGCATATTTTCTGTTAGAAAAGCAAAAGAAAAAATTAGTAAAACGACCAATACTTATCCGGATAGCCCAATAGGGCAATTTATGGCATATAAAATGAATTTGTGAAGTTCAATATTTTACAAATTTTGGATAAATGAAAACAATTTTGATTGTTTTCAGTATGAAATAAGGAGATCATGAAAGTTATAGCAACATTTTTAACCGCAATATTACTTATACCACAGGTCGCACCCATGTAGCTTATAGAACCTTCCTTTTTCATTAACAACAGTTTGCTCCTACGGAGCTTAGAAATTTTTCATTTTATCTGACTCATTTTTATAACAGCCTCAGTGAGGTGAACTGATAATAAAAAATATAAGACTTGATTAAATCAGCTCCATAGGAGCATCCAGTTCATTCCTCGCTTGCTTTCCAAAGTCCAATGTCTTTGGATTTTGTGAACACCATGGCTCTATCCGACATAATATATTTTAAGATATAAGCGCTAATGATCAAATTTTATCGAATCAGTCGTAAGAGTTGTTTGATTCGACCGCTTTTACCCTTCCATATCCCTCAAATGACAGATCCACACCCAATTAAGTTGGGCACAGGCCCTTCCCTCTCAAGGGAAGGAATTTTTGCAGCGTTTAATTCAAAAGTAACGCATAAAAGTCCCTCCTTTTTTCAAGGAGACAGCCCCAAAGTTTCGGTCTTGAACTAGTTTGTCAAGTAATAAAAAGCTTATGAATTTAACATTAAGGAGTACACCCTTTTAATTCCCTGGCGTTCTCAATAATCTTTTTATGCTTTTTCCGCTCTATTCCAGCCATCGTCAAAATAGCCGGATCATCACAGATATCTTTGCATAGAACAAATTCCTTCTCCAGTAATTTTTCTTTATCCTTTTTTGATAATGTAACCAATGAGGTTATTGGAAATAATCCATGTTTATTGATCTGATAGGCCAAACTGTTTTGTACAGGATAATCCCAGCTTATTAATTTCAAACCGGCACATTCTCCGAATTTAACAGCCTCAGAGGAAAACCTGGTATTGGTATATATCCATCCCTGATGAAACTTAGAATTTTTACCTTCCTTAATTTTACATTGTTTACCTATATCCAAAAACCGGGATTGAATGTAGAGTGGTATTTTAACATCATTCACCCTACCCTGCTGGTTATGGTATTTACATTCAACCATAAAATGTTTTTTCTCATTTTTTGCCACAACATCTACTTCATGTGTTACGCAATAGCCCTTGACAAAAACACCCACTTCTGTTTTAAACCCATCCTCTTTTAAAATAGCAGCAACAAATTTCTCAAAAGGAAATCCCGTAGGACCAAGTTCCATAATAGCTTTTTTTAGCTTATATCGCGATGCACTTGATTTCGACTGCGACTTGTTAAGCATTTTAAAAGCCATTTGATAAATTTCCTTCGTAGAGATACCGTCGTACAGTCTGCTTTGCACATCGGAAACTATTTTCTGAATAAGATCATTACCTGCTTGGGTTCTTTTTAAGGAGCTGATCAACTTATCGAGATCAAAATCAACCAGATCACCCGAATATTTTCTAATTTTTATCTTTTGCATTAATTTTCATTTCCAATAGTTATTGACTCCTCTAAGGTAAGACATATCTTCATGACCTGAGTTCTACCAAAGCTTTACTCTGCTTCTGCAATCAAATTATAGCCTCCCAATAAAAACTGATCCGTATTCTTGATGGAACTGCTATCTTTTATTTTTATAAAACCATTATAGTTTTCACCTACGAGGACTTCTTTTTTAAGAAAAGTGTATTTATCGTCATCTCTTGATTTTAGGATCAAAACATAATTTCTATCATTCACATCAATGAATGCACTTTCGGGTAGTGCTTTTGATGTATTGTCTTCCACTATGATGTCTGATTCCACGAACATTCCAACAATAAAATTGTGTTTTATATCGTGATCAATATGGGCATGCACCTGAACTGTTCTGTTTTTATCTATCGATTTCCCTATTAAATGTATCTCTCCTTCAAAGCTTTCATTTGTTGATTCGGGAATTCTGAAAATTACTTTTTGCCCTTTCTTAATTTTTAAAACATCTTTCTCAAAGACCCTTAATTCCAGATGAATATGATCCGTATTTACTATTTCCATAATCTTATCCGCAGGCGACACATAGGATCCAGTACTAATATTTATATCAGTAATACTACCACTTATGGGTGCATAAATTACAGAAACAGAGGTCATGTTCCCCTCTTCTGCCGCGGTCGGATCTATATTTAACATCTGAAGTTTTTTCCGAAGTCCATTGTACATGGCATTGGTTCTTTTATAATCACTTTCCGCTTTTAAGAAGCTCTTTTTGGAAGAAATGTTCTCCGAGTACAATTCTTTTTGGCGTTCATATTCCGATTTCAAATAAGTTAATTGTTCTGCTATTTCTATATACTCTTGCTGCAATTCAATAAATTCGATATTTTCAATAGTAAGCAATGTCTGTCCCTTTTTTATCTTATCTCCGATCAATAACGGTGAATTTTTAATATACCCTCCTACATATGCACTGATTACGGCTTTACTGTTTGGAGGTACATCAATTATTCCGGTAGTTTTAATATGTACAGGAAAAGGAAGATCTTGTAAGGTTACCAATTGCATATTTTCACTTTCGAATTGTGCTTTTGTAACAACTATTATATCACTGTTAACAGCAATTTCCATATTTTCAGATGTCCCTCCAACAATGGCTTTTGACCCACCGTCAGATTTTCCACAGCTCAATACCAAAAAAGTTATTAATAATGCCATTAAATATTTTATATAGATTTTCATTTTTAGACTTTTATAATGTTAAATAATTAATTTCTATCACCGTTTGATTGTATAAATGCAAATTATCCATATAGGTCAACAAAATCCCAAATGCATTTTCTAAACTTAGAATATATTCGAAAAAGTTAATTTCACCACTTTTATAGCTGAATTTTGCAGTTTTAAAAATTTCTTCCGAAAGGTGTTTTCCTTCTTCATCATAATAAATCAGTGCCTCTTCGTATTTCCTTAACTGTGCTAATAATATAATTTGTTTCGCATTCAAATTGATCTTATAGTCTGTAGCTTGTTGTTCAACAATTTCTTGTGCTATTTTTGAAGCTTTAATTTTTGAGGCATTTCCACTGAAAAGAATAGGAATTTTTAATCCAATTTGAAAACCTGAGAGATTATAATCTAAGTTGGCATTAGATCCCAAAAAATAATTAAGACTTAAATCCGGTAACAGCCTTTGTTTTTCAAAACTATTCTTTGCTTGGAATAAGGATTTCTTATTTTCAAAATAAGTTATTCCGGGATGACTATCGATCTCCATGTTTTCTAATTCAAGCTTGGCCATGGTTTTTCGCTCAATCGTGAATGTACTGTCACTTTGCACTATCTTTTCCAAATTAGTCAAAGCCGAGCCGACATCTTCTTGTGACTGTTTGTATGTAGTTTGTAATTGCTTTTGTTTTGCCTGTGCGGTGATCTTCTCTAAATAATTTGTTTCCCCTGTTTCAAACCTTCGTTTTGCAGCATAGGCAAAGGTCTTATAGAAACTGTCCAACTTTCTATAAACATCTTCTTTTTCCAATTCATATTGCAAGCGGTAATAGGATGATTTCAACTCTCTTTCCAGAATTTTCTTTTTGACATTATAAGAACTGGACTCCATATCATAAGTTGCCTTGTTCAATTTTTTACCTGCAAAATAGAGGCTGGGAAACAGAAAGTCCTGTTGTATACCAAATACTTTTAGCGGTTCATTATCCACTGCCAGGTTATTTTCGTCATAATTATAATATATCTCTGTTTTATCAAACGTAAATGCATTGCCGATCAATGCATCCGCTTCATCGATCTTTAAAGAAGATGCTTTCAATCCTGCATTATTCTCCAGGGCCAAATTATAAACTTCATCCAAACTTAATTGCTGCACTTCCTGGGCTTTTGCTTGCTGTGTTAGGGTCAAGAAAAGAGCCAGAAAACCTATTATTTTAATATTAATTTTTTTGTGTTTTCGAACGTCTCTTTTTTTATCAAAAATTGAATATAAAACCGGCAGTACCAGCATGGTCAGTAGGGTTGCAGATACCAAACCACCTATAACCACAGTTGCCAGGGGTCGTTGCACTTCTGCACCGACATTTGTTGAAATCGCCATGGGCAGAAAACCAAGAGCCGCAGCAGCAGCTGTTAATATTACAGGACGAAGACGCTCTTTGGTACCTCTGATTATTCTTTCATTTATATCCTCCATTCCTTCTTGTTTTAACTCTTTAAAATGTTCAATTAGCACAATGCCATTGAGCACTGCAATACCAAATAATGCTATAAATCCTACTCCTGCCGAAATACTAAAAGGCAAATCTCTCATCCATAATAAAAATACACCACCAACCGCGGATAGCGGAATTGCGGAATAGATCATCAGGGCTTCACTTGCCGAATTGAAAGCAAAGTATAACAGCAAAAAGATAAGAACCAAAGCTATTGGAACCGCCACTTTTAATCTTGCTTTCGCTCTTTGCAAGTTTTCGAATTGTCCGCCATAGGTAATGCTGTAACCTACCGGAAGTTTAATATTTGCTTCTATTAAATTTTGAACATCATCAACAACCGACTGCAAGTCTCTGTTTCTCACATTAATACCAACAACTATTCTTCGTTTCGTATCATCTCTTGATATTTTTGCCGGTCCTTTAGTATAACTAATCGTTGCCAATTCATTTAATGGGATTTTGACACCTGACGGGGTATCTATATAAAGATATTCCAGACTGGACATGTCAGTCCGTTTCTCCTCATCCAATCGTATTGCCAGATCAAATCGTTTTTCACCCTCAAATACACTACCAACTACGGCACCGGAAAAACTCATGGCAATCATATTATTTATTTCTTCAATATTTAAATTGTACCGGGCTACTTTCTTTCTGTCATAAACGATACTCATCTGAGGTAATCCCGCGATCTTTTCAACAATAATATCAGAAGCACCTTCGACGTTCTCGATCAACTTTTTAATTTCATTTCCTTTTTTACTTAACACCTTTAAATCTTCTCCAAAAATTTTAATGGCAATATCCGCTCGCACACCTGTTATTAACTCGTTAAAACGCATTTCAATAGGCTGGGTAAATTCAACTTCCATTCCCGGTATGATAGACAGAGCTTCTTTAAACTTATCTGCGAGTTCATCCTTTGTTTTGGCAGATACCCATTCTTTTTTTGGTTTTAATTTTATAATTACATCACTTTCTTCCATCGACATCGGATCGGTTGGTATTTCAGCTGCTCCTATCCTACTCACTACCTGATCTACTTCCGGGAAATTATCCAATAATATATTTTCAATTTTAGTAGTTATTTCGATTGTTTTACTCAAAGAAGTACCGGTTTTTAGCACAGGTTGAATTACAAAATCTCCTTCATCCAAAGTTGGTACAAACTCACCTCCCATGGTGGTGAATAAATAAATTGAAAACACCAATAGAAATGATGCAATTCCCAAAACGGTTTTTTTACTTCGCAAAGCCCAACGAATAGAAGGTTCATAAAGCCCGCTTAAAAAATTCATCAGTCGAAATGATATATTTTTTGGAGAAACTTTAGCTGGCTTTAGAAATATGGATGACATTACCGGCACATAGGTCAATCCAAGAATCATCGCTCCGATTAAGGCAAAACTAAAAGTCAATGCCATTGGTTTAAACATTTTTCCTTCAACACCTGTTAAAGACAGAATTGGAATAAAAACGATCAATATTATAAGTTGCCCAAAGATGGCTGAATTCATCATTTTTGATGAACTTTTTAAGGTTATTTCATCAATGGCTTCTTTCTTATCATCGGCATTGAGTTCTAATAATTCCCGTCTATTTGAAGTGATTTGGAAAGCAATGTATTCCACTATGATCACAGAGCCATCAATTATGATCCCAAAATCAATTGCCCCTAAACTCATTAAATTTGCGTCTACACCGGTTATATACATCAATGCTAAGGCAAATAACAGTGTTAAGGGAATTATAGATGCCACAACCAATCCGGAACGCATATTGCCCAGTAATAATACAACTATAAAAATTACGATCAAACAGCCTAAAACCAGATTTTCCACTACAGTGAATGTTGTTTTTGCTATTAATTCACTTCGTTCCAGAAAACCATTAATATACACACCTTCAGGCAGGTTCTTTGAAATACTTTCCACACGAGTCTTAACCGCTTCAATGACTTTTTTAGAGTTGCCATCCTTCAACATCATTACTTGTCCTAAAACTTTCTCTCCCTGCCCGTTACCCGTTATTGCACCGAATCTCGTAGCACTTCCAAAGCCAACTTTAGCAACATCTTTTATATAAATGGGAAATTCATTATCCGATTTTACGGCAATATTTTTTATATCCTCTAAATTTTCAACAAGACCTTCTGCTCTTATGAAGTATGCTTTATTTATTCTTTCGATATAACTTCCACCGGCAATACTATTATTTTTTTCCAGTGCATTATAGACATCAATGGCAGAAATATTCATAGCATGAAGCTTTTCGGTATTGATCGCTACTTCATATTGTTTTAAATATCCACCCCAGGTATTAACTTCTACTACTCCAGGTATTCCCGACAGTTGTCTTTTAACTATCCAATCCTGAATAGTTCTTAAATCGGTCACTGAATATTTATTTTCATAACCGGGTTCTGTATCCAGCATATATTGGTATATTTCTCCTAATCCCGTAGTAATCGGACCCATTTCGGGTACGCCAAAGCCTTCTGGTATTTTTTCACTCGCAGAAATAATTTTTTCAGATATCAACTGTCTCGGTAGATAAGTACCCATATTATCTTCAAAGACAATCGTCACTACCGACAATCCAAATTTTGATACCGATCTTATTTCAATAACACCCGGCAAATTTGCCATTTCTATTTCAATAGGATAAGTTATAAATTGCTCAATATCCTGTGTTGATAGATTTTTAGATGTTGTAATTACCTGAACCTGGTTATTCGTTATATCCGGAACTGCTCCGATTGGAATTTGCGTGAGTGAATATATACCAAAACCAATAATAAAGGCGGTAAATAGAAATACAATTAGCTTATTCTTTAGGCTAAATTTTATGATGTTTGTTAACATAATTCATTGCATTGTTTTAATTAAAAGTTCTGTTTTGATCAACAGAATTAAAAAAATACTTTCAGTACTTTATATTTTAAAGCTTAATAGCTTTGCGATTAAGCACATGATTAGAATACTAATCAATCGTTAGCGAAAATGAATTATACTACTTTGGGAGGTTGAAAAATATTAGATTTTTCAAAAATAGAATTTGTTTCCTGATAAAGAAATATTGCTTTTGAATTTATTTCATCGATTCGCAGGGCAACCAATGGTGCCGTGTTTAAAATAAAAACAGAAATAAAATTTGGAGAGCACTGATGGTTAAACGGAAGTTGTTCGTGATCTTGCTGCTCATCACCACTGCTTTTATCATGATCGTCTTTCAGTTCACCGTAATGTTTTGACACGAACATAAAAATATCGTCGCCATATTCTTCCGCATGATAAAACGCATGTTCCACTAATTCGTCAAGTTGCAGGAATTCATCTATATTAATATTGATACTCTGAAACAGAATCAGGAATGAAATAAATATGGAAAAAAATTTAGTCATCTTTTGCAAAGATAAGAGAAAAATATTCTTTAATAAGACCAACAAAATGCCTTTAGGTTTAATATAGTATTAAATCTTCTAGTAATCAGTCATTTAATTATTTGTGATTTAATTAGTGCCGGCAAGAAAACCAGTTATTATCAAAGACTAATTAAACTGTTGGCCAATTTTCACCCTTAACTGACGTTTATAATCTTCTTCCAACCATTTGATGTAATTCTTTGAGCTTTTCAAAATACAATATGAATATTGCTTTATTCTATACTCAATATCATCATGGAGTTCTCTTGAAAGGATATGCGCGTCAAAAACATCTTCACTATTTTCCATACAGATTTTTGCATGCTGGGCCAGAGATTTTTCCAAAACCATCTTCGATTTAAGCCCTGCTTTTGTTATCAATTCATATTCTTCTTTGACATCGAAATCAAAATCATCGGATTTAGAGAACATCTCTCTTACTTCATCCGGCATGACATATTTAAATCTTCTTTCGATTTCTTCATCAGTCATTAAACTGTCCAGGTAAAAATTTGGATTTTTAAATATTGCCTGCCAGTCCACATCTGAGGTCCAGAGCCCAAATCTCGAAAGATTATTGCCTATATCCAAAATAGAAAATGTTTTCTTATCCCCTAATATTCTGGAACCCCGACCAATCATTTGAAAATACAAAGCCAATGATTTCGTAGCTCTGTTAATGATTATGGTTTCAATTGTTGGTTCATCAAAACCTGTGGTTAAAATTCCTACGGATGATAAAATTGCATCAGGAGTAGTTTTAAACCATTCCAATATTTTTCTGCGCTCTTCCTTGGTGTTCGTATTATCGATATATTTTACATCGTATCCGGCATGTTTAAACAATTCATATACCATTCTCGATGTGAGGATACCATTGTTGAAGATCAGTGTTTTTTTACCTTTGGATTCCTGTTCATATGCCTTCACCAATTTTGATTGCATAAAATTCTTTGAATATAATTCTTCCGAAGATTTTACTGTATAATCACCATTGATACCAATTTTCAAAGCAGTAAGATTCACATTGAAACTATAGGTGATTGCTTCTGCTAAAAATCCTTTTCTTATCAGGGAAGAAATTTTTTCACCGACGATTAAATTGTCATAAATCTCACGCATTGGCAAATTTATGTTCGAGCTTAAAGGTGTTGCAGTTACACCTAAAATAAAGCATTTTTCAAAATGTTTGAACAACTTTCGAAAGGAATTGTAATGTGCTTCATCCACGATCACCAAACCAATATCGTGAATTTCAACCTTATTTTCTTTAATTCTGTTATTCAGGGTTTCCACCATTGCAACAAAACATGAGTAATTATCTTCGTTTGTAATTTCTTTTACTTCACTGTCAATAATTTTGTTCTCAACTTCAAATTCACTCAGCATATTCGAAGTCTGCTTACACAGCTCTATCCTATGCGTCAGAATTAAAACTTTATGATCATTTCTTTGGAGGTATCTTCTCGCTATTTCAGAAAAAATAACTGTTTTTCCTCCCCCGGTAGGCAGTTGGTAGAGAAGATTATAGTTTTCGGGCGATTGATTAATACGTTCAAATATTTTGTCAATTGCACCATGTTGGTAATCATATAATTTCTTACCAATAATTTTTTCTTCGTTATCTAATCTGGAAAGAGTCATATACTATTCAAAATGTTTTTGCAAAAATACTCCTAAATAGTATATTTTTTGATAACAATTATTACTTTTTATTTAGATTACTGAATACTAGGAATTTATAGATTCTTTGCAAGCCAATCGCCAACTTCACTCGTTTTATATGCCTTGGAAGACCCGGTCAGATCCTCAGTAACAATACCTTCCGACAAGGATTTATTAACAATATCGCGAATTGCCCTTGCTTCCTCTCTCAATCCAAATGCATCTTCAAACATCATTGCCGCCGATAAAATTGTAGCCAGTGGGTTGGCAATATCCTTTCCTGCTGCCTGAGGGTAAGAACCATGGATAGGCTCAAATAAGAAATTCTCAGTCCCTACGGAAGCCGAAGGCATTAATCCCATGGAACCTGAAATTACCGAGGCTTCATCAGTCAAAATATCTCCAAATAAATTTTCCGTAATCAAAACGTCATAGGAATTTGGCCACTGTACCAAACGCATGGCTACTGCATCAACAAATTCATAGCTCACCTCTACTTCGGGATAATCCTTTTCCATTCCCTGCACAGTTTCTCTCCACAAACGAGAAGTTTCCAAAACATTGGCCTTATCCACACAGCACAATTTTTTTGATCGCGTCATGGCCATTTCAAATCCTTTCTTTGCCAGTCTTAGTACTTCTTCTTTTGTATAAACACAATTATCAAAAGCCGTATTACCATTATCCCTTCTTCCTTTTTCACCAAAATAAATTCCTCCGGTCAATTCTCGCAAGAAAACAAGGTCGGTTCCTTCTATTCGTTCTCTTTTCAATGGAGAATTATCAATTAATGACGGAAATGTAAAGGTTGGGCGAACATTTGCAAACAAGCCTAATTTTTTACGCATTTTTAAAAGCCCCTGCTCCGGTCTTACTTTGGCCGATGGATCATTGTCAAATTTGGGATGGCCAATTGCACCGAATAAAACGGCATCTGCTGCCAAACATATTTGATGCGTCTCCTCCGGATATGGTTCACCAACTGCATCGATGGCAGCTGCGCCTGTTAACGCGGGTATCCAATTAATTTCATGGTTAAATTTCTTAGCAATCGCATCACTTACTTTTACAGCTTGATCAATTACTTCAGGTCCTATGCCGTCTCCTGCTAATAAGGCTATGTTTAATTTCATTTGTTAATTTTTTATTATTTTTCAATGGTCATCTGCAACCTCTACCTTGCCGGCCGGCAGATTTAATGATTAAAATAATTGTTCCTCTGTGTTTTTAAAGATTATTTTAATCATGTCGGTTTCGATTTTTAAAGCTTAGAAGAAAAAGTTATTGCCATAATCAGGATCCAATCAATTTTCTTCAAGCTTTTTTATTATTTTGTATTAAATTTTAATCCTATATAATATTCAACATTTTCTGAGTGGCTACAATTGCAGATACGGTTTGGTCAGAATCCAAGCCTCGTGTTTTGAAGACATTACTCCCCCCCATCTCCCAGGTAATGACAGTTTCACATAAAGCATCCGAATTCGATCCTGGAGGAATTCTAACCGAATAATCCGTTAATTTAGGTAGCTCAAGTCCTTTCTTTTTGTAAACCATTTTCAATGCATTCATAAAAGCATCGAATTGTCCATCCCCCTGTGCATGTTCTTCGATGGTCTCTCCATCGATTTTTACGAGCACCGTAGTAGAGGGCCTTAGTCCTTTAGCATGTGTCAGTACATAAGAGAGCACTTTTATTTTCTCCTCGTAATTACTATCCAGAACGTCCGATATGATATACGGAAGATCTTCTTTTGTAACAACTTCTTTCTTATCGCCCAATTCAATGATGCGCTTGGTAACTTTTGTAATGTCTTCCTCACTCAATTGCAAACCTAACTCCTGTAAATTTTTTTGAATGTTCGATTTTCCGGATGTTTTGCCCAAGGCATATTGCCGTTTTCTGCCAAATCTTTCTGGTAACAAGTCGTTGAAGTATAGATTATGCTTATTGTCTCCATCAGCATGTATTCCAGCTGTTTGCGTAAATACATTGTCTCCTAAAACCGGTTTATTGACCGGGATTCTAAAACCGGAAAAGGACTCCACAAATTTACTAACGGTGTACAATGATTTTTCATTAACAGCAATTTCAACCTCCGGTAAAAAATCGTTTATCACCGCAACCGCACTTGCAAGCGGTGCATTACCCGCTCTCTCAACCATGCCATTAATTGTTAAATGCAATCCGTCCGCACCTGCTTTTATAGATTCCAGAGTATTGGCTATACCCAGATCATAATCGTTATGTGCGTGAAAATCAAGATGCATTTCAGGATATTTCCTTCGGATCTCGGAGATAAAAGAATACGTTTCATCAGGGGTAAGAACACCTAAAGTATCCGGCAGTAAAACTCGCTTTATTGGTTGCGTTTCCAAAAAATCTAAAAATTGGAAGACATAGTCCTTAGAGTTTCTCATTCCATTAGACCAATCTTCTAAATAAACATTGGTTTCAATCCCTTCCTTTTGCGCCAAGGCAATAACTTCCTCTATGCCTTTAAAGTGCTGTTCGGGAGTTTTTTTTAATTGATAGGTCAGATGATTCAAAGATCCTTTGGTCAATAAATTTTGAACTTTAGCTCCGGTTGCAACCATCCAATCGATGGACAGTCCTTTATCGACAAAAGATAACACTTCTATTTTATCGATCAAACCTTTGCTTTCGGCCCAGGCTGTTATATTTTTAACAGCTTCAAACTCACCTTCAGAAACACGTGCTGAAGCAATTTCTATCCTGTCAACATGTAACTCTTCCAATAATAATTGAGCAATGGTCAACTTTTCTGAAGAAGAAAATGATATGCCGCTCATTTGTTCACCATCCCGAAGGGTGGTATCCATTATTTCGATTTTGCGCTTACTTAACATTGTGTCTATAAATGTGCTAATATTATTTAAAATGGGCGGGTTTTTGCAAACTCTAAGATCTCTCCTTTTATATTTTGTAAATAGTCAATATCATCAAATCCATGCAACATATTTTCTTTTTTATAACCATTTATATAAAAATCATCCTCTTCACCACTTGCTGACAAAGTCACTTTTTGAGTTGGCAAATCCACCTCTATTTCTGTATTGGGATCTGCTTCTATAGCGGCAAATATCTTATTTGAAAATTCTTCGCTTACCTGAACAGGTAAAACTCCAATATTCAGGCAATTATTCTTAAAAATATCGGCAAAAAAACTGGAAATAACACATCTGAATCCAAAATCATAGATTGCCCAGGCAGCATGTTCTCTCGAGGATCCCGATCCGAAATTTTTACCTCCTACTAATATTTTTCCGCTATACTTTTTATTGTTTAAAACAAAATCCTCTTTAGGAGTCCCGTCCGGATTATATCTCCAATCCCTAAACAAATTATCGCCAAACCCCTTACGTTCCGTTGCCTTTAAAAATCGAGCCGGAATAATTTGATCCGTGTCCACATTCTCAATTGGTAGTGGATATGCCGTACTGGTTATGGTAGTAAATTTATCGTATGCCATAATTTCTGATTTAGTTGCTTGCTGTTGGCTTTTGGCCATTAGCTTGCCTTAATTTATCTTTTTAATTAAATGAATGTCCCTCTTTCCAAACTCCATATTTTTTATAATCCCTCATCTTGCTAATTGCCAAAAGCTAAAAGCTAAAAACCTATAATAGCTCCCTCGGATCCGTTACAACTCCTGTAATTGCTGCCGCTGCAGCTACCAACGGACTTGCCAATAAGGTACGGGAACCGGGACCTTGTCTGCCTTCAAAATTACGATTCGAAGTACTAACAGAATATTTACCTGCCGGAATTTTATCGTCATTCATAGCCAAACAGGCCGAACATCCGGGTTGACGTAATTCAAATCCGGATTCGGTTAAAATATCTAAAATCCCTTCCTCTTTTATTTGTTTTTCAACAACATGAGACCCGGGAACCAACCATACGGTAACATCCTCTGCTTTTTTCTTTCCTTTTACAATTGATGAGAAAGCTCTGAAGTCTTCAATTCTTCCGTTAGTACAACTTCCAAGGAAAACAAAATCTATTTTTTTACCCAACATCGCATCCCCTTCTCCAAAATTCATATATTTCAGGGATTTCTCATAGCTGGCTCTACCACCCCCTACATTCTCGGCTTCCGGTATATTATTGCATATTCCGATACCCATCCCCGGATTAGTACCGTAAGTTATCATTGGTTGAATATCTTTAGCATGAAAGGTCAGGTCCTCATCAAACACTGCATCTGCATCTGTTTTAAGGGTGCTCCAATATTCCATGGCCTTATCCCAGTCATCTCCCTTTGGTGTAAACCTTCTGTCTTTAATATAAGTGAATGTCTTCTCATCAGGCGCGATCATTCCTCCACGAGCTCCCATTTCTATACTCAGGTTACATACGGTCATTCTACCTTCCATGGTCATATTCTCAAATACTTCACCGGCATATTCAACAAAATATCCGGTTGCACCTGAAGTAGTTAACTTCGATATAATATACAGGGCCACATCTTTTGGAGTCACACCCAATTGTAATGATCCTTCCACTTTGATACGCATTTTTTTTGCCTTAGGCTGCATAATACATTGTGTAGCAAGCACCATTTCCACCTCTGACGTACCTATTCCAAACGCAATTGCACCAAATGCCCCATGCGTTGAAGTATGGGAATCACCACATACAATCGTCGCTCCGGGTAAAGTGATACCATTTTCAGGGCCCACTACATGAACGATTCCGTTATTTTCATGACCTAATCCCCAATGGCTGATACCATATTCCTTTGCATTATTTTCTAATGTTTTTAACTGGTTGGCCGATAAGGGATCCTTCACCGGTAAATGTTGATTCACCGTAGGCGTATTATGATCTGCAACTGCAAAAGTCTTCTCGGGATACATAACACCAATTCCCCTGCTTTTTAACCCTAAAAATGCTACAGGACTTGTAACCTCATGTATAAGATGACGATCTATAAACAGAACATCCGGTCCATCCTTTATTTTGCGAACCACATGTTCATCCCAAACCTTGTCAAATAATGTTTTACTCATCATTAAAATTTAAATTTTTTAGTAAAAAAAAGAAGCTTTAAAGCTACTTTTTTAAGCGATCACAAAAATATGGAAAAATGAAGAATGAAAAATACGAATTCATCAAAAAATTACAATGTTCAAATGCGGATAATAGGAGCAAAAATCGAGCAATTTATACAAGAAAGATTGTTTATAACAGAATCATTATTGTATTTTAAAAATAAATCATTTTCATTGAGTATACTTAAAAATAAATAGCAGAAAAATGGCGATATCATAAATTATTTTATCTTTAAAATATTACTTTTTACACCCCTTATATACTTTCTAACATTAAATATTTACGCTCAACGGATAAAAAAAATTATATTTACAAAACAGTTTTAAAAAGAAAGCAGATCCATGAAAACAAATTACACCCTTTTTGCATTTTTTCTCTTAGCATCCACTCTTATTTTCTCACAGCAACAGAGCTTTTCAACAAATATCATTGAGAAAGCAAGAAATATTCACAACAGTGTAATCACAATTGATACGCACGATGATATCAGCGTAAAAAACTTTACGAAGAAAAAGAACTATACTCAGGATCTGAAAACTCAGGTGAATCTTCCAAAAATGGACATAAGAGGCCTGGATGTGGCCTGGTTTATTGTTTATTCGGGCCAGGGTAGTTTGGATAAGGATGGTTATGAAAAAGCTTTTACAAATGCCATGGACAAGTTCGAGGCGATCCATAGATTGGTAGAAGAATACGCAGCTGATCAAATAGCTCTGGCGCTTTCCTCTGATGACGTCAAACGAATTCAGCGGCAAGGGAAGAAAGTGGCAATGATCGGTATAGAAAATGCATATCCAATAGGAACCAATTTAAATAATATAAAACTTTTTTATGAATTGGGAGGAAGGTATATGTCACTGGCACATCAGGGGCATAGCCAATTCAGTGATTCAAATACCGGAGAAAAAGATGATGTCTGGCTCAATAATGGATTGAGTGAAGCCGGTAAAAAGGCCATTGTTGAAATGAATAGATTAGGAATGATGATCGACGTTTCCCATCCCTCCAAACAAGCCTTTATGGAAATGATCGAACTCTCCAAAGCACCACTAATTGCATCACATTCTTCTGCGAGAGCGCTTTGTAATCACAGTAGAAATTTAGACGATGAACAATTATTGCTTTTAAAAGAAAATGGTGGTGTTGTGCAAACAGTTGCATTTGCCGGATATTTAAATATTGAAAAAAATGCGGCATTTGTCAAATCCAAAACTGAAATATTAGAAAAATTAGCCAAAGAAAGAAATTTTGAAATATTGAACTGGGAAAAGCGTGAAGGATTAAATGAAAATGAACTGGCCACATATAATAGTGAAATGGATAAAATAAAAGTAAAGGCAAAACCTCTATTGGAAAAAGCCTCCATTGAATTCCCTCCTGTTGATGTGGCTGATTTTGTTGATCATATCGACTATATGGTAAGACTAATTGGAATCGATCATGTTGGTATAAGCTCTGATTTTGATGGTGGCGGAGGTATTTTAGGATGGGATGACGCTTCTGAGACTTTTAACGTAACCTTAGAACTTGCAGTGAGAGGATACAGTAAAAAAGATATTTCTAAATTATGGGGATTAAACTTGTTGCGGGTTTTAGATGAAGTACAAGAAATTGCAGAAAAAATAAGAGATACAGAGGTGGATAAATAGTAAAAGACTTTTTTAGAGAGTTCTACCATACAACATAAGGTAAAAGTTGAGAGATTTGGCAAGGCGTTCAAATTTTTAATAAGTGTGGGTTTATAGTAAAAAACGATCAACACCAATCAGGGAAGTTCAGTTATAAAATCAGCGATATCAGCGAGAAAGAGAAATACGGCGAATTGGTAAAAACCAGAGGACTCTATTTTAAGAAAAAAGAGAAAAGAGATTAGTTGTCAGTCAGTTGGTAGTTGTTAGAAATTCCTGATCAGAATCGGAATATTAAAAAAAAATTTGGTGTGGGTTCTTTGCGACCTCTGCGTGAAAAATAGAAATACAAAGAATTAATAAAAACCGGTCAACACCAATAAGGGACGTTCAGTTTTTATTTCATCCTTCATCAATAGACGTTCCTTCCTGTCGGCAGAGCAATGTCAATAAGCTAATGAAAACAAAAAAACTAAATAAAGTTTCTGATTTGCAGCTGTTTAGAAACATAATGCCTGCCCGTCCGGATTTCCTACCCTTAGGTATGGCATGGCGGGAATTTTCCAATGCATAAAGTGGGTTTAAGGATCTCGCCGACCTGTCTACCGCAGGTATGAGCGTACCGATCCTTTGTAAAACTGGAAAAAATCCATGGTATCAGCGTGAAAAGATTTACGCAGATTACGCGGAAAAATATTTAACTTTAATTATATCTGATAAATACGATACTTATTTTAAAACATTCCTCAAACTTGAGATCGACTGTTCCGGCTACGTATAAATACCATCTATTCTTTCGGTGAAATCATAATATGTGCATTGTATTTCCCCGGAAACATTAGCCATGGATGATTGCTTGCATTTGGTTTCAAAGAAAGACCGGTAGATTCTTGAGTCGCATAAGGAATATATACCACATATCTGTACTTTGCATTTTCGATTTCGCCAGATGCTGTATTAAAAAATCCGTCTTCCCCATAATAAATGTGCAGGGTTGCAGGATTTTCCGGCATTTTTAATTTTCCGGATTTAGCTTCAGAGGATCGTACTCCCTCCTTTTCTTGTCGTGATTTCCCCTCTTTATTCAGTTCCCGGCCTCTGGACATCATTGGTTCCAAACTCTTATGGTATGCAACCACTTGAAACCCGTCTTTATTTGGGTTATCTGCAATACAAATAAAACTATTATCTCCTTCTCTGATGACAATCAGCTCACCATTCTCATCATAGCCGTATACTGTTGCTCCCTCTCTCGCTTCCGTCGGAACGGCAATAATTGCAGATGCAATTTGGTCCTCTTTGGATAGTTTTTGATTTTTCGGCACTTCTTTAATTGCCTCTTCTTTTACAATTTCACTTTTACCCTCAGTTTTATCTTCTTCTTTTTTAGTTGTGTTACAACCCATAAGTGTAACAAATAATACGATAAATAAGTATTTAGTTTTCATTTTTAAAAATTTTAATTAGTAGTATTCTAGTGTCAAGTCAAGCATAATCTTTAATTGATCATTCTTTTGGATACATATGTACGTCCCGCTGTGGAAATGGAATTACAATCTTCTCTTTTGCTAAAACATCATTTACTGCATATAAGATATCGCTTCTAATTCGCAACCACTCACTATAATTATCTGTCCAAAATAATATTCTAAAATTGAGCGAACTATCAGCAAATTCATCAAATAGCACCATCGGTGGAGGGAATTTAATAGCTTCGTCATACTCTTTCAAAACTTGATACAAAAGCTTTGTTACTTTTTTTACATCGGAACCATAGGCAACACCAACATTTACTTCTATCCTTCTTTTTTTGTCGGAGAGTGTCCAGTTAATAACTTCATTAGAGATCAAAAGGCCATTTGGAATTATTACCTCTGCACCATCCAAGGTTCGAATATTGCTTGTTCTTATACCGATACTTCTAACCAGTCCAACCATATTATTCACTTCTATGGTATCATCGATATGAATCGGTCTTTCGAAAATCAATATCAAACCGGAAACCAAATTGTTAAAAATATTTTGAAGCCCAAATCCAATACCTACACTTAGAGCACCAATAATTACGGTTAACTGGCTAAATTCAAATCCCGTAGCGCTTAAAGCTATAAAAAACCCAACTGTAATTATTGAATATCTGACCAACATAGATATCGTAGCCGGTAAGCCACGATCAAATTTTGCTCTCACCAATATCTCATCCCTAAGGATTGTTTGTATAAATCTCGCCAGAACCATCGAAAACCAAATAACAATAAAAAATAAAGCAATGCTGGAGAGAGTAACACTAAATGATCCTATTTCGATAGGGGCTTCCATTAGATTCCAAAACCAATTTACAACGATAAGCTTAATTGCCAGGGTAGTCATCAATACATAAACTAGCAAACCGATAGAAAACAACCATAAAATTCTGGATAGATACTTGAAAATAATATTTCTTTCCCTGTACATTAATTTAAACTTGTCACTTTGCTTCATTTGCAGAAATACAAAGATCATATTATTCATTATTGCGTACCAGAAATACAAAATAATGCCAAATAAAGAAAATCCAACTGCCGCTTGGAATAAAAAGTAAGAGATATTTATATACCCTATAATATTGGTTATCAAGGTAAAAATCGCCGTAACCCCAACTAAATTAACATAATAAACACTCACACGCTTTGCGGATTTTGAAAATTCAAGACCCGAGATAAAATATTTTTTAATTTTCGTTTTTACGAGCCATACCAAGAAAAGTACATTTATAATAAGCAATAAGAGGTGCCCAATGTACTCTTGATGAGATAAAACATCAACCAGCTTAAGCGTATAATAAAATGCAACAAGGATGATTAACTGCTTCAAAATATTTCTTGCAATAACTTTTTTGGCAAGAATTAGAAAAAATACAATTTGAGCAACCAAAAGAGACTGCATAAAAATAGCAACCGCATCCTTATATAAAACAATGGAGAACAAAATCGTTAAAAATAATGCGGTAATGGTTCTCATTTTAAAAACCAGAGAAATATTTTCCAGAAACGGATAGGTCCGATTCAGATGGATCTCAGGATTCTTACTTACTCGCCTTATTATGTATAGCAATACAAGAAATATAAATATCAGAAAGATATGAGCACCCAAATGATCATATAATATCCCCTTCTGATCGGTAATATATCTTGAAAAGTTAACCGATAAGTTTGAGGTTAATTCTTTTTCGTCAAACTCTTTATGATGTGACCAAATTGGTTTAACATCGAGTGAAAAGTAATCGGCTGCCGAATTGGTTAGTGCAAAATTAATTTTTTGAATACGCTCGTCAATTACTAAATCGAGATTACTTAATTCGTCCAGCTGAATTAATAATGTATTTAATTGTTTATCAAATTTAGGAAATACCTGTTTTGCTCTCCTTTCAATCTTCTTAATTTTTCCACTAAGTACTTTATTAACCGTTTTTCCCGGTTCCTTTTTGGCATAATCATTCCAAAATTTCGTTAATTCTTCTATGTGTAATTTTTCCTCATTCAAATCATCTATCTGATCGGAAAGATTATCAATATAATTTATAATTCGTGTTTTTCTGGAACTCCATAAGGACTTCAGATTTTGAAGTTTTCTAAAAGTTAATGAATTTAAATTTTTATTTCTCGGGTCTTTCAGCATCTCATCCACCATTCCCTTACTTGTATTTACCCTTCTCAATATTTTGGCCAGGTCTGCTGAGTCTAACAAGCGATTTTCAATTTTATCTAAATACACACCATCAGATGTAGATTTTCGAACCAATTCAGACAAAGTTAGCTTCTCAATTAAAACCGTATCCTTAAGAACTTTAGATTTTTGCTGAAATTCCTTGTCTAAATTGATCTTATTTGACAGGCCAGCATTATGTGCTTCTAGAGGACCTAAACAGGCTAAAAATATTATTAAACTTACTATTTTGAAAAAACGCATAATAAAAATTAAACTATTGTATAAACATACTAAAATTTTCAAATAAAACACAATTAAAAGAAGAGTGAACTTCCCTGATTACTGTTGACCGGTTTTTACTAATTTTTATTGCATTTTTTTCTCGCTGATTTCGCTGATATAATTAATCTTAATCCTCGATCTGCGCCATCTGCGAGTATTTTTTCAAGTTTGATTTCATATAAACTGACTTTAAAGTAGTCAATCTATATCAGGGACGTACAGAGGGCAAAAACCTCTATTCAACTGTCGAGACTCACTTAAATCAGCCTCTTTAAATCAATATTTATATAAATTCAACAGTTAAAAATCTATCTGAATTTAAAAAGTAAAGAGAAAGTTTTATGAATAATTAATCCATAAATCTGATACACAGACAACTAAAAGTGATAAACAAAAAATTAATGAATTAAGACAATTTATTAAAGTTTGAGACGTTTTTTAAATTGGTTGCTATACCACAAAATGAAAAAGAAAAAATAAATTGCTATACTATCATACACATCTTATCAGAACAAAAGGAATAAATGCATTTTATTTTGTAAAAGCCGTAGCAAGAAAAAAGCCTTGAGGGGGGCTGTCAAAAACTAAACATTTATATTAGCGTGTATTTGTACGGGCCTTGATTCTTGCTATGGCTTTTATTTTATAACCCATTCGGGTTTATACCAATCCAAAATCTTCCAATGGTAAATTTTTGTATCTTTTTCCAGTTGCATTGTAGATGGCATTTATAATTGCCGGTGCAATTACAGGAACACCCGGTTCTCCCACACCCGTAGGAATATCTTCACTCTTTACAATTTCAACTTGAATATTTGGTGCTTCATTTATCCTTAACATTTTATAATCATGGTAATTACTTTGTTCGATTGCACCATTTTTAGCAGTTATTTTACCATAATAGGCCAGAGACATTCCAAAGATGGCCGCGCCTTCCATTTGTGCCTTTATCGTGTTGCTGTTAACAAACCTTCCACAATCAATCACCGAATAGACATTATGAATTTTTAATTTGTTTTCTATCACAGATACTTCCACTACACTGGCAACATAACTATAAAAACTATAATGAACCGCTAAGCCCATGCCATGCCCGTTTGGCAATTTTTTTCCCCAACCGGCATTGGTTGCCGCCATTTTCAGAACATTTTTCAGACGCGCTGTATCCAATTTATATTCAGAATCCGAAACATATTTCCTGTCACTTCCAATCAGATTTAATCTAAATTCAAGCGGATCCCTTTTTGCTGCTACCGCCAATTCATCGACAAAAACATTCACTGAGAAGCCATGAATAATATTATATACAGATCTTAACCAACCAATTCTAACATGTGCAATTGCTTCCCCATTCTCACATCGGATATTCTCAATTTCATAAGGAATATTGGTCATGCCCTGTTGAAATTCAAAACCCGCACCATGCGTTACTCCCGCCGCAAAGGTGGATGTGATCGAAGGGTAGGCAGTTCGGTGTAGCCATCCGGTAACATTGCCATTTTTATCTAATGACCCTTTCATATACTGAGCACTAACAGCATGATAATAACTGTGTTGTATATCATCTTCTCTTGTCCAAATTACCTGAACCGGCGCATTTATCATTTTTGAGATTGCCGCTGCCTCAACCATATAATCGGGTTTTGATTTTCTGCCGAATCCTCCTCCTAAAAAGGTAACATTTACCGTAACATTATCCAGATCTATCCCTAAATAATCACTGATCTCCTTTCTGGCAGTTTGCGGTGCCTGAACGGGTGCCCATACCTCACATTTATCACCCTGCACATGAGCTGTGGCATTAGGGACTTCCATGGGTGCATGAACGAGATGCGGCAGCTGAAAGGTACTCTCCAATAGTACATCTGCCTTTTTAAAAGCTGAATTAACATTTCCTTCATTTTTGATCTCCTTTCCTTTTTTATGAACATTCTTGGTGATCTTATTCATGTATTCCTCACTATTATAGCCTTCATTATCTCCAAAATCCCAAGTCACCTCCAAGGCTTCCTTTCCTTTTATTGCAGCCCAGGTATTTTCTGCGATGATCACAACCCCGCCTAAAGGACCGAATGGTTTCTCCACCCTTGGCAGCTCCATAACATCCAGAACACCTTTAACATCAAGTGCATTTTTCTTATTGTAACTTTTAACCGATCCAAAGGTCACCGGACATCTTTCAATAGTTGCAAATTTCATATTCGGAATTCTGATATCCATTCCATATTTCGCCTTTCCACTTGAAAAATCCTTCACGTCAACACTTGTCAGACCTTTGCCTATATAAACAAAATCCTTAGGAGATTTTAATACAACAGCAATAGGTGCGTTTTGTTTGGAAGCATCTTCCGCCAGGTCACCGTAAAATATTCTCTCATTATTAATTTTATTAATTACGTAGTGATTTTCAGTTTTACAATCTGTCTCATCAATATTCCACTTATTCGCAGCAGCAGTCACCAACATCATCCTTGCCATCGCACCCATTTCCCGCATGGGCTCAAACATGGTACGCACACTTCTTGACCCATCCGTATTTTGATTACCGTAAATTGCATTTCCTGTAGCTTGTTTGACAATAACTTTTGTCCAATCGGCATCCATTTCATCAGCAATCACCGAAGTTAAAGCTGTTCTTATACCTTGTCCCATTTCAGATCTTGAGGCGGTCAATATCAATTCACCATTCGATTTTAATTGTACAAATAGATTTGGGCTAAAAGATTCGGAATTATCAAGGTATTTTTGAATTTCATTTTTAGAACTTGGTACATTGCACGCCAAAACAAGGCCGCCGGAGGCCAGACTGACATTTCGTATAAAGGATCTTCGACTTAAACTATTTCTGTTCTTCATTTCTAATAATTTTTGGTGAAACATCTAAACTTTAACATCATTAGATGCTGCTGCACTGTGTATTGCTTTTCTAATCCTGGTATAAGTACCACATCGACATATATTGCCCGACATGGCAATATCAATATCCTCATCCGATGGGTTTGGGATTTTATTGAGTAAAGCTACGGCGGAAACCAATTGCCCCGGTTGGCAATAACCGCATTGGGGGACGTTAAATTCTTCCCAGGCATCCAGTAGACCTTTATTAACTCCTTCAACACCTTCTATAGTTGTAATTTCTTTTCCAACTGCCACAGAAACCGGGGTAATACAAGATCTGACCGAACTCCCATCCAACAAGACCGAACAGGAACCACATATACCGGTACCACATCCGTACTTTGTTCCGGTCAAGCCAATAATATCTCTAATTGCCCACAAAATTGGCATTTCAGGGGCAACATTAATTTCGTGCATTTTTCCATTGACAGATAATTGAACCATAATTTATTGAATGAGTGTTTTTTGTAAATTTAACAATTTTAATTAAATTTGTTATCTGTCAAATCAAAGCAATTAATATTAACTAAAACCATTTCATTATGAAAAAATTATTTTCCCTAATCATTCTAATTTTATTTGTCACCACCGGTTATTCACAAACATACCAGGACGATCTGGAACTGATCCAGTCGTTATACGGAATGGAGAAAAAAGAAGTTATTGATGAATTTGTTGAATTAAGTCCTGATCAGGAAGGGGCTTTTTGGGAGTTGTATGCGGAGTACGAAACTAAGAGAAAAGATCTTGGAAAAAAGAAATACGCCGTACTATGGAATTATGTTAACGATTATGGCACAATTAGAGCCGAAGATGCAGAAAGGATCATGGATGAAATTTTGCCATTGCGAATTGAATCAGATAAATTAATAAGGAACTATTATAAAAAAGTTAAATCAAAAACAGATGCCATTGTGGCCATGCAGTTTTATCAAATAGAAAATTACCTTGACGTTTTGATTCGTACTGAGCTATTAGAAGAATTATATATTTCAAAAACAGAATAAATAACAATTAATATCCCATGAAAAAAATCACATTATTAATCATTGCATTACTTTTTATAAACCTGACATTCTCACAAGACTATTCCATAGAGGAACTTAAAATTGTTCAAAATATCTTTGGCGTACAGAAAAAAGCGATATACGAAGAGAATATGAACCTGGCAGGTGTTAATGCTGATACCTTTTGGAGCCTGTATAATGAATACGAAGTGGAGAGAAAAAAAATTGGAGAGAAAAAAATGGAACTTTTAATGAGCTATACCTCGAAAGAAGGAGCGGTTTCTAATGCTCAGGCAGATGAATTGTTATCCCAAGCTGAAAATATCAGATCTTCTGAAAATAAATTAATAACGAAGTACGTAAAAAAAATGCGTAAAGAGACAAGTTCACTGGTTGCAGCACAATTTTATCAGATAGAACATTATATCACGGATGGTGTTCGTTTTCAACTACTTAATAATATTGAGTTTCTTAGTGAGAAAAAATAGAACTATCTTTTGTCAATAATTAAGAAGACAGAAATTGATTTTTCTGTCTTTTTTTGTACTCACAAAAAAGAGAATGTCAATTGTGGCTTCATCACTTCAAAATTTTGATGAATTCCATAACTTTACAATTAATTCTATAAAACACCCAATTCTACAAAAAAACAAAAATCAATTGATAAATAGTTAATGCTATGGCTTTTGTATCGCAAATATCAATATTAGTTCTATCCTCTAAAACGATTATTAAAGGCGTGGTTTTAAATGCGATACTTCCTCATAAGAAAAAAAGAATAAGCGTATTAAAAAACCTGATAATGCTTGTAAAGTCTTATGCCAGAAGCCCTTTAAAAAATACCGAAATAAAAATCAAACTTGATAAGACAGAATTTGATGTCATAACAAATAAGCAAGGATTATTTAAATTAGAACTTGATCATACATTAGAAAAAGAACCCAAAATTGACATTTGTTTTCAAGATAAGAAATTAAGTATTATTCAAGAGTATCCTGTCTTTTTTAAATATTTAAACAGTAAAATTGATGTAATTTCTGACATAGATGACACCATTCTTGTCTCTTATACTGCGAATATCATTAAACGAATTGGAGTGCTCAGCCTTGTTACACCGTTAAAAAGAAAAACAGTACGGTTTACGCAGCAGTTACTAAATTTTTCAAATGAACACCCATGCAATGTATTTTATGTTTCTAAAAGTGAAAGCAACTTGTTTCATGTTTTATACTCGTTTATAAAAAATAATCAACTTCCAAATGGCATTTTATTGCTTAGCCCCTATTTAAATTTTAAGCAACTGCTAAAAGGTAAAAAGGGGAAAGATTTTAAGTTGAATAATATTCAATACCTTATAGACAATTCCAATGATAAAAAGTTTATCCTTTTTGGAGATGATACACAAAAGGACATGGAGGTGTATGAAATTATCGCTAAAACATATCCCGAAAAAGTAGCTCGAATATATATCCGACAAACAAAAAAGCATGTCAACAAACGAAAACGTGTCTTGTTCAAAAATCTAAAAGAAACATTCCCGAATTCAGTTTATTTTGATGAAAGTACAGATATTGAACTTGAAATGAAACACATAGAAAACTTAATATTAACAAAGAACGAATTAAAATGAAACTATTATTTGTTGTAAACCCTATTTCCGGGGGTGTAGATAAAGAACCTTTTTTAAAAAGTGCAACCGCCCTATGTAAAAAATATGGCATTGATTGTGTGATCTTCAAAACCACCGGTAAAAATGATGAGCAAAACTTAAAATTAATTTTGGACAAAGTTGATCCAGATAAAGTAGTCTCGGTTGGTGGGGACGGGACAACACTATTTACTTCAATAGTTTTTCGCAATAGCAAGTACCCTTTGGGTATCATACCCTTAGGTTCGGCCAACGGTATGGCAACAGAACTATTCGTAAATCCCGACCCTGTTGATGCCCTGAAAGATATTATTATGTCTCAAGTGATCGCTGGCCTGGATATGGTTATAGTCAATGACAAGCATTATTCAATACACATAGGTGATGTTGGTATAAATGCACAAATTGTAGACTCCTACGAGAAAGATAAAAACCGTGGCATGGCCACTTATGCCAAGTATTTTATTGAAGAACTCCAACGAATTAAACCATTTGTTATTACTGTAAAAGCAAATGGAAAAGAGATAAAAAATAAGGGTGTTATGGTTGGAATTTGTAATTCAAGAAAATACGGTACAGGGATTCCTTTAAATTTAAATGGAAATCCAATGGATGGAAAGTTTGAGATCGTAATAGTAGAAAATATTAGTGCAAATTCATTATTAAAAGCAGGTCTGTCTAAATTTGATGACAACTTTTACGACAGTCAGAACGGTATGGTGATAAGCACTAATGAGGCTGAGATCAATTTCGAAAAACCGAGACTCTTGCAATTGGATGGTGAAGTGATTGGGAAATTCTCAGAACTTAAAATAAAAATACTTCCTAGCGCAGTCAAATTTATTACGCATAATAACAACAAATTTTTACCTTAAAAAAGAGACGAAAATTGCCAAAGAAACAGGAAAAAAATATAATTTCTAAAATACGTAATAGTTTCTCTTTTTATGGGAAAGTTCTGAAGAACTCGTTGACACCTACCCTTCTGTATGATTCCCTTCAAATAGCTAACCAACCAATATCTGAATTTTCCCATTCGACATATTTGTAAGTTATAGATTGTTCTTATCTTCGTAACAACAAACAAATACAAAGGGAAGTCGAAAACTTTATAGAATAGACAATTAACCTAACCATAACTATTAAACCTTATGAAAAAATTTAAATTTTTAGCAATTTTAATTGCAATTCCATTTATTATGATGGCACAAAAAACAGACAAGCCCAACATCCTGATAATTTGGGGTGACGACATCGGCCAATCTAATATCAGTGCCTACACTTTTGGCCTCGTTGGCTATCAAACCCCTAATATTGACCGGCTTGCAAAGGAGGGTATGATGTTTACCGATTATTATTCAGAACAATCCTGTACTGCCGGTCGTTCTACTTTTATATTAGGACAAAGTGTTTTACGGACTGGCTTGAGTAAAGTGGGTATGCCTGGAGCGAAAGAAGGAATAAATGAAAAAGATCCTACCATAGCTGAAATGTTGAAACCACTAGGCTATGCAACCGGTCAGTTTGGTAAAAATCATTTAGGCGATGGTGATGAACATTTACCTACAAATCACGGATTTGATGAATTTTATGGTAATCTATATCACTTAAATGCGGAGGAAGAACCGGAATTAGAAGATTATCCAAGTCCGGAAGAATTTCCTAATTTCAAGAAAAATTATGGGCCACGTGGTGTTATTCACTCTTATGCGGATGGAAAAATAGAAGATACGGGGCCATTAACCAAAAAAAGAATGGAAACTGTTGACGATGAAACTTCAGATGCCGCGATTAAATTTATAAGAAAAGCAGTGAAAGATAAAAAACCTTTCTTTGTTTGGTGGAATGGTACAAGAATGCATTTTAGAACACACGTTAAACCAGAGCTCAGAGGAATTTCCGGCCAAAATGAATATGCAGATGGTATGGTGGAACACGATATGCACGTTGGAAAATTATTAGATCTCTTAGATGAATTGGGAATTGCGGACAATACCGTTGTACAGTACGGAACTGATAATGGGCCACATAAAAATACATGGCCTGATGCAGGTGTTAACCCTTTTAGAGGAGAAAAAAATACCAACTGGGAAGGTGGTTGGAGAACACCTTCCTTGCTTCGTTGGCCCGGTACTATAGAAGCAGGCTCTGTTTCAAACGGTATTATTTCAGGATTGGATTGGTTTCCTACATTTTTAGCAGCGGCCGGTAATGATGATATAAAAAATAAGCTATTAAATGGGTATGAAGGCTTTAATGTTCACTTAGACGGTTATAATATGCTACCTTATTTAACGGGTAAAGTAAAAGAAAACCCGAGAAAAGAAATATTTTATTTTTCAGATGACGGCGACCTAACAGCTATGCGTTATAATGACTGGAAGGTTATATTTATGGAGCAAAGATCTCCGGGGACACTTCAAGTATGGGCAGAACCATTTATTACATTAAGAATGCCATTGTTGTTTAATTTACGGAGGGACCCTTACGAATTTGCCACCGTAACTTCAAATACTTACTTTGACTGGTATTTGGATCATGCATTTTTACTGTTGCCTGCTTCGCAATATGTAGGCAATTTTATAGCAACATTTAAAGATTTTCCGCCTAGAATGAAAGCCGCAAGTTTTAGCCTAGGTGACACGATGGACGCCTTAAGCAAACCAACAAATAATTAAGTCACTCTTAATAAGAAGACTGCCTGAAAAGACAGTCTTCTTTTATCCAATTAAAATGAAAACAAAATATACCTATCCGATATCTTATATTTTCCTGATTTTTATAACACTTAGTTGTATAAATAATACTCAAAAAACAGAAATAAACAACACTGAGATCAGTCAAAAAATTGACCCATT
>Ga0164313_10000583_pt1 | contig 30003 bp, 30 predicted proteins | sample GuaBasSedimGuay4_FD_113735 | JGI IMG/M metagenome (GOLD analysis project Ga0164313, IMG submission 113735) | Subseafloor sediment microbial communities from Guaymas Basin, Gulf of California, Mexico - Guay4, Core 4569-4, 0-3 cm | ecosystem: Environmental > Aquatic > Marine > Hydrothermal vents... | reverse complement strand
TTTGTGAGGCGTTTCCGCCAGCAACACCGCTGCCATATCGGCACCAACGTGACCGGCGATGCAAGGCAGTGCGTAAGCGTAGCCACCCGGGTGGATGTTGATGTCCAGATCCCGGGCTGGAATTTGCATGGCTGAATCACTGGCCAGCGCAAAAGGTGCCTGGCCCAGTTCGCGCGGGTCATATCCCAATACCAGGTGTTGCATGATCGGGTTCCCGACCAGCGTCATCTCAATCACGTCCTCTGCTTGCAGATTTGCCTGGGCAGTCACATCAACCACCAGTTCATTGATGGCCTCCCGAACCACGGTCGTCAGTTCCTTATCGCCACCTGCATTCATCATGGTGTAGGAAACCCTGCTCATCAGGTCTTCACCAAAGCGGATTTGCGGGTTCATTTTGCCTGCCGTAGCCAGTACTTCACCACTGCTCAGCTTACACAGATAGGCCGCAATGGTGGTCGTGCCGATATCAACAGCCACACCATAAAAATCATCTTTGAATCCCGGCCATATTCCAATGATCTCATTGTTATTATGGATTGCTGCCGTGATCTTCCAGCCACCCTCGCGGAGAACTTTCTGCAGTTTTTGTGTGACTCTTAAATCACTGTATTGAGCCTCAATCCCCCATTCTTCCAGTAAGGCCGCTTGCAGGCGTTCAAGATCGCCACTGGCATCACGCAAATCCGCCTGGCGCACCTCAACATAGTAAGGGTGAACCACGGGGTCGAGCTTGATGTCATGGGCTTCATACGGTTTGCGTACCACCTGGCGGTGTAACTGACTGCCGGCCGGAACGTCGATTGCAATGTCACCCTGGATGGTTGCCTGGCAACTCAGGCGGTGTCCTGCCTTGAGGCCTTTTGCCTGGTCAAAGTGTGCTTCCGCTTCACCCGCAGGTGACAGGTTTTCAGCGCGGGATTCGATTGCGTGTTTGGCAAGCTTGCCCTCGGTCACCACGATCTGGCAACGACCGCAAATCGCCCTTCCACCACAGACTGAGTCCAGATCCACCCCAAGGCTGCGCGCTGCCTGTAACACCGGTGTACCCAGGGCAAACCGGCCGCGCTTCCCCGAGGGGGAGAATACGACCATGGCATCAGCGATGGGTTTATCAGTCATTGGCAGGTTCTTAGCCACGACGTCTGCGTCGGCCACTGCGACGCCCGCGTCCTTCCGGGCCTTCGGCGGTTTGTTCACGGTAATTTCTGATCCACTGGGCACATTGCGGGTCATGTCCCATGACCGCATTGGCGCCACGCACGGCCTGCATCAATTCCGTGTGCATGGGATTGGCGATAGCGGATGTCATACCCGCACCAATGGCCATGCTGATAAAAGCGGCATTCAGACCATTGCGGTTGGGCAGTCCGAAACTCAGGTTGGATGCACCACAGGTGGTATTGACCTTTAGCTCCTCGCGCAGGCGTTTGACAACATGCATGACCTGGCGGCCGGCCGAATTGATCGCACCGAGGGGCATCACCAGTGGATCCACAACGACATCGTGTGCCGGGATGCCGTAATCCATGGCTCTTTCCACGATCTTTCTGGCAACTTCAAAACGAACGTCAGGATCTTCAGAGATACCTTCGTCATCATTGGAAATGGCGACGACGGCACAGCCATATTTCTTGACCAGGGGCAGAACATCTTCCAGGCGCTCTTCTTCACCAGTGACTGAATTTAACAGTGCTTTGCCCTGGTAGGTTTCAAGCCCGGCCTCAAGTGCGGAGACCATGGAGGAGTCAATACAAAGCGGTACATCGGTGATGGACTGAATCAATTGAATGGATTGAGCCATGATGGCCGGCTCATCAGCCAGTGGGATACCTGCGTTGACATCCAGTACCTGTGCGCCAGCCGCTACTTGTGCCAGTGCGTCCGCTTCAACCCGGCTGAAATCACCATTTTTCATCTCTTCTGCCAGCAATTTCCGGCCGGTGGGATTGATGCGTTCTCCAATCACCACGAATGGACGGTCGAACCCGATGGTGACTTCTTTGCTTTGCGAACTGATAACGGTATCGGTCATGTAGATTTTCCTTTCTAAGTAATTAGCTTTGCCATGATTCAGATTGTGTTTTCAAAACCAGGTTCAGTGGTTCCAGACCCGTATACTGCAGCCTGAATTCCAGTCCCAGGTATTCTGCCTGTTGGCGCGCCATGGTCAAAAGCTCGTCTTTGTGTGATTGCGCGAGATAAGCGACACGCCGGTAATTGCCAAAATAGCTCTCTATCAATTGTGGGTGTCGGTCCAGTCCCAGCCCTTTTTTTACCAGTCGGTCAAAATGCCGCACCAGGAAGTCGGTCAGGTAGAAGGTGCCAATTTCCTCATCATTAAGCTGACCGAATAAACTGGAGCCGGAAAAAAACTCATAACAATGGGCTCCGGGTAAACGTTCAACACCATATTCTTCAAGCACCCGGTCAAGTGCGCCGCCGGTGCCGCAATCGGCATAGGCAAGAAAAATATGTGCGTAACTGGAGGAATATTTTTCCAGTGCCTTGCGCACCATACCCGGGATTTGATCGGGGGTGTTATGCAATGCTGCCGGTAGGCACTGGATACGTATATGTTTCCACTGGTTGCGGCGCTGCAACTCAACCAGTTCGTGTGCGATTGCCCCGCAGCCGATAATGAGTACTGTCGCAGTCATAACAATCTTCCATTGTAAGGAGCACTAAACATAATGATTTGACCTGCCTAACCTCAAGCAGCGTGGATTAAGCTGAGGTTTTGATATCAACGGCTCAGAGCCAAAATTGAGGAGGACAGGTCATGAAAGAGTTTAACGCACAACAAGCCAAGTTTGAAACGGCAACGGCAATTAGTGCCGTCCGTCAGGCAAGCACTGACTTTATTCAGGTATCCAGCTTATATTGGGCTGGATGTGCACAAGGAAACTATCACGGTAGCAGTGGCTAGGGCGGGCCGGGAGGAGCCGGAATTCAGGAAAACCACCATGGGCATGGATATCCTGCGATGTCGAACACCGGCGATGGTGCGTAAGGAAATCCTGATGCATTTGATCGTCTATAACTGCATTCGCCTGCTCATGCTTAATGCCGCAAAAGAAAGCAAAGTGTCGCAGCGCCGAATAAGTTTTGAGGCCAGTGTGCAGGCGCTAAGACAATGGGAGCCAATGCTCAATAGAAGGGGGCTCGATGCACGCGAAAGGCGACGATTAATGGTTCTTTTACGTGAAGCCATCGCCGTCACCATAGTCTTATCACGACCGGGAAGAAGCGAACCAAGATGTCGCAAAAGGCGACCGAAAAACTTCCAGTTAATGACCTCGCCCAGACACGAAATGAGGGAAGTACCACACCGTGGCGCAAAACGTGCAAATCGACCTTAACTTAGTGCCATTCATGGGTGTCCCTGTTCTTGTTAAAACTGGGTTGCCGCTGATTGAGCGCCACTGGATGCCGTTGAGCGATCGCTCGCACTGACTAGTTGGATCTGCACCCAAGTCCTTCTATGAAAGCCAGCCTGTCCAGAGGAAATGATCCGGAACCGAACTGCGGCAAGCTGGATGCATAGCGAAATTCACCCGCACGGCAATTGAATAATTGCAGGGTTATGGTCCCCCAATCTTGCAGAGCGTCCATGTTGACATCCGCACCGCCACCTGGAATCAGCACGCCATGCGGCATGATAAAGGCATCGCCGCTGATGGTGTCGCCGACCCTGCTGCCCAGCGCAAAGATCCATGCCTGCTGACCATTGAGGTCAAAGGTCTCCCACTTAATAAGATAAACATTGGGTCTCACTTCCTCAAGCGTCACATAGTGACCATCCTGACTGGCATCGTAATACACGCCGTTCTCACCACCAGCAAACAACCTGGCGCTCTCTTCTTTTTCAAAGGCTCCAATATCACAACGTGCTATGCCATCCCCATTGCCGTCCTGTGGTCGGCGCGTACCCAGCACATCCGTTAACGGGCAAGTGACATCCAAATCCTTCACACCATCCTGCGCTGGGCTGCCATTTTGCGGAATGACGACGTATCCATCCTGAGATTCAATCAATAATGGCCCCGGTGAAACCCCAACCAAATCGGTTGCTGCTTGTTGGATAAACGGGGACTCACAAGTAGGGTCATTGATCAGGTTGTAGCCGGCACTAACTTCGCTGCAGCCCAAATCAACCAGTATCGACGCCGTTACCGTGGACTTGGAGCTGAGGATAAAGCCCCCCGAGTCGTGGAAAATAAGATGTTGTGGCTGTTCAGGCGCGATAAGATTCGAAGTGGCAATAAATGTTGAAAATCGAATATCAAGCTCGCCTGTGTTAGCGTTAAAAATATACCAACCGGTTACTATTTCACCTGCAGGGCTTAAGCGCACTGAGTCAATTATCAGTACATTCTCTAACTCTGCAGTCCCTTCGTTCCATATAACAACACCATTGCCAGTGCTTGTCACGTTGGATATCCGGACACTTTCCAGCAACAATTTTCCAGCGTTTGTGAACACCCCACCATTGATCCCACTCTGGCTGGTTGCCGTAATTTGATCAATTTGAACATCTTTGACCACCAGCGACCCGCGCTCTTGAACCGATATCAACCCCTCTCTATTTACGCTTGAACTGTCCTGTTTGCTATGAAACCCTCGAATAGTCAGATTTGAAACTCCAAGAGATGCACCACTTCCTACAACAAATAATTGACCAAAGCCCTGCTCGCCGTCAATGGCTACCAAACGAGAGTTTTGTCCCTCAATTGTCAAAGTCACAGAAATGCTCTCTGGCGGGTTATTAATCAGGTCAAATGCATACTCGGAATTGTCTGCCAATCTGATTACATACTGCCCTGCAGTCTTGTTTGCCTCTCGGATCGCCTCCAAAAACGCTTCTGTATCGTTCGGGGGAATATTGAACACGGTTGACGACTGCCCTGCCGATGAGACAGACCACAAAAGTGCGAAAACTAAAACCAACCACAGCGCAGCGTACCGGCCAGGACGCTTGATTGACTTTATAATCCAGTGATTTGTTTTACTTGGCATTTTCATAGAATATGTTTTCCAATACGTTGTCTGTTTTTTCTCGCTTGGTGCTCAATGTCTCAACTAAGGCACACCCTAACAAATATACCTGAACCAATACTGAATATTAAACACCAGTTTAATGGTCATACGCCTCTCAGTTTCAAATGTATGATTGTTTCATTTGTTCTTGTTTTGTTGCTGTTCGAGTAATGCTAAGGCAGCATCAATTATTTCGTTCTTAGATTTGAATGCCTTATCAGGATCATAGTAGGCATCCTCCACGGCCTCGCCATTTCGAACCCGGGAAATTTGGTCTGATTCGCATCTTTTGGTTGGCGCAACTTCACAGAGCTTTTCAAAGAATTCCCAAATTTCCTCTTCGCTCTCTAGTTGGTATGGTTCATTAATGCTGGCACCTGTGTCACCGGTGCCAGAGTCTTGACCAATGGCTAAAAATGAAGTGCCTAGGGAAGTAAGAAACAACACTATGCAGATAGTTTTCTTTTTCATGTCCATATTAATTGTCCAATGTCAGATAATTATTGTCACAACATAAATGCGTCTTCGACAACTGCCCAAACTGTGGTGTCACCAAATGTTTCAACCGCCCAGTGAACCCCCAGTATTGGGACGCTAGTGTAGGGCATTGGATCGTCAAATAGGCCTTTATCGCTCATGCAACGGAAGACATTCCCCCAGTCAATAGTGTAGACGTATTTTGCTCCTAAGCTAGTGATCCTAGGTACAGTACCTACACCGCTCCCGCAGTTGGACACGAGGTCCTCTGCGTCAGCAAACGCGATATCCGCCCCAGGATAGTGGAAAGAATTTGAGGCCGGCCAGTTCCAGTGCCGGTGTATTCCAGCCACCGAACTGCTGCTGTATTCCAAGTTGTAGTGATATAGGGTGATCTGTACCATTCGCTGTTTACCACCCCACACGGCAATGGCATACACGATGTGGGTTTTAACTACACCTGAGCCGACCCCACTGCTGATTTTTATCGTAGATTTCCATGTTGTCTTGTCGGGTTTGCCAGCGACATTTATTTGACCAACATTGCCATTGTTCCCTCGATTCTTTTGGCCGCCGAATGCGAGAAATGGAATTGCCGCTGGGTACTTCGCCCCGGTCGTGCCTTCATTGTCGACAATAAGATTCGCTCTGTAGAAATCTGGTTCAAGGTACGGGTAGGTATTGAAAACAGGTACCGTGTAGAATGACATAAGATCCGGGCTAGAGGTAAGGCTGGTTGAAAGGTTTGGTGCTCCTTGCAAGGTTCCGAGGGGCGCATAGGTTGAGTTATTTTCATATGAAAGTTCAACATTCGCTGAAACTACCCAATATGAACTTTGGTTGAAGGGGCCGCCCGAAAAGGGGTATGGACCCCCTGGGTACACTGTCGGCCCCGTAGGGCATGCTTGAGTCCGGTGAACTTTTATGAAAATTTCGGTACCAAACTCACTTTGCGGGTAGTAACAACCGGTTCCGAGACTGAGAGGGTTTGATGAACTACCCTCGGTTTGTGAATTGTAGTCTGTTCTAAACTTACCAAGTTTAATTCCCTGATCATCGAAATAGTCTGCTAAGCTGGAGTTAACCGATATCAAGAGTACGAAAGCCAACGAGACAGCTTTCGAGCCTTTGTTTATTTTCATTTCTCAATCTCCCAGCAGTTTTGATTCTCAATCTTTATGTGTGAAATTCTATTCTTTAATTGGCTGTTTATATTGATATAGGTCAAGTAATGGACATATTGGTTGGAAGCCATGGGTAGCATGGTCGCTAGTGTAGTGTTGCATAATTAATGGAACTTATATGGGTTGTTTCTGTCATAATGCTTATACCTCATGACAGGAGCTTTGAAATGCGTGTTGCACCGATGATTACCTTGAACAGAAAAGAGCAAAAGACACTGGAAAAGTTGGCACGGTCGAATACCACGAGCGTTCGATTGGCGCACCGTGCCAAGATTGTTTTGCTGGCTGCAGAGGGGTTGGATAACCACATGATCGCTGCACAGTTGAATACCGGTCGAGTTCAGGTCGGTCGTTGGCGTGCACGTTACGCCACCGGGGGGTTGAAGGCAATTGAACAGGATTTGCCACGCGGTGGCCGTAAACAAAAAGTGGATCATCGCCGCATCATTGAGTTGACAACCCAAAGCTCACCGCCCAATGCTACACACTGGAGCACCCGTACGATGGCTGAGGCCGTTGGTGCAAGCGCGGCCACTGTGTCCAGGGTGTGGCGTGCCCACGGTCTCTAGCCACATCGCGTAGAGACATTCAAGGTCTCGCGTGATCCCAAGTTCATTGAGAAGCTGGAAGATATTGTGGGCTTGTACCTGAATCCACCAGAGCATGCGCTGGTGTTGTGTTGTGATGAGAAAAGCCAGATTCAGGCACTGGACCGCACGCAACCGGGTTTGCCAATGAAAAAGGGCCGGGCAGCAACCATGACGCATGACTACAAGCGCCACGGCACCACCACACTATTCGCTGCCCTCAGCACCCTTGATGGCGCAGTGATCTCACGTTGCGAATCCCGTCATCGTCATACTGAGTGGCTGCGCTTCCTGCGCCAAATTGATCGTGAAACACCGCAGGAGAAGGAATTGCATCTGATCTGTGACAACTACGCCACCCACAAGCACCCCAACGTCCGCAAATGGTTGGAAAAACACCCGCGATTCAATATGCACTTCACGCCAACTTCGGCATCGTGGCTGAACATGATTGAGCGCTTCTTCCGAGACATCACCACTGAACGCCTACGTCGTGGCGTATTTCACAGTGTCCCGGAATTGATCGAGGCTATTGATGGTTATGTCGCCAAACATAATGAAAATCCTAAACCCTTCATCTGGGCGGCCACGGCAAAAGATATTTTGGAAAAAGTTGTTCGTGCCAATCAGCACTTAAGTTCCAAACAGATGCAACACTGCACTAACAGCCAATCGTAAGGTCAATGATTTAAGTCAACTAACCTTACCGGGGAGAAGCGTATATTGCTAGCGTCTCCACAAGAGACGGAGTTACATAAAGTTTTAATAAACAAGGAAGTATCCAATGGAAATCGGACCTATAGCTATTACTGGAATACTAATGATGTTTGTATTCTGGTTTCCTGTTTTTTTGATCTTTTCTCAACGAAATACTAGGCAACCAAAGATGTTGATGCTTTGGGTTCTGTCTGCTCTTGTTGCTTCTTGGTTGGTTTATCTGGCTTATGTACTTACTTACCCTGTTGGAGACAAATCACCAAACACTACATAGGAAAAATTGGAGTACTAAGTTATGAAAAAGGGAATTAAAGCCATAATCGCAGTTAGTCTTTTTAGTCTTTTATCTACGGTCAGTCAAGCAAGTGAAGTTGGGTTGGTCTGTGATAACTGCTCTGATAGCGGGTACAAAGATGCTGCTAAAGCTTCAGTGGGATTGGGTTATCACACCGTATGGGTCTTTGACACGGTACGATGGAAGGCTACACAGTGGTCAGTATCGGTAGAGCAGGAAGGGTCTATGACATGGCGTTTTGCGACAGAAGAGCCATTAAATAATGATGTGACTGTTGGGTTCGCAAAGTACAAAACAATTGTTCAAGATTTCCTTATTCCTTCGAGATTTCGCCCGATCGACATACCTTCATCGCTGTTTAATTCTGCATATGAAGTGGTGGCCAACCCTGATGCGTTGAACGATCTTGTGGATTGGTACAGGCTGAATTCAAATTTTGCACAATACTCATTAGATTGGGCTGGTTCAGCATTTATCGCACTAACGACCAAGGTCTCAAGTTTTAGTGCCTGTTGTGAAAATGGATTTCTCGGATGGCACCTCGCTGACTGTTAGTCTTGACGATTGGGATCCAACCAATTTTTCATTTAAATTTGAGTATCATTCAGCATTTGACGCAAATGGAAACGTGATTCCACTTGATGCTAACGATTATGATCCAAATGACCCGGTAAATGGAAACGTGGGTGGATACTATGCAAATGCTGGAGTTTCATATTCCATTTATGATGAAAATGGAAATTTGCTACCCCATTTCACCCCTGCCCAATGCTATGAAACTGACTGTGGATTTGAGAATGGAACGTATTATTGTAAGCTTACAGAGGTTGCGGGCACTTGTTTAACTTATTGATTCTATATAAAGTAAAATAAAGAAAGGCTCATAGTAACAGGCTAGATTGATGACAAGCCCCGGTTTTTTTGACCGGGGTTTTGTTTTTGTGCGCCAGACATGGCGCTGTTCCGGTGTGATTGCGCGAGATAAGCGACACGCCGGTAATTGCCAAAATAGTTCTCTATCAATTGTGGGTGACGGTCCAGTCCCAGCCCTTTTTTTACCAGTCGGTCAAAATGCCGCACCAGGAAGTCGGTCAGGTAGAAGGTGCCTATTTCTTCATCATTGAGCTGAGCGAATAAACTGGAGCCGGAAAAAAACTCGTAACAATGGGCTCCGGGTAAACGTTCAACACCATATTCTTCAAGCACCCGGTCAAGTGCGCCGCCGGTGCCGCAATCGGCATAAGCAAGAAAAATATGTGCGTAGCTGGAGGAATATTTTTCCAGTGCCTTGCGCACCATGCCCGGGATTTGATCGGGGGTGTTATGCAATGCTGCCGGTAGGCACTGGATACGTATATGCCTCCACTGGTTGCGGCGCTGCAACTCAACCAGTTCGTGTGCGATTGCCCCGCAGCCGATGATAAGTACTGTCGCAGTCATAACAATCTTCCAGTCCAGGCTAGGTTCGAATCTGCCCTGATCCCCTGACCACCCATTTGTAAGAGGTTAACTCCGGTAAGGCCATCGGTCCGCGAGCGTGGAGTTTCTGTGTGCTGATACCGATTTCTGCTCCCATACCGAACTGCGCACCATCGGTAAACGCGGTCGAGGTGTTGGCGAACACTGCGGCCGCATCGACATGGTTGAGAAAATGCTCGATCATCTGCGGGTCTTCTGCCACGATGGCTTCCGAGTGCTTTGAACTGTAACGATGAATATGATCCAGTGCTTCATCGATTCCTGAAACCGTCTTGATCGACATCTTCAGGGACAGGAATTCTGTTCCAAAATGCCCGGTTGAAGCGTGCTGCAGTTTGCCCGAATAATTTCCTTCCAGAACTGTAAATGCTTCGTCGTCGGCAAAAACTTCAACGCCGTGATCATCACCTATGGACTGCATTAATGATGGCAGTTTCGGTAACAAATCGCGGTGCAACACGAGCGTGTCCAGGGCATTGCATACACTGACACGGCGGGTTTTGGCATTGGTGATGATGGCCTTGGCTTTTTCCAGATCGGCACTTGCATCCAGGTAGGTATGAACAATTCCGGCACCGGTTTCGATCACGGGTACCCTGGCATTATCACGTACAAAATCGATCAGGCCTTTTGATCCGCGGGGTATTGCGAGGTCAATACTGTCGGTCGCCTGCAGAATCATTGGCAACCATTCCCGTTGCGGTGGCGCCAGGAATACCACGGCAGGGTTGATGCCATGCTCTTTCAGCACTTTGTGGATCAGGTGTACAACCACCTGGTTGGTATCGTGTGCATCACTGCTGCCTTTCAGCACACAGGCATTGCGTGTTTTCACGCACAGTGCGAATACATCGAAAGTGACGTTTGGCCGGGATTCAAAAATAACTGCAATGACGCCCATCGGGACACGGATTTTGCTCAGAGCCAATCCATTTTCCAATTGTTTTTGTTCAAGCGTTTCGCCGACAGGTGAGGGCAGAGCGGCGACGTTGCGCAGGTCGCTTGCAATGTCTGCCAACCGTTCCGGGTTAAGCAGCAGGCGGTCATATTTCGGGTCGGATTCAGACATCCGTTCCAGGTCACTACGGTTAGCCTGCAGTATTTCCTGTTCGGCCGCGATAGTGCGGTCAGCCAGTGTATTGAGCATGGAGCTTATTTTTGCATCATCGCAAAGAGCCAATTCGCGTGCTGCTTCGCGTGCGGCGATCAAGCCCTGCAGTAAATATTGTTTCTGGTCACTCATCTTTCTTTTCCGTCGTTGCTCGCCGTAGGGTGGACATTTATGTCCACCATTTACCGGATTATTCAAACCCGACCCGGTGGACATAAATGTCCACCCTACGGTTTTTGCTAATCCACCAGGTATAAGTAATCATAATGAATCAGGGGTTTCTGCCCATGATGGCCCATAAGTTTCTCAGCTTTCTCGTGATCATACCTTGCCTGACCACAACCAATCACCTTTCCGGACGGGTTCAGGATTTGAATCACATCACCGCGGTCGAAGTGGCCGTCGATGGCGTCGATCCCGACGGGTAGCAAGCTGGCCAATCGATTGGTATCAAGCAAAACTTCTTCCGCCCCTGCATTAATCGTTACCGAACCTGTTGCATGGTCCTCGGCGCTGGCAAGCCAGCGTTTTGCGGATGAGGCATCCGCCAGGGCCGGGAAGTGTGTGCCAATATGGTGATCACTTAGAATTTTGTGCATGATCTGCGGGTCGGTTCCATCCGCAATCACGACTTCGGTGCCGAGTTTTGCTACTTTGCGGGCAACCGCCAACTTGTTGTGCATTCCGCCACGCCCCAGTGCGGATGTACCACGGGAAACGATATCCTCAATCTGATAATGGTCATCGTCCCAGCGTTCGATACATCGGGTTGCCGGGTCGTCCGGGTCACCATCAAAAACACCCGGGACGGTACTCAACAGGCATAGAAGGTCGGCATTTACCATTCCGGCCAGCAAACCGGCCAGTTCATCATTATCGGTAAACATCAATTCGGTCACCGAAACCACATCGTTTTCATTTACTACCGGAACAATTCCCGCAGTCAGCAGGGCCTCAATGCAACCCCGCATATTCAGGTAATGTCCCCGGGTCTGGAAATCACTCTTGGTGGCCAGAACCTGGGCGACCGGAAAGCCCCGTTGCTCAAACAGTTCACGATAGGTTTCCATTAAACGAACCTGGCCGGTGGCCGCCATCACCTGTTTACGGGCGACCGGATCGGAGATATGTTTAAGTTTTTTACCTGCGAGACCACTGCCGGCGGCAACCGCACCGGATGAAACCAGCAATACCTGCCAACCATCAGCCTGCAGACCGGCGAGTTGTTCCACCAGGCTTGCAAGCACCTGCTGATTCAACTGGCCGTCATGGTCACAAAGGACCTGGCTGCCTATTTTGACGATGATCCGCTTATTCATAAACTACTTGAGACCCAGTACTTCCCGGCCTTGCTGGTAAACGATGTCCACTGGAATGCTGATCGCATCCAGTCTGTTCAAATCGGCCTGTAATTGTGACCCGACGTTACCTTTGTCTGCTACGAAAGCGGCAACTGCTTCGTAATTACCATTGCCTTGCAATACCAGGATGTCATTGCTCAGGTCTTTCACGGCCTGCTCGAACGCGTTCACATTGACGCGATAGGTGCCGGCTTCAGGATCACGTGAAAAAGCACCGGCATCGCTGAAATAATTAAAGCGGATCATATTGGCGCGGCCATGGGCACTGCTGGCACCAAAGCGGACCGAGCGAAAAATTCCGGCGAGGAAAGTCACATAGTTATCCATTAACTCGCCCTCTGATATTTCACCCATTTCACGCAAACGTTGCACCATGTACAGGCCGAGGATGTCGGCTTTGCCTTCTTCCAGGGCAGAAGCATGTTCTTTCAGGGCCTGGCGAACGGTGCCTGTCCCATCCAGCGTGGTCTTGATGCCGAGGCCGTGAGCCACTTCATGAAACATGGTGTTGGCGAAGAATGCGTCAAAGGTGATGTATTTCCGCTGGTCTTCGGCAATTAACTGGTTTGAAATCGGCATCAGTATCTGGTTGAACTTGGCCAGCATGGAATTCTTGATCTGCAAGCGGCGTGTGCCCTTGGCCAGTTGCACTTCCTCGTCATTGGGCAGGTTGATGGCGATGGTTTTTGCACCGGAATTACAATCGCCGGCACAATAAGCCAGGTCATAGGCATTCAGGTCCGCGTCCGAGCCGGGCATTTCAGCCTTGTATTCATCCGCAACCGGCAAGCCTTGCTGAAGTTCCGGCATATATTTTACAAACCTGGCCAGCCGTTCGCTCCACTCCTGGTCTTTGATCAATACAAAGGTCTCAAATGCTGAGCGATAGCCATAAAGTGCATCCTGGTAGTTTTCTATTGGTCCGATCACCACTTCCACAGGATTATTCTTCATATCCATCCAGGCCATATCAGAGGCCTGGTAGTCATCCGACTTGAGCGCCTGCGCTCTCAGTTTGAGGTAGTTGGCAAATTCCTCGTCTTCAGCCAGCGCCGACGCCTTGATCAGCAACCCGGCAATCTGGTTGATCTGTGCTTCGAAGGCCTTGCTGTACGGCACCAGGGTCAGCCCGCCATTGGCATCCCGCTGAACAATCGTGTACTGCCCGTCCTTGCCTTCCTGTTGCCAGGCTTCGAATTCTTCCTTACTCATATCCTGCGGGTAAAAACGTGCTCCATGCGGACGTGGTCCGGCACTTTCGATAAAAGGCTGGTCAGCGGCAAGGCGGTCCCATGGACCATAGTTATAGAAAGCAAAGCGCCTGGCTTTGGGGTCTTCAATACCGTCGAGTAATTCCTCTTTGTCACCCCACACCTGTAACCAGAAAATCTCATTGGTGATTTCACCGGCATCAATCAGCAAGCCAACCATTTCCCTCTGATTGTCGCTCAGGTGGCTCAGATCGGTGCTGAGACGCACTTCCGAGTAGATATCAAAACGGGATGGCTTTTCAGATTCAACAGGGGCAACCGTTACCGTGACAGGAGGTATTTTTGCCGAAACCTTCACAGACACTTGCTTGTCTTGCTGGTCGCAGGCAGAGAGCAGGGTTGCCAGCAGGCATGTGGATACAAATAACCTAGTTTTCATTGATGATTCTTTCTGTATTGAAATCGGGCGATCACTATACCAAACAGATCACGAACTGCGTACTTTGTTTAAACGTTATTTTGTTGGTCTTGCGTGGTGTGTAGCGGGTTCAGCGTTTATAATTGCCGGCTCTGCGGATTTTGCGCAGATTTGCCTGTTTTGGAGAGAGTGGATATGCCGATTTATGAATACCGTTGCCACTCTTGTGGCGAAGAGCTGGAAAAGTTACAGCGTATGAGCGATGACAAGCTGGTGGATTGCCCTGCCTGTGGCGAGCCGGCACTCAAACGCCTGGTCTCAGCAGCGGCATTCCGGCTTAAAGGAAGCGGTTGGTACGAGACTGATTTCAAAAAGGACAATAAGCGTAATTTGCATGATTCCAGTCATGGGTCTTCAGGTAAAAGCGCCGGGGCCGATGAGTCAGCAGGCAGTGACAAGAAGAAGACTGAGAAATCGCCATCAGCAGGCAGTGATAAAAAAGCGCCCGCAAAATCAACAGCCAAAACGGGCAAGTCAAACGCTGCCTGAGAATCCGGCGGCATTGCACACACACTAAACACTAAACACTTATACACTTACACGGTAAAGGTCAGGAATACAGAATATGCGTAGCCATTTATGCGGTGAAATTAACGAAGCTCTGGACGGTCAGTCCGTCACAATTTGCGGTTGGGTTGACCGCCGACGCGACCTGGGTGGCCTGATATTTATCGGCCTGCGGGACAATGCCGGTATTGTCCAGGTGGTGGTTGATCCCGATAGCCCGGCTTTTACAGATGCCGAACGCCTGCGCAACGAATATTGTGTGCGTATTTGCGGAACGGTGCGTATGCGCCCTGAAAGCCAGTGGAATGAGGATATGGCCACCGGCAAAATTGAACTGGTGGCAGAAGAGGTTGAGTTGCTGAATGCTTCTGCCCCGATTCCGCTGCTGATGACGGATGAAGACGGCGAGGAGATTCGCCTGCGCTACCGTTACCTGGATTTGCGTCGTGAACGCATGCAAAAGAACATGCGTATCCGCTCACAGCTCAACAAGGCAATCCACAAGGCCCTCGACACACATAGATTTTCAGAATTCGAGACACCGATCCTGACCAAGGCCACACCGGAAGGTGCGCGTGATTACCTGGTACCAAGCCGTGTTCACCCGGGCAAGTTTTTTGCCCTGCCGCAGTCACCGCAGCTGTTCAAGCAGCTGTTGATGATGGCGGGTATGGATCGCTACTACCAGATTGCGCGCTGTTTCCGGGACGAAGACCTGCGCGCCGACCGCCAGCCTGAATTCACCCAGCTGGATATGGAGCTGTCCTTTGTGGATGAGGCTGGTGTACAGGCCATTGCTGAGGACCTGATCCGCTCGGTTTTCAGCGATGTGCTGGATGTAGACTTGCCGGCTTCCTTCCCGCGTATGACCTGGCACGAAGCACTGGACGTATACGGTTCAGACAAACCGGATCTGCGTTATCCCATGCGTTTGCATAGTGTGGACGAACATGTTGCCCATATTGATTTTCGCGTATTTTCCGGACCGGCCAATGCCGAAGGTCAGCGGGTTGCCGCTTTGCGGGTACCGGGTGGCGCTACTTTCTCGCGCAAGCAGATCGATGAGCTCACTGCCTTTGTAGCCCGTTATGGCGCAAAGGGCCTGGCGTGGATCAAGGTGAATGACGCAACAACGGGGCTTGAAGGCCTGCAATCACCCATTGCCAAATTCCTCGATGACAAAGCCTGGGATGGTATGGCTGCACAAACTGGCGTTGAAAGTGGCGACCTGTTGCTATTCGGGGCAGGGGGCTGGCTGACGACCAGTACATTTATGGGGCATTTGCTGGTCCGCTGCGGAGAAAACCTGGAATTGGCTGCCGAAGGCTGGCAGCCTTTGTGGGTGACTGATTTCCCGATGTTTGAATGGGATGAAGACAAGCAACGCTATTCCGCCATGCATCACCCGTTTACCGCACCACTGTCGGATTCGGCAGACGATCTGCGTGCTGCACCTGCTGAAACCCTGTCGAAGGGCTATGACATGGTACTAAACGGCGCTGAGATTGGTGGCGGTTCCATCCGTATTCACAAGCCGGAAATGCAGCAGGCCGTATTCGAACTGCTCGGAATCAGTGAAGATGAGGCCCAGGCCAAGTTCGGGTTCTTGCTCGAAGCACTAAAATACGGTTGCCCGCCACATGGCGGTATTGCCTTCGGCCTGGACCGTGTTGCGGCATTGATGGCGGGAGAGTCATCAATCCGCGATGTGATTGCATTCCCGAAAACAACCACCGCCCAATGCCCACTGACCGATGCGCCTTCTGCAATCCCGGCGGAACAACTTGACGAATTGCACATTGCGGTCAAAAATAAATGACAGGACTTTCGGCACTCAACAAATTAATTTGACTTGGTATGATAGTCGCCGAAAATAAATCACGTGGCTACCGCTGCGTGATTCTAATCAAAAGAGGACATAACATGAATTTCAAACGTAGCTTGATTACAGTCACGCTGCTATGCCTGATGGCAGCGCAGAGTGCGATGGCCGCTAAACCCGGTCTCGATCATTTCTTCAAAAAACCAGATTTCTCCCAGTTCCAGCTTTCTCCAAATGGCAAGTACCTTGCTGGTCTTGCGCCGGTGGGAGACCGGCAAAATATTGTCGTGATTGATCTTGCGACCAATAAAAGCAGGGCTGTAACCTCCGTATCCGAACAGGACGTAAGGGGCTTTCAGTGGGCAAATGACGATCGCCTGTTGTTTTTTATGGATGATGACGGCAACGAATCTTTCGGTATCTGGGCCGTTAACAAGGATGGCAGCAAACCGCGCACCCTGGTGCAGGCAGCCGCAACCCGGCCGGGCCGCATCCAGTCCACCAATGTGATTGATATCCTTGAAGATGAGAAGGATATCGTACTGGTCAGCAGTAATGACCGGCGTGCCGCATATCCGGATCTGTACAGGCTCAATATTGTGAGTGCCCGTAAAAATATCGTACACAGAAATCCGGGAAAGCTGGTGCAATGGTTTACAGGTTGGGACGGACAGGTGATGGGTGGATTTTTCCAGGACGAACTGGAACAGGGCATCATGATGCTTGACCCGGAAACCGGTGAATGGGAAGAGCTTACCCGTACCCGATACGATGAACCGTCATTTGCGCCGGCACTGGTGACAGGTGATGGCGTTCACGGTTATGTCAACTCCAACCTGACACCTGAGGGTGAAAAACGGGATAAAGCCGGGCTCTATCGTTATAACTTTGAAACCAGGGAGATGGGTGAGCTTATATATGAACACCCCACGGTAGATTGCTGTGGTGTGAGTGCGACAAAAAAAACCAAGGATATGATCGCCATCAGTTACATGGTCGGCAAGCCAACCACCATCTATATGGATGAGCGCTGGAAATCCATTATGGAAGGGATTAACCAGGCATTGCCAGACACGCTTAACGCAATGACCAGCACGGATGATGATGAAACGATCGGTGTTGTGGTTGCTTCATCTTCCACACAGCCGCCCACTTACTATCTTTATGATTTTGAAGCACGCAAATTAAGATTCCTTGCTGATTCACGACCGTGGGTCAAATCTGAAGAAATGGCAGCAATGGTGCCATATGAATTCAAGGCACGCGATGGTCTTGAGATGCACGGTTACCTGACGGTACCTAACGGCAGCGATGGTAAAAACCTGCCTTTGATTGTGCACCCGCATGGCGGGCCTTATGCACGGGATGGCTGGGGTTATAACCCTGAAATTCAGTTCCTCGCAAATCGTGGTTATGCAGTTTTGCAGGTTAATTTCCGTGGTTCCACCGGTTTTGGTATGAACCACCAATATATCAGTAACCGTCAGTGGGGCCGGGCCATGCAGGATGACATCACTGATGCCGTGGCCTGGGCAGTAGAGGAAGGTGTGGCTGACAAGGACCGTATATGCATCTATGGTGCAAGCTACGGTGGTTATGCCACCATGGCCGGTCTGACATTTACCCCTGACCTTTACCAATGTGGTATCAACTATGTCGGTGTTACCGATATTGGCTTATTGTTCAAATCTCTGCCTGATGCCTGGGGCGCGGCGGCGGTTTCATTGGCAGACCAGGTGGGTGACCCTAAAAAGGAGAAGGAATTCCTCGAGGAGTGGTCTCCATCGAACCATGCCGACAAGATCAAGGTGCCGGTATTCATGGCCTATGGCCGTCAGGATCCACGCGTCAGCATTGACCATGCCAAGGTGATGGAAAAAGCCATGAAGAAAAATGGCGTCAAGTACGAATTGATGGTCAAAGGTGATGAAGGTCACGGTTTCCGCAAGCAAGAGAATCAATATGATTTTTACGGCCGCGTGGAAAGCTTCCTGGCTGAAAACCTGAATCCCTAAATCAGACCAAAGCAGTTTTATAAGAACTGCGTTATAGTCAAGGGGTCGGCATATTGCCGGCCCTTTTTTTTGGTGGTGGTATAAAAAAGCGGATGACAAGTACTACTGAACAAAAGCTGGACCGTGATGGCGTCACCGCCGCGTTGACTGCGTTCACGTTCTGGGGTCTGGTACCTATTTATTACAAGGGATTGCAAGCTGTTGGTGCGTGGGAAGTACTGGCGCACCGGATTATCTGGTCGATTCCGGTTTTGCTGTTATTCCTGCTCGTGCGCGATGGCAAGACGTTCTGGAGAAAACTACACCTGCCGCTAAAAAGCATTGGCTGGCTGGTGTTGTCCGGTTTGATGATCTCAGTGAACTGGCTGGTTTTCGTTTGGGCAGTCGCCAATGATCATGTTCTGGACACCAGCCTGGGTTATTTCGGTACGCCGCTTGTCAATGTCGTGTTGGGATACCTGTTTCTGAAAGAGCGCTTGCCGATATTGCAGCTACTGGCTGTGGTAGTGGCGGCGGCCGGTACCATCTACCTTGCGTGGTACATAGGCAGGCCACCCTGGATTGCGATTACGCTGGCTGTGTCTTTCGGATTGTATGGCCTGTTGCGAAAATGGCTGGATGTAGGGCCAATGCTGGGCCTGTTATGGGAAACAGCCTTGATGCTCCTGCCGGCACTTGTCTACCTGCTGTGGCTGGCATCACAGGCCGGTCATCAGTTTCTGCATGTTTCAGTCAATGTGGATTTATTGCTGATCGGGTCCGGCATCCCAACCATCCTGCCATTGATCTGGTTCAATATGGCAGCCCAGAAACTACCTCTGAGCATACTGGGCTTTTTCCAGTATCTCGCTCCCAGCATCAGTTTCCTGTTGGCGGTATACCTGTTTGGTGAAGTATTTACCACCGGGCATGCCGTCGCGTTCGGCTGTATCTGGCTGGCGCTTGCACTGGTCTCTATTGAGCCATTCCGCCGTGCAAGGAGGCGTTTGCGTGGCTAAAGTATTACTTGTTCATGGTCTGTGGAATCGCGGTTGGTCCATGGCTGCGATGGCCAAACGTCTCAGGGCCCGTGGTCATGTGGTGATGATCTTCAGCTACCCGACCCGCAGCAATGGACTCAATGGCCATGCGGATGAATTGCACAGGTTTGTCAGCAAAGCCGCACCCGGTGAGTTGCACCTCGTTGGGCACAGCATGGGTGGCCTGGTAATTTTGAATATGCTCAGCCGTTATGACGATCTGCCGGCAGGCCGGGTGGTTTTGATGGGCACACCGGTCAGGGGCAGCAGGGTGGTTAAACGACTGGAAAGCCTGCCTGGCCAGAAGCTTATGTTTGGCAAGGTGGCTGAAGGCCTGTTGAAAGGCTTTCAAAAACTACCGGCAAACCGGCAAACCGGCATGATCCGGGGCACCCGGGCGATGGGCCTGGGACGCATGTTTGGTAATCACGACGAGCCGAATGATGGTAGTGTTGCGATCAGCGAAACACAGCTTGAAGGGCTGGCTGACAGTATTGAGTTACCGGTAGCACATTCCGAAATGTTGCTGTCCTCAGAAGTGGTAAACCAGCTTGAGCATTTTCTGCTAAATGGTGGTTTTAAACACGATCATTAATTGACCGGTATTTGCCACCGGATTGACAGATTTTCGTGATAAAATCTCCCGAATTATTTTTCGTTTTTTCGAGGTATCAAGTTTATGGCAGGTCATTCCAAATGGGCGAATATTCAGCACCGCAAAAAAGCGGTTGACGCCAAGCGTGGCAAGATATTCACCCGCATCAACAGGTTGCTAACCATAGCCGCACGTACGGGCGGTGGTGATCCCGATGCCAACCCGGCGTTGCGCCTGGCTATTGAGAAAGCCAATGCGGCGAATATGCCCAAGGACAATATCGAACGGGCCATCAAGAAAGCCACCGGCGATCTCGAAGGTGTCACCTACGAAGAGCTCAAATATGAAGGCTACGCCCCCGGTGGTGTTGCAGTGCTGGTTGAATGCCTGACGGATAATCGAAACCGGACGGTGGCTGAAGTACGCCACGCATTCACCAAGTATGGTGGCAACCTGGGAACGGATGGTTCCGTTGCCTATTTGTTTTCCAAGATAGGCGTGCTGAATTTTGCGCCGGGGACTTCGGAAGACGATGTAATGGAAGCAGCCCTTGATGCTGGTGCAGATGACGTGGTCAGCGAGGAAGACGGTTCGATTGAAGTGATCACCACGCCCGAAGCTTACAGTGATGTCGTTGATGGCATGAAATCCGCAGGTCTGCCACCGGAAAACTCAGAAATCATCATGCGGGCCAGCCTTGAAGTGGATCTGGATGTTGAAACCGGTGAAAAAGTGCTGCGTTTCCTTGATGTACTTGAAGACCTGGACGACACACAGGAAGTATATTCCAATGCGAACATTCCTGAAGAGGCGTACAACTAAAGAACATGCGTATATTGGGCGTTGATCCTGGCTCACGAATGACCGGCGTCGGTATCATCGAAGTTAACGGCGACCGCGTGACTCCCGTCTATTATGGTGCCATCAAGGCTGGCAGCGGTGAGTTTACCGAACGTCTCGGGCTTATATTTTCCGGTTTACAAGCGTTGATCAAAGAGCACCGGCCTGATCAGGCCGCCATCGAAACCGTTTTTGTGGCCCATAATGCTGCCTCGGCCATCAAGCTGGGGCAGGCACGTGGTGCTGCCGTGTGCGCAGCGATTTCCTGTGATATCCCGGTATCGGATTATAGTCCGCGTTCGATCAAGCAGGCCATCGTCGGTCGTGGTGGTGCGGATAAGGTCCAGGTACAGCATATGGTGGGAATTCTGCTTGGGATCAGGGAGCCGATTCAGAATGATGCGGCAGATGCCCTGGCAGTGGCACTGTGCCACCAGCACACATCACATACACTGGCCCGTATGGCCATGATGCAGGGTTAACCCGAATATGATCGCACGTCTCGCTGGCACACTACTGGAAAAAAACCCGCCACACCTCGTCATTGACGTTAACGGTGTCGGTTATGAAGTCGAAGCCCCTACCGGCGTATTTATTGACTTGCCGGAGAATGGCAAGCACGTTGCCATCCTGATCCACCACCATTTTTCACAGGACAGCCAGACTTTGTATGGCTTTGCCTCGCTGGGCGAGCGCGAGTTGTTTCGCAAACTGCTTAAGGTCAACGGCATTGGTGCAAAGCTGGCATTGGCCATTCTTTCGGGCGCCAGCGGTGAAGAACTGACCCGTTTTGTAACAACTGCAGATGTCGCCTCGTTAACCCGCATACCAGGTATTGGTAAGAAAACTGCAGAACGTATTATCATGGAATTACGTGACAAGCTGGATGGCATAGCCGTTGCTGCAGGTGGTGGTTCCGGCGCAGTGGTCAGTACTGACCCGGTTACCGAAGCGAGTCACGCATTGGCGTCTCTCGGCTACAAGCCAGCTGAAGTCAGTCGCATGGTCAGTGCAGTCGCACAAGCCGGTATGGATGCCGAAGAGATCATCCGCAAGGCATTGCAGACCCGTGTGAAAGCCACATGAGTGATCCCGGCATGTATGAATCTGATGACCGCGTAGTGAATCCGATGGATACCCCTTCAGACAAGGCTATGGATGTCAGCCTGCGTCCGAAAACGATGGATGAGTACATCGGTCAGCAAACCATGCGGGAAAAATTATCAATTTTTCTCGAAGCCGCACGACGCAGGAAAGAAGCGCTGGATCACGTATTGATTTTCGGCCCGCCTGGACTTGGCAAAACCACGCTGGCACATGTTATTGCCAATGAAATGGGCGTCAGCCTGCGTCAGACATCAGGTCCGGTACTCGAACGTGCAGGTGACCTGGCAGCGCTGCTAACCAATCTGCAACCCGGTGATGTGTTGTTCATCGATGAAATACATCGCCTGTCACCGGTGGTCGAAGAAGTGCTATACCCGGCGCTGGAAGATTTCCAGATCGATATCATGATAGGTGAGGGCCCGGCAGCCCGCTCCATCAAGCTTGACCTGCCCAGATTCACGCTGGTGGGCGCCACCACGCGTGCCGGTCTTCTGACATCACCTTTACGCGACCGTTTTGGCATTGTTGAGCGTCTTGAGTTTTATAGCTCAAAGGAATTACAGCAAATAGTGACGCGTTCATCCGGCATCCTGAACATTGATTGCGACGATGAAGGGTCACTTGGCATCGCCAGCCGGGCACGTGGCACTCCAAGAATAGCCAACCGCCTGTTACGCCGCGTGCGTGATTTCGCCGAGGTTAAGGGTGATGGCGTGATAAATGCTGAAATTGCCATGGGTGCAATGGATTTGTTAAAAGTTGATGATTCGGGTTTCGATACCATGGACCGGCGTTTATTGAAATTGATCATTGACAACTTCGGCGGTGGTCCGGTGGGTATCGGAAGTATTGCTGCAGCGCTATCTGAGGAGCGCGGAACAGTGGAGGATGTACTTGAGCCCTTCCTGATCCAGCAGGGTTACATCACCCGCACATCAAGAGGACGCATGGTGACGGCCAAAGCCTACCGGCATTTTGGATTGGACATGCCCTCAAGCGATGGAAATGACCTTTTTTCAGGTAAATAACCCCTTTTCTTAACTTGGGCCGTAATAAAAAGAACCAATCATGCAATTATTTGTCTGGAAAGTAAGAGTGTACTGGGAAGATACTGATGCAGGCGGGGTGGTTTACCACGCACGCTATCTGAACTTCTTCGAACGCGCCCGCACTGAATGGCTACGGGGCATGGGTGTACACCAGGCAAAAATGGCAGAAGAAGATAACACTATCTTTGCCATACGCAATATGAATATCAGCTACGTATTGGCCGCACGCCTGGATGATGAACTGGATGTCACGGTGCATTCGGTTGAGGCCCCCGGTGCGAGAATGGTGTTCAAGCAGGACATGGTCCGCTGTTCTGATCAACAACTGGTCGCTACAGCTGATGTAACCGCTGTATGTCTGAAGGCAGACAGTTTCAAAGCAACAAGAATGCCCGCATGGATAAGGGCGGAGATCAAAAATGGGAAATGACTTACAGGTCTGGCAGCTGATATGGGATGCCAGTTGGATGGTAAAAATGGTGATGCTGATTCTGCTGGCGGCATCAGTTGCATCCTGGATGATTATTTTTCGCAAACGCCAGATGCTCAGAGCGGCCGAGAAGAGTGCGGATGATTTTGAAGAGCGTTTCTGGTCAGGCACTGATATGACCCATTTATACGAATTGGTGAGCCGCGATAACGCTGGCAATAGCGGAATGGAACGCTTGTTCGAGGCAGGCTTCAGAGAGTTCTCGCGTATGCGGGAGCAAGGACGCGTGACACCGGGAGCGTTGGTCGAAGCTGCTCAGCGCGGTATGCGCATCGCTCTTGCGAGGGAAACCGACCGGCTGGAACTGCGGCTTAATTTTCTGGCGACAGTGGGTTCTACAAGCCCGTATATCGGGCTGTTTGGCACAGTGTGGGGCATCATGACTTCCTTTCACCAGTTGGCCAATGTTAACCAGGCGACCATCGCCATGGTTGCGCCGGGGATCTCCGAAGCATTGATAGCAACCGCCATGGGTTTGTTCGCTGCGATTCCGGCTGTTATCGCCTATAACCGTTACTCCAACCAGGTGGAGCGACTGGAGATGCGCTATGACAATTTCCTGGAAGAATTATCCAGCATATTGCAGCGCCAGGCGCACGCGCTGCCTGAAGCATAGAGGTTACCGGCCCAATGCAGAGCAAACGCAAAAAACGCAGGCCAATGGCCGAGATTAACGTGGTGCCATATATCGATGTCATGCTGGTATTGCTGGTCATTTTCATGATCACTGCACCGTTGCTGAACCTGGGTGTGGAAGTTGATTTACCCAAGGCTGATGCAGAACCACTCGACAGCCAGCAGAACGAAGAACCCATGGTGGTCACAGTGCTGAAAAATGGTGATCTTTACCTGAACGCCGGTGGTGAAGCCGATGGCGCCAGCAGCGGACTTATTGATGCGGAATCACTGGTGACCACGGTGGCGGCAATTGTCCGGCGCAACCCGGAAATACAGGTACTGGTCGGTGGTGACCAGGCCGTGGGTTATGGGCATATTTACGATGCCATGGTGTTATTACAAAAGGCAGGCGTGAGCAAAGTTGGCCTGATGAGTGATCCGCTGGACAGCACCGAAGGCGGAGGCTAGCCCAGTGCTCCATCAATGTGATAATTACGGATTCAGTTGGCTTGTCAGTGTTCATGGCGAGGCGCATCTCGCAGGTAATGGCCATAGTCCTTGCCAAGAGGTGCAACGATGTCCATGGGCGCTGACAAGCCAACCCGCAGGGCGTTCCTGTGGGCTTCCGCCGCTGCGTTACAGTGTTTGTAAAGGACTAGCCATTCACTGCACACTGCGCCTTGCTGCGAAACCCCACAGGAGCGCTGAATCCGCAATTATCACGTTGATGGAGCACTAGTAATGCGTGTGGCTATGCGTGATTTTCTGGCAGGTACAAGGGCCTTTTTGATGGCCATTGCGGTGCATGTCATGATGGCAGCACTCGTGGTACTGGGAACCATGGACTGGAAACCTTTTCGCCCGCCCGTGCTGACCGGTTTGACCATAGAAGCCGTCATGGTGGATACCGGTGTTATCAGGCAACGTCGTGAACAGGCCAGAAAGGATGCCGAACGGGCGGTCAAGCGAAAAGCTGAAAAAGATCGTCGCGATAAGGAACTGAAGGCCCGCAATGAACGGCTTAGGCGGGAAAAGCGAGAAGCTGAAGCAGCCGAGAAAAAGCGTCTGGAAGATCAGGCTGCGAAAAAGCGTGAACAGGAAGCAGCAGAGAAAAAACGCCTGAAACAACAGGCTACAAAAAAGCGTGAAGAGGATATGCGCTTGCAAAAAATGCGCGCAAAACAGGCCCAGGATAAGAAAGACCGCGAGAAAAGGCGCAAGGATGAATTACAACAGCTTCGTGAAAAGCGCGAAAAGGCAGCCCGTGAAGTGAAAATTGAAGAAGAGCGGCTGAAACAGCTTGATGCACGCCGAAAGGCGGAAGCCGATGCTCAGCGGCAGGCAATTGCCGAGGCAGATATGCAACGGCAGATGGCTGCTGAAGCACGTGTTGGTGAATTAGCTACCCTGGCCCAGCGATATGCATTGGAGATCCAGGCACAGGTCACCAATAACTGGTTACGACCGCCGACGGCGCGTCCTGGTTTGCGTTGCACGTTAAGAATTGTGCAAATTCCCGGTGGTGAAATTATATCGGCCACCATTGCAGGTTCATGCAATGGTGATGAGGCCACCCGGCGCTCACTGGTCGCTGCGGTAGAACGCGCCGGTAGCTTGCCTTACCGTGGTTTTGAAGAAGTGTTTCAACGCGAAGTTACTTTTAATTTTAAATATGATGATTGAGATTATGCAAAAACTGATGTACGCCCTGGTGCTGTTACTGTTCTCACAACTGACCCAGGCCAAGCTCGAAATTGAGATTGTTCAGGGCAATGCCAGCGCCCTGCCGATTGCCATTATCCCGATGCAATGGCACGGTTCCGGACCGCCGCCACTAACGGACGTTGCAGAAGTTGTTTCGTCAGATTTGTATCGTTCAGGACTGTTTGCACCTCTCGATGAGGAGGACATGGTAGACAGACCCGTGGATGCAGAATCCATACGTTTTGGTACCTGGCGATTGCTGAAGGTCGATTATGTTGTCATCGGCCGGGTCAATGACGCGCCGGATGGCAATGGGTTTGACGTTGTTTATGAACTCTTTGATGTGCATACCCAGGAGCGTTTGTTGTCACAGATTACCAGTGTGGGCCTCGGAGACTTGCGTTTCGGGTCACACCGTGTTGCTGACGCGATCTACGAGAAACTGACCGGTGTACCGGGTGCTTTCTCAACCCGGATCGCTTATGTTTCAGCCACCGGGCTCGGCAAAGATCAAAATTACCAGCTATTTGTAGCAGATGCGGATGGTTTTAATCCGCAACCTGTGGTGGGATCACCGGAGCCTTTGCTGTCTCCCAACTGGTCACACGACGGCCAGCGCCTGGCTTATGTGTCATTTGAGAAAGGCAATTCTGCGATCTACGTACAAAATGTCGCCACCGGTGCCCGTGAGTTAGTTTCGTCAGGCAAAGGCATCAATGGTGCTCCGGCCTTCTCACCGGATGATCGATACCTGGCGATGACGCTGTCTTATTCGGGTAACCCGGAAATTTATATCAAGGACCTGTCCACGGGCCAAAAGCGTCAGATTACAGACCACTGGGCGATTGATACCGAACCAGCCTGGTCGCCTGACGGAAAGCACGTTTACTTCACCTCTGATCGCGGTGGCAGGCCACAGATTTACCGTGTTGCAGCCAGCGGTGGCAAGGCTACACGCATCACCCGCGAGGGCACTTATAATGCACGTGTGACAATTTCTCCCGATGGAAGCAGAATTGCTATAGCACAAGGGCGTGGAAACGAGTATCGTATAGCAATATTAGAACTTGAAACTGGGCGTATGCGCACGTTGACCCCTGGTGTGCTTGATGAGTCACCCAGTTTCGCGCCGAATGGCAGTATGATTCTATATGCAACCCGCGAAGACTCCAGGGGAGTACTGGCCGCGGTATCCGCTGATGGAAATGTTCGTCAACGGCTGATTTTGACAGAGGGAGATGTAAGAGAACCTGCGTGGTCCCCCGTTATCAGGTAAACTCTGCACCAGAATAATTTTTATGTTTTTGTATAAATCTTTGGAGGAAATAATGAATACTACGTGGCGCCTGTTGCTTGCCCTCGTTTTCGCTGTTGCGATCTCGGCCTGTAAAACCACCCCACCTGAAACCGATGAACCCGTAACTGACAGCACGGATACCACTTCAAGCGTAAAAGAAGAGGCAACGACATCCGCTGCGCCAAATCCACGTGATTACACCGATGAAAGGAATTTTGATAACAGTCAAAGCCTGTTATCCAAGCGGGTTATTTACTTTGACTTTGATAAATCTCAGGTCAAGGCTGAATATCGTGCAATCGTTGCAGCGCACGCTTCGTATGTTTCTGCTCATGGCAGTGCCCGGGTAACCCTGGAAGGCCACGCCGATGAACGCGGAACACGTGAATACAACCTTGGTCTGGGTGAACGCCGTGGCAATGCAATTTCCGGCTTGCTTTCAGCAGCCGGTGCAAGGGGTAGCCAATTGGATACGGTCAGCTATGGTGAAGAACGCCCTGTTTGCCGGGTAAGCGATGAAGACTGCTGGTGGCAGAATCGTCGCGTGGAGATCATCTACACCGCGAGATGATGATGCGATCCCTACCAAAAGCATTACGCTTGATGGCCAGCTTCGCGCTGGCCATCTTCGTTTCTGTGCCGGCTGTTGCGCAGCAGGACAATCAGGCAATGATGGACCTGGTGATCCAGGTTCAGCAGCTTCAGGATGAAGTGCGGATGTTGACTGGCATCATTGAAGACCAGGCGATGGAGCTTGAGAATATTGGTAACCGGCAAAGAGATCAGTATCTTGATCTGGACCAGCGAATTAGCAGTTTGAGCGCTACCGGCCCGGTCCTTTCGGTTCCAGTGAACACGGCCAGCGGCGGTGTTTCAACATCCGGCGCACTCAATACCAGTCAGGCGGTAACAACGGCAGGCGCAGAGGTGGCAAGCGAAGATCTACCCGAGTTGCGGGCACCAATGGTAGTGCCATCTTCGGTAACAGCCCTGGCCACGCCGGATACACAAGCTCGTGAAATTATAGCTTCTCCTCAAAATGAGAAAGAAGCATATGACAGAGCCTTCCAGTCATTGAAAGAACTGAAATACGCAGATGCAGCAGAACAGTTCCAATCATTTTTGCAGCAATATCCCGGTAGCGAATACGCCGATAATGCTCAGTACTGGTTGGGTGAGTCCTATTATGTGACCCGTAACTACGATATTGCGCTGGAAGCTTTTCAGGATTTGTTATCCAGGTACCCGGACAGCCCCAAAGTTGCCGATGGCTTACTGAAAACCGGTTACACCCATTACGAACTCAAGCAATGGGATCAGGCCCGTGCCGCATTGGAGCAAGTACAGCAACAACACAAGGGCACAACACTCGCCAGACTAGCAGGCAGTCGCCTGAGAAGCATGAAGCTCGAAGGTCATTATTAATGTAGGAGCGGCGTCCCGCCGCGATTGTCAAAGGCAATCGTAAAGCCAGATCGAGGCGGGACGCCCCTCCTACAAGCCACCCCCATGACGATCGAATCCCGTGAAAATACTCTGAAAATCTCCGAGATTTTCTACTCCCTGCAAGGTGAAGCCCGCGATGCCGGTAAGCCAACGGTATTTATCCGCCTGACCGGTTGTCCGCTGCGTTGTGTCTACTGTGACAGCGAGTACGCCTTTAATGGCGGTGACTGGATGCATATCGACGAGATCATGGAGTTTGCTTCTTCCTACAGGACCAAACACGTGTGTGTCACCGGTGGTGAGCCTTTGGCACAAAAACGCTGCCATGCCCTGTTGACGCGCCTGTGTGACGATGGCTTTGAGGTCACGCTGGAGACCAGTGGTGCGATAGACGTAAGCCGCGCAGATCCGCGTGTTTCGAGGGTGCTGGATATAAAAACACCTGATTCAGGTGAGGTCGAGCGCAATCTGTGGGAAAACCTGGATGCACTCAGCAAGCATGACCAGATCAAATTCGTCATCTGCTCGCGTGGGGATTATGATTGGGCTCTGAATCAAATACGATCACGTGGTCTGGAGCAGAAATTTGATATCCTGATTTCACCTTCCTGGGGCCAACAGGATCCGACTGAACTGGCAGGCTGGGTACTGGAGGATCAACTGGCCGTCAGGGTACAGATACAATTACACAAAGTTTTATGGGGCGATGTCCCGGGTAAATAATGAATCAGTCAAATGATAAAGCGGCAGTCGTACTCCTTTCCGGCGGTCTGGATTCCGCCACTTGCCTGGCGATTGCGAACAGCCGTGGGTTTCGCTGCTATGCCTTATCCGTGGACTATGGGCAGCGGCATAACTCCGAACTTGCCGCGGCACAGAAAGTCGCACAATCCACGTCTGCAGAGCTGAAAACCATCAGACTGGATCTGCGCGCATTCGGTGGTTCCGCACTGACCGATGACATAGATGTACCTGAAGAAGAGGGTGAGGGTATTCCGGTCACCTATGTGCCGGCCCGCAACACCATCATGTTGTCACTGGCATTGGCCTGGGCGGAAGTGCTCGGTGCCGGAGATATCTTCATTGGAGTGAATGCTGTGGATTATTCAGGCTACCCGGATTGCCGGGCTGAGTTCGTCAATGCCTATGAAGAAATGGCCAATCTTGCAACGAAGGCCGGGGTTGAGGGCCACAGGCTGATCATCCACACGCCGTTGATTGACCTCAGCAAGGCTGAAATTATCCGGCAGGGTACAGACCTTGGTGTGGACTACGCCATGACGGTGTCCTGTTACCAGGCAGATCACGAGGGCAGGGCCTGCGGGGTCTGTGATTCCTGCCGTTTGCGGGCTGCCGGTTTCGAAGACGCCGGTGTGGCCGACCCAACCCGCTATTTTTCTGCCTGATTTATCCAATTTCTCTTGAGTACAACGGCGTTTTCAAATAAAATGCCGCGCTCACCGCGTGACACTCCGTGGGTCGTTAGCTCAGTTGGTAGAGCACTGGACTTTTAATCCAATGGTCGTAGGTTCGAATCCTACACGACCCACCATT
>Ga0164313_10000582_pt1 | contig 30069 bp, 28 predicted proteins | sample GuaBasSedimGuay4_FD_113735 | JGI IMG/M metagenome (GOLD analysis project Ga0164313, IMG submission 113735) | Subseafloor sediment microbial communities from Guaymas Basin, Gulf of California, Mexico - Guay4, Core 4569-4, 0-3 cm | ecosystem: Environmental > Aquatic > Marine > Hydrothermal vents... | reverse complement strand
TTTTTGTAGGTTGGGTTGAGGTACGAAACCCAACGATTATGCGAAAAATTTGCTAAATTTGTTGGGTTTCGCTTTGCTCAACCCAACCTACGCCGTGATCAATTTCCAAAATTAGAATTGCTGAAAGTCTATAGAAGAACATCTTCAGTTTTACAGGTTTGATATTAGAATAAGGGCTCCCTCAAAATCATGAATTTTTCGGGGTAAGCGGCCCCCCTTAGAGGTAAGGAAATACTTCACCCAATCAAATCCGAACTTCATAAGCTCAACATCTATTGCCATTAATTTTCTGTTTTTGAGGATTTTCTTTCATAAAATTAATTTCTGTTAAGAAATAACAAAAAATGCTCTATTATTAAAATATGTTGCATTTCCTAAAACAGCTATTTTATAATTTATTTAACCGATTAAGGCAAGAAAGGAATTCCATTAATGGACATAAAAGAAATCCCATACCTTCCGGAAAGTTTATCAGGCCTGGAAAGCATTCCAGAACGTCTATCAGGTCTGAGAGAACTGGCTTCAAACCTCTGGTGGAGCTGGCATCCTGAAGCCAGAATGCTTTTCAAGATGCTGGATCGGCAGGTATGGAAAGAAAGCCGTCACAATACCGTCAAGGTTCTTAAAGAACTCTCCAAAAAGGCTTTTGACTCGGCTGCCGTAGATAAAGATTATCTACGACACTATGACATAGTTCTTTCCAGATTCCATAAAGAAACAAAAGGGAACACATGCTTATTGCTGGAGGAAATTGAAGAAGCCAGAATACACTCAATTGTATATTTTTCCGCAGAGTATGGCCTGCATCATTCGCTGCCTTTTTATGCCGGCGGATTAGGATTTTTAGCCGGAGACTTTATAAAGGAATGCAGTGATTTAAGAGTTCCTCTGATAGCCGTAGGATTCATGTACCCGGCAGGATATCTCAAACAACAAATCCGTGAAGACGGTTGGCAGGAGAATATAGAACAAATACTTGACAGGGATAGCGCCTCCATTTTCAGAGTTCTGGACGAAAAAGGAAACCAGCTTATAGTCAAAGTACCTCTAATTGAACCTCCAATACATGTAGCTTTATGGAAAATAGCCGTCGGTCGTGTAGCTCTTTATCTAATGGATACAGATATTGAGATCAATGATCCATGGAACCGCGGGATATCGACGCGTCTTTACACTGGTGATATCGAACAGCGGCTTCGTCAGGAAATTGTACTTGGTATTGGAGGAGCAGAGGTTTTAGAAAAACTTGGAATTAAACATTCAATACTGCATCTAAATGAAGGACATGCTGCCTTTGCTCTGTTAGAAAGAATAAGGGATAAAGTTCTGGAAGGGATGAATTATAGCGAAGCATCTCAATATGTCAAGAAAACCACTGTGTTCACGACTCATACACCGGTTGCCGCAGGGCATGACATATTCCCGTTTCAAAAGATCGAAAAATATTTTAATTCCTACTGGCCTTCCCTTGGACTTGATCGCGATTCATTTCTACAACTTGGAATACACCCAAATGATCCTGGTGCCGGTTTTAATATGACGGCCTTTGCTCTCAGGATGTCTGAATTTTGTAATGGAGTAAGCAAAAAACACGGAGAAGTGAGCAGAAAAATGTGGCAGAGTCTCTGGCCGGACCTTCCCGAAAACGAAGTTCCAATTGACTATATTACTAACGGTATACATATCCCCACCTGGATCGAACCCAAAATGAAGCTTCTTTTCAACAAATATTTGGGACCTGATTGGGTAGATGACATTGATAATCCTCTAATCTGGGAATTGATCGATGAAATCCCGGACGATGAGTTATGGAAAACCCACTTTTGGTTAAAAATAAAGCTAATCAACACCATAAGAGAAAGAGCTCGTCAACGCTGGGTAAATAACCGCATAAGTCCATCCAATATTCTTGCAGGCGGTACATTATTGGATCCCTCTGTATTGACTATTGGGTTTGCCCGCCGTTTTGCTACCTATAAGCGAGCTGACCTTGTTTTTTATGATTTGGAAAGGCTGAAAAAACTTTTAAATGATCGATGGAGACCTATTCAGATTATATTTGCAGGCAAAGCCCACCCCGCAGATGATCCCGGAAAAAGAATACTTCAAAAGATATATAATTTTGCACGTGATCCCGGTCTGTGTGGCAGAATTGCTTTTATTGAAGACTATGAAGAACAATTCGCACAATATATGGTTCACGGTGTAGACGTTTGGCTAAACAACCCTCTGCCGCCAATGGAAGCTAGTGGGACCAGTGGTATGAAAGCGGCTCTAAATGGCGTGCCTCATCTCAGCATCATGGATGGTTGGTGGATCGAGGGCTACAACGGAGAGAACGGCTGGGCATTTAATCATGAAGAATCTGAAGGCAACAAGTGCCAAAAGGATGCGGAAGCCATTTACAGGATTCTGGAAGAAGAAATAATACCATGTTATTATAAGTTTTTAGATCATGGAATTCCAGCCGACTGGGTTAGAATAATGAAAAATTCCATTAAAAGTAATGCTGCAAAATTTTCTGCGCGCAGAATGGTTAAAGAATATATTGATAAATTCTACATCAAAGAATTGAAGGTGGTACAAAAGGCTTAACACCTGAATCATTCAAAATTAATGGAATACAATAGAGACAACTTGTATTCAAAAAATCAAGGAGAATAATATGGCATTTGACCCTGAAAAGGATAAAGTTTTAAAAACGTGGAAATGCGAAGATACAGGCCTTGTTGTATCCATAAATCAATACGGCGGGGCTCAGCCAAAAGTTCAGATTGGTCCCAGAATATTAAAGAAAAAAGATGGAGGAGATAAAGCCCCTGCTAAGGCAGGGCGACTTTCTATTGAGGATCTTATGTGGTTTTATGATATTATCGATGAAGTTAAAGATGAACTTTTGCGTTTGGCAAAGCCGGAATGATTTTATTCTGAGCTGATAAAATGCCTTACGATAATGCAATAATAACGCCTTTAAAAAGAAAAAACTCTCCAAGCCTGGGGCCGGTTGCTGTATTGATGGCCGATGATAAGGACCTTGGTTTTTTTTGCAGGCTGCTCAATATGAGCGAAGATAATTTTACCAGGCTCCTGATGAGCAAAGTATATGCTGAGCATGCAGGCAAGCAAAGTTTGTCTGCGACAGGCCCATTTATTGGTGCTCCTTATGCCGTGATTCTTTTAGAAACACTTATTGCCTGGGGTGCAAGTAAAGTTATATTTTTCGGGATGTGCGGAGCAATTTCTCCAGAGGTTAAGATAGGAGATATTGTAGTACCAACGGATTCAATAATTGATGAAGGCACATCAAAACATTACAATGCGGATGAAAGCCTGAGAAGCAAGCCGTCTTTTCTGATTGTAGAAAAGATAAAGCATATTTTTAATAAAAATGAGATCGAATTTCACGATGGACTTGTCTGGACTACTGACGCCATATACAGAGAGACACGTGAAAAACTTGAGTATTATCAGGCAAAGGACGTCCTGGCTGTTGATATGGAACTTTCTGCGCTCTTCACGGTCGGAAGGTTTCGCGATATAGAAATAGGCAGTATTCTTGTCGTTTCCGATGAACTGTCAACATGTGAGTGGAATCCAGGCTTCAGGGAAAAACGGTTCGTAAAGACCCGTAAAATAGTTGTCAAAGCAATAAAGAGTTTATGTGCAACACTTTAGGTTTTCGAAACTCTGTAGAACGATAGATAGAAGATTCATTTTCATTGACAGTAAAAAAAAATGGTGTTATCGGCTTTTAAACCTTGAGACCAAGGTTCCAAAATTATAGGCGCGTAGCTCAGGGGGAGAGCGCTACCTTGACACGGTAGAAGTCGACAGTTCAAATCTGTCCGTGCCTACCATGCAATTCAAAAGGTTACAGTTTTCTGTAACCTTTTTTTATGGTCGTTTGATGGACTCTCTCCTTATATATGCTTATTTTGCAGCATTGATTCTCTCTTCAAGATCTAAAGGTGATTTAAAAACAAACGCCTTTCCGCTTTTTTCTTTTATAAATAGTTCGTGAATATCTGCCATTTTTAGAAAATCAGTTCTTGCGGTCTCGTATACAATTCCGTGTGTGTTTTGGTGTTCACGCACGGTATAAGTATGACCTGGATGTTTTAACGCATGTCTTAGGAGTGAGAGTTGACGATAATTAAGCTTGTCTTTTAATCGATTTGAACCTGCTAACAAAGCGCTTGCAGATTTAATATCTTCAACTTTTTTGTCGATAAATGCCTGTAATTCTTTAATTGCTTTTTTTATCACCTCAAGTTGGTGTATTATAAAATAGGTTGTGTCGCCATCATCAGTTTCAGTATATAAAAAAGCCCTTCCATATTGGGATGGGGCTTTTTTTATAATTCTCGATATTGAAAGATATTCCAGGAGCCAATATCCACTACTTGCAACCGACCAATAAAAAAGAGCCCTCGCTGTTCTTCCATTGCCGTCAACAAACGGATGTACATACGCAAGAAAAAAATGTAGCAATATAGCCCTTAGTATTGGATGAATAAAAATATCTGAATCATTGTCATTAACAAAATTACATATCTGTTCTATCCTTTTGGGTATTGAATCCGCATTAGGGGGAGTATAAAGAATTTGTCCTTGACCATCGACAACATGTATATCGTCTGATTTATTTCGGTATCTGCCGGCATCGTCCGGGTTGTCTAATGTATTTTCTGTGAGTATCTTGTGTAATTCCAAAATTATTGAAGGCGTAAGCCTTTCAAATTTGTATTCTCTGATAAATTGCATTGCTAAATAGTTATTAAATATCATCTGCTCATCTTTATTATGGGGTGGCCTTCCTTGCCTAAACATTGCTTTTGCAACGTTTCTGGTTGTTGATGCTCCTTCAAGTTGGCTTGAATTGATTGCCTCTTCTACGAAAGACCTGATTAAATATGTGTTTTTCATGTGAGGATTATGAATCGGCATTTCAGACGATACGGTTCCGGCAGTATTAATATCAAGCCAATGCAGTTCCTTAAAGACTTGGCCCGGCATAGCAGTCAGAAAAGGATGATTATTTTTGTCGTTTATCATTAGGGTTTTGTATAAATTATTTCTGGCAAATTTAATTCCCAGCCACCACATTTCCGTTGTGAGCCCCTTTGGTGCCTCCAAATGGATAAGTTTGTCCCAGTGAAGATACCGACCCTTTTTGTCTACAGGCTTAACATTTTGGACAATGTCCGTTAGTTTTTCACGATCTAATTTTAATATTTTAGTTAAAGGGTCGTCAAAAAATGGCGGCTTAGATGGAACTTTCATTATAACACCCCTAAAATATACAGGTTCTAATCAAAACTATTTATTACCAAATTTTAAATTATTAGTAATACATAATCCGTGCAAAGTAAATACTAATTTGCAACTAATTATCGATTTTTTGGTATTTTAGTTTTTTCTGTGAATTAATAATTATTCAGTATGTACATAAACAGTATGTATATTATGGAGCAACTACCAGATATAGATATGTTCGTTAAAATACCAATTTAGTGCCAACAAACAGCAAAATAGTATTTAGTTTTAGTAGATAAGAGGGGGAAAACCGTGGGGTTCGCGCCAGATGACAGAGATGGTTATAGCTTTCAATAATACAAACATGTTAAGCATTATTTTATGATTTGTTCATAAAAAATATAAACTAAACAGGCTTGCATGATGTATTGAAATCTTATAATAAATACCTAATTATGCCAATTTACGAATACGAACACATAGATAAACCTTGTTTACTTGGCAGGGTGTTTGAAGTAAAGCAGTCAATCCAGGATGAAGCGCTGAATAGCTGCCCTAATTGTGCCGGTTCAGTACGAAAGCTCATTTCTCGTACTAATATAAGCACCCCTAAATCTGACAGAGAACTGCGTGATCATGGTTTCACCAAGCTTGTAAGGCGTGATGATGGTGTTTATGAAAATGTTACTGCTCGTGATGGTGATAGTAAAGTTGTGCTAAGAGACAAACCTGAGACATTACCGGATTTTAAGAAAACAATCAGCGACTAGCCTGGTTTCATCTTAAAAAACTGCAAACAGTGAAGGGTTACGTATAAATTTTATCATGGAGAAATCTAAAATGGATAAAAAAATCCGTATAGGCGCACTTATATCCGGAAGCGGAACAAATTTACAGGCAATCATTGATTCTTGTGAATCAGGAAAGATAAACGGGAATATAATATTTGCAGGATCGGATAATCCTGACGCATTTGGCCTTGAGAAAAGCAGGAAACATGGAATAACTACATTTGTTGTGGATTATAAGCCGATAATTCAGAGCTACAAAAAAGAACCGGATACTGTTTCGGTTCCGGATGATTTTGATCTGGATGATGTGCTTTCAAAGCAGCACCTTTTTTCATCAAATACACCCCCGGAAAAAGTTAGATCTTTTTTTACAACCAGAGCTGTTGCCGAGGCAAAGCTGATTGATAAAATGAAGCCATATCCCTTCGACCTTATAGTACTGGCTGGTTTTATGAGAAATTTAACCCCTTATTTTATTGACAGAATAAATCCTGATCCTTTAAATCCTCGCATAATGAATATCCATCCTGCTTTACTGCCCTCGTTTCCGGGCGTTGATGGATATGGAGATACTTTCAGGTATGGATGCAAGGTTGGTGGATGTACAGTACACTTTATTGATTACGGAGAAGATTCAGGACCTATTATAGGCCAGAGAGCATTTCAGATAGATAGTAATGATACACTGAACACGATTAAGGAAAAAGGTTTAAGGCTTGAGTGGGAACTATATCCTGAATGCATTGAACATTTTGCCAGGGGGCGCCTGAAAACCGTCAGGATGCCATATGATTTGAAAAACGGCAAAAAGATAGAGAGAAATGTGGTTAAAATTTTGTTATAATACTTTTAGCATTAATGGTATGGCAACAAAGGTGCCCAGAGTGCTGCCGAGATTTGTAAATATTACCACTAAAAGAATACGGGTTACTTTGTTTTTCCAGAAACCCTTTACAGAAAGTATATCTTCCGGAAGGCTTTCAAAGTCCTTAACTTTTGGTTTTCTTGAAACAGCTTCCACAATTCCGGAAACCCAGCCTGCGGCAATCATTGGGTTTAAAGAAGTTAAAGGCGCTGCCAGAATGGAAGACAGCACTGTAAGAGGATGGGCCAGAGCTATTATGGCTCCTAATCCAGCCAAAAGCCCGTTTGCAAAAATCCACCACGTTATCATGTGAGTTCCTGTATCATATCCTCCCCAGAAAAAGCCGAAGATAAAAAGAAGTAATATGCCAAAAGGAATAACCCATTTAAAAAGACCGGAGGCCAGAGTTTTGGGCGGAATTTCCTCAAGGCCATTTATATCTGTGTCAGCATTCCAGTACTTTTTTATGCCCGACACATGTCCCGCGCCGACAACAGCCACTATCTTTTTTCCTGGAGCCGTCCTTATCTTATATGCAAGATATTGGTCTCTTTCATCTATAAGTATATTTCTCAGCACAGGAAGTGATTTTTCAATATCTGCAAGAATAAGCTGAAGGGCATCTTGCTGCTTCATTTTTTCAATTTCTTCTTCGCTGATTTCATCAACTCCTCCCAGCGACAAGATAAACTGAAACAGCAGTTTTAGCTTATCCCAGAGACGCATTATGCGCCAGGTTCTTGACAAGGTAATACGAATCTCTCTGTCAGCAAGATGTATTTTTGCTCCAATTGCTTCTCCTTTTTCAATGGCTTTTAACATTTCCTCGCCGGCTTTTAAATTTAATTTCCTGGCAATTCGTTTTTGAAATGAAGCAAGAAGAAGGTTGGAAAGGAGGAGAAATGCTTTTTTATCCTTAATTACCTTTATTATATCCATCTGTTGCCATTTATCCTTTTGACTGATAGCTTGATATCTGGATTGGCAAAGCTCGACGCAGACGCAGTCCGGTTTTTCCTCCTCGATAACCGAGCTGACCAAATCCACACTTTCCCTGGATATATGGGCTGTTCCTAAAAGTATTATTTCTTTATCTTCAAAATTAAGGCGATGCAACGCCTCGTTGTTGTTAATTTCCATCAAAAATCTTCCTTATACTGTTTTTTGACCGAGGCATCATACAGGATGTATCAGGATATAAGACCTGCCTGCAGGCAACTAAATAAAATATTATATTTATCTTGTTAATGCAAGATGAAACAAAATCATAATTGTGCTATAAACTTTCAGATAAATAATTTCACTGTGTTATCAGTCGTTGACGTATAACTAATACGCCTTCCTCCTTCTGGCCTTGTGAAATTAATTATCTGAAAGTTTATATATGAAATAAAGCAGAACGACTTAATTTTTTAAACAGCATGAGTTTTTAAATTTAGGGTTTTATCTATATGTCCAGCATGAAAGAGCTTGCCCTTCTTATGAGGGAATTGGAACACCAGCTAAAGATCTGCACTCGATGCGGGATGTGTCAGGCTGTATGTCCTCTTTTTGATCAGACCGGCATTGAAGCTGATGTCGCGCGCGGAAAACTGGCCATGCTCGAAGGTCTTGCTGAGGAAATGTTTAAAAATCCCAAAGGGGTTTATGAACGTCTCAGCCGCTGCCTTCTTTGCGGGTCGTGTGCGGCTAACTGCCCAAGCGGGGTAAAAGTGCTGGAAATTTTTATTAAAGCCCGTGCAATCCTTACACAATTCATTGGTCTATCTCCGGCTAAGAAAGCAATTTTAAGGATTATGCTGGCCAATCCTTATACTTTTGACATGTTGATGGAATTCTTGCCGAGAATCCAGAAATTTTTTACAAAACCAGCCAGCAAAAATTTGGGCACTTCATGTGCACGCTTTGTGTCACCTTTAATACAGGACAGGCATTTTAAACCCCTTGCACCTGTGCCGTTCCACCGCATGGTCCCGGCTCTAAATTCATATCCCGGCAAATCCCGGTTAAAGGTGGCTTTTTTTGTCGGTTGCCTGATCGATAAGATTTCCCCCCAGATTGCTGAAGCTGTTATCGACGTGCTTAATTATCACGAAGTTGGTATATTTATACCGAAAAGAGAAGCATGTTGCGGCGCCCCGGCTGTTTCATCCGGAGACACAGTTACGTTTGTCCGGCTGGTGCGGCACAACCTGGAACTGCTTGATATCGCTGAGTTTGACTATCTGGTTACCGCATGTGCCACCTGTACTTTTATGATAAAAAAAATATGGCCCGCAATGACAAAAAAACAGTCCGCCGGGATCAGGTCCAGAGTTGAAGAACTTGCTGAAAAGACACTTGATATTAATCAGTTTTTAGTATCAAAAGTGGGGCTTAAAAATGAAAATTATTATATAAATGAAAAGAAAATTATAACCTATCATGATCCGTGCCATCTATCAAAATCTTTGGGAGTATCAACCGAACCAAGAGCGCTCATTAAAGCGAATTCAAAGTACCTTCTTAGAGAAATGCCCGAATCCGACTGGTGCTGCGGATTGGGGGGAAGCTTTAATTTGCAGTATTATGATCTTTCGGCCAAAATTGGAAAGCGTAAGCGCAATAATATTAAATCAACAGGTTGTTCTGTGGTGGCCACAGGGTGCCCTGCCTGTATGATTCAGATTGCCGACATGCTTTCAAAATCTGGAGATCCAATTGTTGTCAAACATCCAGTAATGATTTATGCTGAGTGTTTGAAAAATAATACCCCTGACTAATTTTTTTCTTTTGTTTCAAGCTGTTTTTTGTCGTCCTTGTGGCTTGTCACCTGACAAGATTTTCGCAGTCAGGTTGAAATTCCCATTTTGGGCAGGATATAAGCCTGCAACAGAAACCATATTGCCACAATTATCAGAAAAATGACTAATGATCGCATAACATTACTCCATGGTTATACCTCATGAACGTCCCTTCGTCCCTCGGCTACCAATATTTTTATGAGTTGTTCATGAGAAGCGTTGGCTATATATCCTTTCTATCGGCTGATAGTATTCTTTTTCAGGGTTTGAAAAATCCTTGATTCTGCTGATTACTCCGGCGACTTTTATGTTGGAATAATTTTCAACCGCCTCAATATTTTCGCTTATCATATCCTGCGGGGCAGGCTTTTCTCCAGCATCTATAAAAACTACTCCGAGCGGTTTAATATGTTTTTTATACAGAGCCTCTATTGTAAGGAGAGTATGGTTGATCGTGCCCAATCCGGCACGGGAGGCAATAATTGGCTTTGCCCCTGTCATTTTGATAAGATCTATCATTAATGTATTTTCGTTGACCGGCACAAGAAGTCCGCCGGCAGCCTCTATTATAACAGGAGAATAAATCCGGCTCTTTTTATCCAAAGCATTCTGTATTGCCTTTAACTCAATGGTTTCCCCCTCATTGCGGGAAGCAAAATAAGGGGCTTTAGGCTCCCTGAAACAATAGACTATTGAATCAGCAGGATTTTTTTTAGTCAACTGCTCTACATGCTTATAAATGAATCTTGCATCACTGTCTTTATCATAAGGATCGCTGCACCCTGTTTGAATCGGCTTTATATAAAAAGGTATGCAACCATTCGCATAAAAAAACTGCATCAGCAAAAGAGATAAAACCGTTTTTCCCACTTCTGTATCAGTTCCTATAACGAAAATATTATCTGTCTTGTTTTTCAATTTTTGTAACAATTTAGTTCTTTCAAAGAGGCTTTTTTGACAGGATTGACAGGATATTCAGGATTAAAACATCGAAACTTATCCTGTAAATCTCCCTGCTTTAAGTTTGATTTCAACTTTCCGTTCACCAAAATTAATAATTAAACCTATAGACTTGTTTGTTCACTTGAAATAAAATCTTGTTTATCCTGTTATCCTGTCAGAACTTTTTTCAAAAGGCTAAAGTGTTACCTCTTTTAAAGTACTGACTAACTTTTTTACATCTTCCTCTGCATGAAGGGCAGTCATGCCGATTCTCAATATGGCTTTGTGAAGCGGTACCGTTGGATACCGTGCAGGTAAAACAAAAATATCTTCTTTAAGCAACCTTTTAGATATCTCCAGCGCCAGGCTTTCATCTCCGATTTCTACTGCAAGAATATGAGCATTTCCTTTCACACAAAAACCCTCGTAAACAAGCTTTTCTTTGGTAAGACCGCTTATCCTGGACAGATGTTTTCTTTGTTTTTCGCATTGAGAAATAATTTCTAAAAGGTCTATGGCTGATGCAGCATGCGCTTCTGGAAGAGTAGTTGTGTAAATTAAAGGAGAAGAAAAATTGAAAAAATATTCTTTAAAGTCCGAGGGCATTAGTACAAAAGCACCAAAAAAACCAAGAGCCTTGCCAAATGTTCCAACTCCGATATCTGCTACATCACGGGCAATACCCTTCCCATTTTCGCCTGTCGCTCCAAATGCATGCGCCTCATCGACTATGCTGAAAAAGTCGAAGCGTTCCTTGAGTCCTTTAAAACCCTGAATATCAAGAAAATCGCCATCCATACTGAAAAGTGACTCTGTCAACACCGCAGGTTTTTTTTCGCTGGTTTTTTCCAGCCACTTACAAAGATGAGACATGGAGTTATGCTTATATCCATGGAAATCCGCACCACTTAAGAGCATACCCTTCACACTGCTGGCATGCATATGCTTGTCGAAAATTAACAAATCACCTTTTTCAAAAAGTGCGGAAAGAATGCCTATATTTGCCTGATAGCCGCTGGGAAAAAACAGAGCATCCTCATACCCAAAAAAGCGGGCATATTCTTTTTCAGCCTGGTTGATGACAGAATAATTTCCTGAAACAAGCCTTGACGAAGAAGAAGATGTAGCATACTTCAAAAAATTATCTGATACTTTACGTTTAAGCTCTTCAGACACCCCAAGGCCAAGATAGTCGTTTGACGCAAAGTTTAATACTTTTCCGCCTTCAATTAAAAGAAATTTACCTTCCCTGTTTTCTATTTCTACGGGTTCTCTGTAAAGACCTGTCTCTTTCTGAGCAGCCAGTTTATTTATTATTCTTTTTTTAAACACGAAAATACCCTGCGGTAATGTTTTTCCAGTATTTTTTTGTTAAAATTATTATTATATTCTAAAGTTGAAAATAAAAACTCTCCCTCAATCTGAATTTGGTCTTCTTTTTTAGCTTTTAAGAAGTATGAGCAAGAAGATTTGCTTTGATTAATGAGTCTTCCATCAATCAGATATTCACCATGTAGAATCTTGTTTCCAATAACGCGGCAACGGTTTATCTTTAAAAGAAAGGCGTGTATTTCAAAATCATTAATAAAACGGACATGGTAGGCCCCTAATTGCGCAAGAGATTCTATCCCCAGATAAGCTGGATTGTTAAAATACTCTTTTTTACCTGCAATAGTCGCAGCTCCGGTTTCTAATATTCTGTCTAAAAGGACAAAATCTTCCAGCCCTGTATTTACTTCTATTCTATTAGTGATATTCATCATATCTAATCATTAATCAGGGCGATCACAAGGATCGCCCCTACTTTCTTACAATCAGAGCGCTGTTCTGCCCTCCAAAACCGAAATTTTCTAACAATATACTTTGTATTGGATATCCCCGTTCTTCACGTACAAAGTTAAGCCCCGCATGGCACGGTTTATCAAGATTTCTTATTTTCGGGAGATAACTGTACTTCATGCAGGCAAGACATATTGCAAGCTCAACAGCACCGCATGCCGCAGCTATGTGTCCGATCCACGATTTAAGTGCAATGATAAAGGGAGGTTTTTTATCGTAAACCCGATCAATTAAATCTGCTTCCATTGAATCATTTAATAGAGTCCCGGTTCCATGTGATGAAATAACATCAATATCAGAAGGAGCAAACTCCGCTTCCTGTAGAGCCGCATTCACCGACCTTTCCGCCCATATGCCACCTGGTTCAGGAGCGGTCATTGAATATCCATCAATAGAAGCACCATAGCCACAAATCTCACAATATATTTTTGCGCCGCGACTTTTTGCATGTTCGAGCTCTTCCAGCAGAAAAAAAGCGCCCCCTTCTCCTGGAACAAATCCATTTCTGTTTCTATCAAAAGGACGGATGGCTCTTTCAGGTTTACCCGTTCCGTCGCAAAGGGCGCGAGCTTTTTTATAAGCTAAAATACTGCTTTTGCTTAACCTTGAATCGCCTCCGCCTGTAAATGCAAGGTCAATGTATCCATCCCTGATTTTTCGAAAAGCCTCGCCAATGGCTTGCAATGAAGCGGAACATGCCGTTGTTAAAGTCTGGTTTTCGCCGTGTATGCCTGCCAATTTAGCAATAACTGAGGCAGCAGTATTTGGCAGGAATTTCAACATCCAGAGAGCCATAAGATCTTTTCTATCTATTTCTCCTGCTTTGACATCAGTGAATTCTCCTCCGATATCCAGATTGGGGCCTGTTCCTAAAAAAAGACCTGCTTCCGCTAATAATTTTTTGTCTATTCCTGCTTTTTTTACTGCTTCAATTGCTGATGCAACACAGAACAGGGCTCCTCTGTTTAGATATCGCCTGTCTTTAAAATGACCTGCAAAATCTTTTACATCAAAGCCGTTAACGGGACATACAACCACTTCATTATCAACATTTGACCTTTCAAACGAAGTGTTTTCGCTTTTCAAATTACCAATTATCTCTTCTATATTAGAACCTAAAGAGGAGATAACTTCAATAGAGGTGATTACGACTCTTCTTTTCACTTTTTCCAAAGCTCCTCTTAATCGACAAATTATTTTTGTTATAGAGCTAAGGGTTCGCTCAAAAATAAATTTACATTTTCAAGGGTTGAGGCTCACGCATGGCAAGGCGCGAGGAGGGCGTATTAGTTATACGTCGACGACTGATAACACAGTGAAATTATTTATCTGAAAGTCTATATAACTTACAATATCTTTAACCTTAAGGGTTTGACCTCCTTCGAGATCTGCCATTATCTCTTCCAGTCTTTTACAGGAGAGAAAAGGCAGTTTTTCAATCAGATATTGCACTATATCCTTATTCTTTTGGTCGGCCTCTGTTATGTGCTGCCTTAGTTTTCTTAAAAATATTTCATCATCATTTACATCTATATTAAATCTGGAGTTTATTGCCACTGCAAGCTCCAGAAGGTCGATGGACTCAGCTCCCAGTTCCCTTATAAGATAAGTTTCAGGAGTAATAATATGATTCTCAATATCAAGAATTTCTACCAGGATTTTTTTTATTTCTTCTAAAATATCCACAAGTTCACTTGCCTGCCGTCAGCCCGCCATCCATTGAAATTTCAGTGGCATTAAAGCCGTCAGCGCTGTTTGAAAGATAAAAAAGTATTGCTTCAGCTACTTCTTTTTTTGTCAGGGCTCTTTTTATCGGTATCTTATCAATAACTTCTTTGCTATGGTCTTGAATAAACTTTTTGCCCCGTCCTGAATCAATATAACCAGGACGCAGTGTTGCAGTTGTAATTCCATGACCGCCAAGTTCAAGACCCAGATTTTTATATATGGCTTCCGATGCAAGCTTTGCCGCTGCATAAAATCCCTGGCCGGGGTTTGGCCTTTTCACTGCTGATGAGGAAATAAAAACAAGACATCCTCTTTTGTTTTTCATCATTATTCTTGCAACTCTTTTTATGACCTCTGCGCGAAAGGATATATTTTCAGCAAAATAGCTGTAAACATCTTCCATGTTAGCTGATGCAACAAGGCTTTCAAAGTTTCCTTGAGCAAAATCTACCATAAAATCTATGCCATCACCTGTTTGATGCAATAGCGAATCTATTGAATCACGGTTGCCGAATTCAAGATAAAGCGAGCTGTATTTTTTTTGGCAATCCTTCAAATTTTCTGATATATAATTCCGGCCTTTTTGGTTTCTGTATGTCAATATCGGGAACAGCTCTGCTTCAATCATGCGCCTGGCAAGACCAAGAGCGAGATCACAACTGCCGCCCAAAATAAGGGCTCGATTACCTGTAAATTTCATTTTCTAATTATTCCTGTTACAACAGATTTCATTGTATCTGAACTGCTTCTTAAAAGCCTGCACTTCATCTGATCTTTGCAGATTTCAATATCAAAATTGTATTCACCAGGAGAAATAAATTCTTTAAACCTGAAATTCTCTATTATGTATCCTTCGCTACGACCTTCTTTTTTCAATGCTTTCAGAAAAGCATGAATTATAAGACTTCCAGGCACAACTGGATTACCGGGAAAATGCTCTGCATAAATTCTGTCAGATGGATCAAAATAAAATATGCCTTTTATGTTCATACTTTTTCTGTGACAACCCGGATAGATTCGCATGTAATATCGCAGAGTCTGTCGAGTTCATCAATTGAAATGCTGAGCGAAGGCATAAGCACAATGACATCGCCCAGAGGCCTTATTATAAGGCCGCGCTTACGTGCTTCTTTTATTACCCTGTGTCCCATCCTTTCTTTGGGAGGAAAAGCTTCCTTTGTATCTTTATCAGTCACCAGTTCTATGCCGACCATAATGCCACACTGCCGAACATCTCCCACATTGTCCAAGGCTTTGAAGGATTGCAGTCTTTGTTTGAAATGCTTAATTTTTGCCTGGAGTTTATCCAGAACCTTTTCTTCCTCAAAAATTTCAAGGCTGGCTAAGGCTGCCGCACAGGCCAGTGGGTTCCCCGTATATGTGTGGCCGTGGAAAAATGTTTTGAACTCTTCATATTCCCCCCAAAAACCCTTATAAATTTTCTCAGTTGTCAGCGTAGCTGCAAGCGGCAGATATCCTCCTGAAATGCCCTTGGCAAGGGTCATAATGTCCGGCGTGACATCTTCATGCTCACAGGCAAACATCTTCCCTGTCTTCCCAAACCCCACTGCAACCTCATCTGCTATCATAAATATATTATATCTGTGGCAGAGTTCTCTGACTTTTTTTAAATAACCGGGAGGTTGCAGCAGCATTCCTGATGCTCCCTGCACCAGAGGCTCAATTACCATCGCTGTGACTTCATTTGCATGAGTGCTCATAATTTCTTCCAGCCTGCTTAAGCATTCAAGGTTGCAGCCGGGATAAGATTTTCCGAACGTACATCTATAACAATAGGGAGACTCGGCTTTTATTGATTCAAAGAGAAGATGTTTATACACTGAATGAAAAAGATCAATACCTCCGACGCTAACGGAACCGATTGTATCTCCGTGATAAGAGTTGTGCAGGGATATGAATTTCTTCTTTTCCGGATTTCCATCTTCAGCCTGCTGTTGATATTGAAAGGCTATCTTGAGCGCTATCTCAACAGCAGTTGAACCGCTATCTGAGTAAAATACTCTTGTTAAATCTTTGGGCGCAATTTCGACAATTTTTTTTGCGTATCTGATAGCAGGAACGTTGGAAAGCCCCAGCAGAGTTGAATGTGCTATTTTATCCAGTTGCTTTTTAACGGCAATATCCAGTTCTTTCTTTCTGTGTCCGTGAACATTCGTCCATAAAGAAGAAACCCCGTCAATATAGTTATTTCCATAAATATCCGTTAAGGTACAACCATTTCCGCTCTCAATTATAAGGGGCTCTTCGTTCTCATAATCCTGCATCTGCGTAAATGGATGCCACACATATTTTCGATCATCTATCTCCATTTGTTTATTCCGCTCTTTAATCACTTTCAATTTAAACTCCCATGCAAATATCGTAACATCTCAGCAAATATTAAGCCCCATTTGTCTGATCATATCCATATCCATTTCAGTGCTTCTTCCCTTTGTAGTAAGATAATTGCCAATCATAATCCCGTTAGCACCCGCCATGAAAATCCATGACTGAAAATCGCCAAGAGTTTTTTCCCTGCCGCCGCATACAGTTATGTCTTTAGCAGGATTTATAAATCTGAAAACAGCTATACATTTGAGCGCTTCCATTGGTGGAAGCAAGGATCTGTTTTCCATTCTTGTGCCCGGGATTGGATTCAGAAAATTTATTGGTATTGAATCTACATCCAGTTCTTTAAGGGTAAAAGCCAGCTCCACACGTTGCGCCCAGGTCTCGCCCAGCCCCAAAATTCCTCCGCTGCAAACCTTAAGTCCTGTTGATTTTGCTATTTTGATTGTCTGAATATCTTCATCATACTCATGAGTTGTGCATATTTGATCAAAGTAACTTCTGGCTGTTTCCAGGTTGTGATGATAGGTTGTAACTACTTTTTCTTTGAGCCTTATTGCCACGGGTTCAGTCAACTGCCCCAATGATGCGCAAACTGAAAGATCTGTTTTCTTGTTTATTTTTTCTGCCGCATAGCCAATAGAATCAATCTCGCCGCTTGAAAGTGAATGCCCGCTTGTTACCATTGAATATTTTGTTGCCCCTGCTTTTTCCATGTATATGGAATTGTTTAGTATTTTTTCTTTATCTAATAATGGATAAGCTTTAATTCCGGTTTTATGGTGGGCTGACTGTGCACAAAAAGCACAATTCTCTGAACAGCGACCAGACTTGGCATTAATAATGGAACAGGTGAACACATCGTTTTTTTTGTACTTATCTCTGATCTTATTTGCACACACTATCAAATCAACTGCATTATCCTGAGAAGCAGCAAACTTGCAGGCATCTTCATAAGAAATGGAGTTTTTCGGATCTTTAATAATTTTTTCAGTTATGCTGATTAATGTTTTATTTTTATCGAACATGGTTTTTCCGTAACTATTCAGGTCATGAAAAAGACTTTTTTGACAGGATTAACAGGATATCCAGGATTAAAGCATCAGAACCCATCCTGTTATCCTGCCGGAATTTTTTCAAAGGGCTGATGAAATTTGCTATACCTCGGAAGGTTGCAAATTGCGTTTTTTTCGGTGAGCAATGAGCATCAAGAGCAAGGCGCGAAGGTGCGGAATAGCAAGAGCTATTTCAAGCCTGAGCAACACAGCTATTGCTGTTCATAGCCAGTGAAAAAGCGCAATTTGTGACCTTTCGAGGTATATATACAGTGGAAAATTAATTGTCAACCTTTCTATTATAAAATAGGTTTACAATTAAAAACATTTTTATTAGTTTATAAAAAGTATCGAATCATATACCGTAGTCATAGGGGGATGCAGTTTTTATTCTAAGAATTATTCATGGAGCCAGGATGTTACAGGTTTAAGCCAGTAAAGGGTCAAAGGCAGACTCGACACTAAATTAACATATTTTTTGCACAATAACGTAATATATGTTACTGTGCAAAAAATACTTTAACATTAAGGGAAATATCGGGATGAAAGATTTAGTTAATCGGCTTAAAAGATATTTATTGGATACGCTTGGCATAACGGTCACGTTGTCGAAACCGGCAAATGTGGGTTCGCTTCCTTTTTTTCTTCAAGATATTTATGATATGTTCCAAGTCGGGTTGTTGAATGAAGAATTTATTATTTTGGCCTCAAGAAACGACAGCGAGCTTACCCCTGCGACAATTCATAAACATATTGATATCGTGAGCAAACAGCTCAGGATGAAAGCTGTTTTTGTACATTCCATTATTTCATCGTTTAACAGAAAACGGCTGATAGAGTACAGAGTCCCTTTTGTCATACCTGGGAACCAGATGTATCTCCCGGATTTAGGTGTTGATTTGAGGGAATATTTACATTATCTGAAAGTCTATACCTATAAATTTAAAGGTTTTGGTTTTTTGGCTTTTTGGCTTTTTATACTAAGAGTTCGTCCGGCAGGATGTTGATGCTGGAGGCTACGGCATATCAAGCTGCCTTTTGCTGAAAAGTAATTTATTATCAAGATACCGGTTTTTCACAAGTATGGATTTCATGTATTCCACAACAAGAAGCGCGTACATTTCCTTATTTGTCATTTGATTTAAATATTCACTGATAGTTAAATTTTTCGGGAAGTTTTTACCGGATGATAATTTGTTTCCATTATATCTGTCTTTCAGAGCAGTTAAATGACTTTTAACCTTCATTCTCATATCTTCGGGGGGATAATTTTCAAAATCAGAAAATAATTTTGCAAGTTCTGAAGCTTCTGGAAGTAAGGGGTGCTCCAAAATCATCTTTAAATCCTTTGCATAGCGAATCAGACCTTTATGAATGTGCTTGTTTTTCACTACATTCATGTCAGCCCATCCAGCTTTAAGCCATTTAAAGGCAGCGTATTTTACAAGGGGTTTTTTTGAGTCAACCTCATACAGGAAGCTTATGCCGATGGAATTGTACATATAGGAGCTGACCCAACCAAGACCCGGCATTGAAAGACCTCTTCGGCCTGAATAAAGATAGTCCCAGTTATTATCTGAGCCCAGCACAATACCTTTTCTGCCCACATCGGACTTGTCTTTTTGTTTGGAAATCGAGATTAATAGATTTCGGCCGCGATACTTGCAAAGAATTAAAGCCTTATCCATATCATAACGATAGTAAGCACCTGTAAATTGATCCGGAGTTATTTCTATATGTTCAACCCCTTTAACCATTATTGGAGGACCAGGGTTTGAAATAAAAGTCCACAATTCAGGCAAATCTTGATTTTGTCCGTTTACCTGAGTCCAGTAAGATAGACGAACTGAAGAAGGCATAAAAGCAAATGAAGGAATATCAGGATGATAAACGTACTCGAGAACGCTTTTTAGATCTGTATTAATATCAAATTCATAATAAGCGGAAGGCGAGCCGAACAATTTGTCTGTATAATAAAGGGAGGAGCTGTTTTTGGTGGAAACGACAAAATCCAGTAGCTTTTGAATAACTTTAAGATCAACGGGTTCGTTTTTATCTTTAGAGGTTAAGGATAAAAGATATTCCAGCCCGGAATGCAGGGAATCAGGAATTTTTGCTTCCTTTAGATCAGAGGCGGCTGCTAACTGGGTTGAAGAAAAAAGAAACACCGTTAAGAGCACAGCAGTGGATAGAATTGTTTTAATCTTTCCCAAATTTCTACTTTCCAATTTCAAGTTTCAAGCCGTGAACGGCTACTTTTTTTGTTTACGAACTATCAGTACAGAGCACGGGGACTTATGTGCCACTCTCTTGGCCACACTACCGAAGAATACGAGCCCCATTCCCGATAGTCCATAGGATCCCATCACTACAAGATCGATATTTTCTTCTTTCAAGTATGTTAATATTTCTGTTGAAATATGTCCGCTAAGTACAACAAGCTTATAATCAATATTTTTTCCTATTTTGGCTGCGTATTCACTATCCATGCGTTTTTCTAATTCTAAAATCAAAGGTTCTTCCGGTTCGTAAGGCACCATCCATTCCGTATCTGTTGCTTGATAACTTATGACAGGCGGCGATACATGAATTACAAAAAGTTTGGCTTTATATTTTTCAGCCAGATCGAGGGCCGTTATAAATGCATCTTCGGCATTTTCTGAAAAATCTATACAACAGGCTATTTTTTTTATATTCATGGTAACCTCCTGAAGTCTGGATGTTATGAGACCTTTGCAAAACGCCCCCTTTTGCCCAATTTCGGCGTCAGGCTCAAATTTTAAGCCTCGAAAGAGGGCGAACACAGAGGTTCGCCCCTACTGTATTCCTGCATTTAAAATTTTCGCCCTCCTTGAACTTGAACCCCAGTTAAATATAAAAATAGATTTAACGGGGCAGGCAAAATTGAACATTTTTCAAAGGTCTCATTATAAGTTATTATACACATGTGATCTGGTTGCAGGCAATGTGTTGTTTAATCCTTTTGTGAAAAGAACTTGATACAGACGACACATGCCATATTTAAATCCTGCTGAGGCGCCATATAAAAAAAGACGCCATTGCCTGACAAAATTATCATCAAACATTTTTTTCACTTTTTCAACATTATTTTCATAATTTTCTGCCCATTGGTCTAAGGTTTTTGCATAATGGAGCCGGAGGTTTTCTACATCCAATATTGAAAAACCGTTTTTCCCCATTTCACGCAGAATTTCGTCAAGTACAGGAAGATATGCGCCCGGGAAGATATAATTGAATGTCCATGGATCGGAGGGGGATGGGGCGTCTCTGCCAATAGTATGCAACATGCCTAATCCGCCTTTTTTCAGTAAACTCGATACTTTTTTAATAAATACCGGAATGAATTTTTTCCCTACATGTTCAAACATCCCAATGGAAACAATTTTGTCAAATTTTCCACTTAAATCACGATAATCCATATATAAGATCTTAATCTTATCCTCCAGCCCTAATTCCTTTATTTTATTGCCGGCATATTCATATTGATTTTGTGAAAGCGTATTTCCAACTCCTGTTATTCCATAATTCTGTGCGGCATAGATGAGCATTCCTCCCCAACCACAGCCTATATCAAGCAGTGATTCACCAGGACTCAATAAAAGTTTCCTGCATACATGCTCATATTTGCTCAATTGCGCTTCTTCCAGAGAATTATCTTTACTTTTATAGTATGCACAGGAGTAACTCATTGTCTTATCAAGATAAAGCGCATAAAAATCATTGCCTTTATCATAATGGTAAGAAATATTTTTTGGGGCAGTTCTTAATGTATCGCTATTGAGAAGTGCAAGGATAAAAAAACGTATTTTTTGCCAGAAAGGTAGCCGTACGCTATCAAAATCAATTGAAATGCCAAGACGAAAAAGCTCCTGCAGATCGTTTTCAATTTCTATATCTCCCTTCATATATGATTCTCCAAAGCCGACATAACCATCTCTGAGAATCATTTTGGCGCCCCTCAAGGATTTAAGCTTTAAAATAAACTTCGGCTTGTCCCCGATTTTTATTGAATCGCCGTCCCAGAATTCTATGGTAAAACTGGCTCTTGGATCTGTCTGATGTATTATTTCTGCAATATCTTTAAAAGCCTTTTTCATGGCGCCTCCCCTCTATAGACTTTCAGATAAATAATTTCACTGTGTTATCAGTCGTCGACGTATGACTAATACACCCTCCTCCTTCTGGCCTTGTGAAATTAATTATCTGAAAGTCTATACTTAAACCTCAGTGGTCTCAAAATGAGACTTTGGTTAAGAAGTTGATACAACCCACTGCTTTTGGATAAGCAGGCGATGCCTTGAAGAAATCTGGCCAAGAAAATCATGACTGGTGGAAAAGCAGATGCAGTGGTCGCTGTTTTGATGAATCAAAAACTTAATAAATTATATTAAAATCAAACTTACATGTCAAGCAGGGCCTTAATGCAGAATTTAATCGTTACATATTTTTTTCTGTTGCCCTGCATTTTCTGCTTCTGGTTTTCGCTCAAATGTTCAGAGGATAAGGACTCGCTCAAAGTGGAGTGATATGGGGAGGGTTTTCTATTACTTTTTTCTATAAAGAGAGAAGTATGTAACAGGGACTATTATAAGCGTAAAAATTGTGGATGCACAAAGTCCGAAAATCAGAGCCCAGGCAAGGCCTGAGAAAACCGGATCCAGTGTAATGGGCCAGGCGCCAATGGCGGTCGTGCAAGCGGTAAGTAATATAGGCCGCATCCTGATCGCTCCACTTCGGAGAATAGCTTCTTTTAAAGCTATGCCTTCATTAAGAGCGTTTTTAATAAAATCAATCAGAACAAGGGAGTTTCTTATTACAATTCCACCAAGAGCTATCATGCCTATCATGCTTGTTGCGGTAAAAAAGACAGGGTTGAAGAAGCCGCCCACCTGTTCTCCGGTGAAAACATTCAGCAGCCAGAATCCCGGCATAATGCCGAGAAGCGTAAGTGGTATTGACATCATAATCAATATCGGCATGGAAAATGAATTGGTTTCCATTATAAGAAGAATATAGATTCCTGTTAGAGCTGCCGCAAATGCTATGCCCATATCTCTGAATACCCTGAGAGTTATCTTCCATTCGCCTTCACCTGCCCATTTTACCCTGATTCCCGGCGGCGGCGGGGTTTGTTTAAGCTTTTTCTGCATATCAAGAACAGCTTCGCCGGGAGCTCTGCCTGCCATTTCTCCTGTCACATATATTACGCGTTCAAGGTTTTTATGATAAACAGGCTGGTCTTCAGGGATGTGAACTATCTTTACAAGTTCCGCCAGAGAAACCATCTTGCCGGCATTTGTTTTGAGCGGTATTTGTGATAAAGAAGTAATTTCTGATCTGTTTTTTCTCGGTAAAATTGTTTTTATGCTTAGAGGCTGCCTTTCTTCAGGAGTATGTATTGTGGCAGGGGCAGCACCTCCTATCGCTATTTTCAAAGTTTGAATAATGGCATCTGTGGAGACTCCGTGAAGAGCAGCCTTTTCCTTGTCAATAATAAAATCTATCTTGTTGCGTCCGGTTTCAACTGTGTCGTCAATATCCACCACAAAAGGCTCTGCTGCCATTAAATTCTTTATATGTTCTGCTCCTTTAATGATTTGATCATAAGAACGGTCAGGGGAACCATAGATTTCAGCTACAATTGTCGAAAGCACAGGGGGGCCGGGAGGGACTTCAACAATTTTAATTACTGCATTATTGGCTTTTGCAATGTCTTCGAGTTCCTTTCTAAGCCGGAGAACAATAGCATGGCTTTGTTGCTTCCGTTTGTTTTTTTCAGCGAGATTTATACGTATATCTGCAAGGTGGCTTCCTTTCCTCAGGTAATAGTGACGAACCATGCCGTTGAAATCCATGGGAGACGAATTTCCCACATAGGACACAAAGCTGGTAATTTCAGGGATTTCCCCGAGAAAGTCTTCAAATGACTGTACAACAGTATTGGTGGTTTCAAGTGTAGTTCCTTCCGGCATGTCAATAACTATCTGGAATTCATTCTTGTTATCAAAAGGAAGTATTTTCAGGGGAACTAATCGGAAAACAGCAAGACCTGTAGATACTAAAAGGAGAAAAATAACAGCAGCCAGAAGCATGTATCTTTTGTTTTTTGATTTGAGAAAAGGAGATACAATTTTGCGATAAATTTGCCCGATCCATACATTTATACCTTTATCATGATTTGGCTTTATCTGATTTGTTGCCGAGCCGGTCATCTTGCGGATATTCATGTTTTTCAGCAGCAGGTGCGTTAACCACGGCACAATGGTAAGCGCACAGAGAGTTGAAAATGTTACTGTAAGGGGAACATTTGCTGCCATTGGAGCCATGTATGGCCCCATCATTCCTGTAATGAAAAACAGGGGTATAAATGAGATTATTATGGCAAGTGTGGACATTATTACCGGAGGAAGCACTTCATTAACGGCAAATAGCGTTGCTGAAAATGTTTTACGCCTGCCCATTAAAACATGGCGCTGTATGTTATCTACATTTGTAATAGGATCATCAACTACAAGCCCCAGGGAGAGTATAAGAGCAAAAAGAGTAACCCTGTTAATTGTATATCCGAATAAATAATTGACAAAAAGAGCAAGAGAAAAGCTGACAGGTACGGCAAGTGCAACCACCAGCGCTTCACGCCATCCAAGAGTAATAGCTAAAAGTATAATAACGGAAATAACAGCAAAAGCCAGCGAACTTAAGAGGCCATTTACCTTTTGTCCGGCAGTTTTACCGTTGTTGCGAATTACTTCAACATTAACACCATCGGGAATAGTGCTTTTTTTCAATTCTTCAAGCTTGACCAGGATATTTTCGGAGACTGTGACGGCATTGGTCCCCTTTTTTTTGGCAAGCGCGAGTGTGACGGCCGGGAATGAAAAAGGGGTATTTTCTTTATTGTGAGTTTTACGATAGAAATTTGAGTAACCGATTCTGGAGTAAGACTCTGATTCTTCCGGGCCGTCAAATATATTTGCAATATCTCGCAAATATACCGGACGTCCATTGTGAACTCCAACCATAAGTGATGAAACTTCGTTAGAAGATAAAAGGAAAGATTTGCTTGTTACTGTAACTTCTTTATTAAAGCGGGAAAATTTACCTGCTGTAACAGAAGCATCCGCTCCCTGGAGAGTTCTCTGCACTTCAAGTAAAGATACTCCAAGACCTGACATGCGTTCAGGTAAGAGTTCAACGCGTATCTCCCGTTTGCGGCCACCAACAATTTCAGCCCTTGAAATGTCCTTTACCTTTGAAAGCCTTGATAATACTTCCTCACCGATTCTGCGAAGTTCATAATCATCATAACGATCTGAATAAAGACTTATATTTACAATGGGAACGTCGTCTATTTCTACTGGTTTTATCACCCACCCCTTAACAATCGGGGGAGCGGCGTCAATATTCATTGTAATCTTGTTATGGAGTTTTACCAGGGAATTTTCCCTGTCTTCTCCTACATAAAATCTGACTGTAACGATTGCCATGTCCTCACGGGACATCGAATATACGTATTCAACGCCGTCAATCTGCCATAAAAGGCGTTCCAGGGGCGTTGCAACAAGTTTTTCTATTTCAGTTGCATTTGAGCCGGGAGCATATACATAAACATCCGCCACGGGAACTACTATTTGTGGTTCTTCTTCCTTGGGTGTGACGAGAATAGCGGAAATTCCGAGGCACAGGGATAAGATCAGCAGGATGATTGAGAGATGTGAGGAAATAGATTTTCTGACAATACTTGCGATAAAACCGCTCGGAGCAGATTCGTTTTCCGGCATTAAGTTATTCCTCCCAGCCTATTGTCTCATCTCCGGATAGTCCGGAGAGAACTTCGACCTTATCACCAAAAGTTTTGCCGGTTTTAATAAAACGTGTCTTCCAGGAATTATTTTCCTTTACTGTAACCAGTTCAAGCTGTCCTATATTGCGAACGGCAATTTTTGGTATAACAACAACCTGGATGTCTTTAACAGGGATGTGCAGTTTTCCGAACATGCCTGGATATATTCCGGATATACGCGGCAATAATGCCTTTACAAGAAAAGTCCGTGTTTGCGGATCAGCATAAGGGATAATCTCCTCAATTGTTGCTGTCGCTGTTTCATTCAAAGTATTTATTGTTACTTTAAGAGATGTCCCGGGCTGAATCTTTCTGATCAGTCCTTCACGTACATATGCTTCAAGCCTGAGCGAGCCGGTAGTTTGCAGTATAATTAAAGGCTTCCCAGGCAGGGCTAAATCTCCTTGTTCAACAAGACGTTCTAAAACTTTACCGCTTTCAGGTGCTTTTATCTCTGTGTATCCAAGTGCTATTTCCGCCTCCTTTACGATTTCTTCCGCCTGTTTTATTCCGGATTCTGAAGCTGACAAAGCTTCTTTAGCTCTATTTAAAGTCGCCTTTGCCTGAAGGTATGCTGATTCGGCTTTTTCCATATCTTGAGGGGTAGCTGCCTGGGATTCAAAATAAATTTCTATACGTTTATAATCAGATTCAGCTTCTGTAAATGCCGCACTGGCGCCTATTATTGTCTGTTTTGCCTGTTTTTTTCCTGATATGGCTGCTTTTAAGGTTTGTTTTGCCTGATCAAGACGTGACACTAACTGTCTGTTATCTAAAGATACTAAAAGCTGACTTTTAAAAACCTTGTCGCCGGGTCTGACCTTGACATCAAGAACCTGTGCGGCAACCTGGGATTCAATAGTCGCTTCTGTAACAGGGCGCACTGTTCCAACAGCTTCATAGCATTCGGTTATAGTCCGGACAGATGCCTGCCCAGTTTTTTTCGGTGACACATCATTTTTTGATGCAGCCTGAAACTTGCCCGGCGCAATTTTTGTACCTGAAATGAATCTAACAGCAAGGAAAACTAAAATTAAACTGACGCAACATAATAATATTATTATAATTTTTTTGTTTTTCATGGTGTGATTTTATCCACCTTTCCCCAGTAACCTACTGCTCTGCCAATATCCGCAAGTGCCTTTTCCCTGTCATAATAAGCTGCCGTGGTTCTGGTTTTTGCTCGATTAAGTGCAAGCTCGGCTTCAAAGTATCGTGTTATTGTAGCAGCGCCGCCTTCATATTGTTTTCTGACAAGCTTAAAAGATTCTTCAGCCATGGCCACGCTTCTTTCCGCTACCTCGAGCCTGGCTTTTGCTTCTGCCAGTTTCAGGTATGCATTTTTAACATCAAGCTTTACAGATAGTCTGGTTTTGAGATCTGCTGCCAGCATTTCTTCAAGCCTGGCTTTTGCTTTTTCCTCTTCTGCTTTTGTGCTGAAACCCGTGAATATGTCCCAGTTAAATATGACCGCCGCAGTCCAGTTGTCTCTTGAGTCATTGTAGGCCATTTCAGGATCATCAACATAGTATTTGCTTTGCAGATCAACTCTGGGCAGATATTCTGCACGAGATAGATCAAGAGCCATTCTGGCCTGTTTGATACGTTCCTTTATTTTATTTACTTCTGGCCTGTTTTCAAGCGCATAGGCAACACCGGCAATGTATTCATTTGGCAAGGGGATTTCGCGGCTTTCTATTTTTTTTAATCTGATTTCAGCTTCAGGGCTTATACCGAGAATACCGGCAAAAGCAGTTAGAGTCGTTTTTAGCCTGTTTTCACTCAGGAGCACATCTTCCCTGGCTTGAGCAAGACGGACTTCCAGGGATAAGATGTCTGATTTTAGAACTCCTCCGGCTCTGAACCTCACATTCATTAGACGCAGTTGCGACTTAACAGTTGATACGGAGTCCCTGGTAATTTTAATGTATTCTTTTGCAACAAGAGCGTTATAGTATGTATGTATTACTGAGGCAACAAGGGAGTTTTCTACGCTTTTTCTGTCTATCTGAGAAATAGAGAAATCTGTTTCAGCGATTTTTTTATTTAATATATCTCGTCCGCCATTGAATATATTTATTCCTGCTTTAATTCCGGTCTCATAATTTTCATACCAGCCCGGAGAGTTAAAATCCGTATTTGCAGGCAGCAGCCTCTGGTCAATCTTCTTGAAAAGATATCCTGATGGTGCATCCCCCTGAGAATATTCAGTATAAAATCCAAGAAAGGGGAAAAAGCTGGCATTTGCCTTTTTGATCATAGCTTCTGCCTGCTTTATGCGGGCAATGGCAATCTTGTTATCAGGATTATTTGCAAGAGCAATTTGAATTGCATCGTTCAAAGAAACAGGTTTTTGTAAAGCACAGGTATATTGTTCGGTTTTTGAAACTTTTGTTGAAAACGCATCATCGCATATTACTTTTGCATATTCCTGCCTGATGCTTTCGTAAGTGTATTTGTCATGAGAAAAACAACCGCAGGTTACAAGAAGGAAAGATAGGATAATGACGATTTGAATTTTATTTGCTTTTGATACCATTTTCAACATCAGCATTCAATTCGATAATACACGCTTTTTAGAAAAAAGTGTAAACTGGTGAATGAAGGATGCCCATTCATAATACGTTTCAATCTTCTCAGCATAGCAAATCTGTTCTTGCAGTTAAATTTATCAACAAAGTGTACGGTAGTGAATTCGTTTATAACTAACTTGATAGTATAGGAATTTCCATTTTTCATAGTAGGGGCGAATCTTGTATTCGCCCTAATCGGGGCGATCACAAGGATCGCCCCCTACGAAAAAATAATATAATCACAGCCCGAAAGTTCGCACCGAAGGTGCGCTAAGTTCAGTGGATATCACGGATAGCGCATAACGTATATAGTTTTATCTATTGTCCCGCAGGACAAAAATGTCGGAAAGCCCAGTTTGGTGGAAACAGTTTGAAAATTTCGGACGATACGTTTAATCAGCGGGGTGGTGGACAAAACTTTGTTAGACTGGGCCGCTCCAATCAGCAGCTCATTATCTATGGGGATTGTAAAGCTGTGATTCTTGCAATCGGAGGTGGTAGCCACAACAAAGTCGCCATCTGTGTGGACAATCATCTCGCAAAACTTCAAGGTCATATGTATGTGATCTTTTCCATTTGATTTTCCAGAGGTTCTAATTCTTCCTCCCGTCCGAATTTCCGGAACTGCTCTCGAAGCTCTTCAATCTTCTCTCTGAGCCGGGGCAACAATTCTTTCTGTATCTTTTCTCGCACCGATTTGCTAGATCGCTTCATTTCTTCTGCCAGACGCTCCAATTCCTTTTCAAGCTTTTTGAAATCCTCGGTCTCGGGGATACTCCCAAGGTCTTCGAAGAATCGCTCGAACTGTTCTTTAAGATTCCCAAGCCCTTTCTCAAAGTTCTCCCTCATCTGACTGAAGACCGCTGAAGATTTAGTGGAACCTTGAACGGTCGCACTATCTTGCAGAGGTGATCCCCCTCTTTGGGTTTGGATCACTTCAACAGCCTTTTTCCCTTCATTTTTTGGGTCCTCTATGATGAAGAACTTGGAGTGTTCATTAGCAGCGTTGGCAAAGTGCCGTTTTATCGCCAAGTTTACCACGTAATAACCATCTTCTGAATAGAACACGCTTGTGACTTCGCCTATGTGGTTCTCTTCAAGAATTACCCGGTCGCCCTCTTTCAAATCTTGAACCTGATCATAACGAATCTTTATACAGAGGTCACCCTCTTTGCACCCCAAAAAAACCAAAGCTAACATCAATGGAATCAAAACTCTTCTTACCATACTTTACCTACATATTGTGGTTGGAATCCCCATACCTCAACCAACATATAACTTGCCACGACCGCAACTTACGAATCGAACAATATTATTGCAGATTTATAGCAGATATCAAAGGTTCGCATAACGCGGTTTTGATTCTAAAAGGTCATAGAGATACTCATTTTGCCCATACTTGGAGCTTGCATCCGTAAAATAGATAGTCCCATCGCTGGAAATATCCAAGGCATCGGTGAACTTGAAGGGAACTCCATCCGCTGAGGTGGCCAGAAGTTTAATCTTTCCTTGGGGATTAATGGAGAGTAGACCCTTATAGGCATCGCAGACAATCAGGTTTTTATTCTTATCAAATTGGATGCCCAAGGGGCGACCTTTGGTTTCGGCAAAAGTATCCAGCTTGCCATCCGGCAGAAGACATATGATCTTTCCATCCTGCGTTCCCCCATAGACGCGGCCCTGACTGTCCACCGCCACTTCTTCCGGACCATTAATTTTTCCCAAGGCCAAGAGTTCGGCCTTCTGCAAAAGTTTGTTTGGTGCCAGCACACCGGCTAACTCTTGCGATTTAGGAGGGGTGTAAGCCAATGGGTCAATGGGGGCCGATTGGAGAAGGAAAATTATGATTAGAATTGCCAGAATTCCAACTATCCTGAGGATTATCTTTTTCATACCTCGATCCTCCTTCTTAAAAATGGGATGTTTCTCTATTTGTAACCGTTCACGGTTATCAGTTTACGGTTCACGGTTTTTTTATTGAATTATGCAAGCCTAAAGCATTTTAATCAGAAATACCAACCTTT
>Ga0164313_10000581_pt1 | contig 30126 bp, 22 predicted proteins | sample GuaBasSedimGuay4_FD_113735 | JGI IMG/M metagenome (GOLD analysis project Ga0164313, IMG submission 113735) | Subseafloor sediment microbial communities from Guaymas Basin, Gulf of California, Mexico - Guay4, Core 4569-4, 0-3 cm | ecosystem: Environmental > Aquatic > Marine > Hydrothermal vents... | reverse complement strand
TTATTGCGTAGACGGGCGGCCCGTTTTTCATTGAGATCACGCATCTTGGAAAGGCTGTAATTTCTGATCAGGTCGTCATCGAGAAATAACTCTCCTTCGTCATAAGTGTCGAGCAGGCCAATGATGTTCAGCAGGGTTGACTTACCCGAACCGGACGATCCCATGATAGACACAAGCTCTCCTTTCTCTATAGTAAGGTCGATGCCATTGAGGACGTGAAGCTTATTTTGTCCAACCTCATAGGATTTATGCAAGTTTTTGAGGGTTATCATAATTAATTGGTCTTTAAGCATAGAGTATTCACTAAAAGTGTGCCACTGTTATAAGGAGCAGAAAAACAAATAGTTAGTTTGCTGTTAAATTCTATACTAAGGGTGAAATGTGTCCGTTTTGGACAAGTGCTGTACGCATACGAACAGCCTTATGTGTGTATTGTATGGAACGGCCATTTTGGTAATAGTATCGCCATGTTTTGCAGGGCACTCCATAGCAATAATGTCCTTTTGCATTCATTATGGTATTGTCGGCATCCCAGTATTCACTGTAAGCTAAATGTCTGGGGCATGTTTCACACTCGCGATCCTTCTTTTTAAAGATCTGTGCATTTGTATGACAATTACAGAAGGAAATAAGAAAAACGATAAGGAAAAGCTGTTTCATGGGAAGCTATAAAAGGGGCCGGACATATCAGGAATGCCGGCCCGCGTTTTTATAATGCTGTTAATCCTTTTTTTCTTCTTTTTTGTCCCCGTTTAAGGAGAACTTGATAGGTAAATTATACTGAACCCTGACAGCTTTTCCGTTTTGTTTTCCTGGCGTCCATTTAGGCATCTCCTTTATTACGCGTATAGCCTCATTATCAAGGTCTTCACGAACTCCGCGAAGCAGGGTAACATTAGATACTCTGCCGTCTATTTCAACAACATATGAGACGTAAACAGTTCCACTGGTACCATCCTTTTTCGCCCCTGCAGGGTAGGTGATATTTTCTCCAAGATATTTATACAGAGCTTCCTTGCCCCCGGGAAATATAGGCATATCTTCTACCACCGTAAAGATTGGCGGATCGTCTTGTTGCTCAGGATCCTCAACTATGTTTATTACTGTTACCTGCTTCGGTTGTGGCGGTGGCGGATCTACATTCTGGTTAACAACCTCCACCTTTTTTGGTTGAGCTGGTACCTTTTCTTTCTCTTGTGCCAGCATATCCGGGCTAAAGGATATTACAAACATCATTGATAATGCCAGCGGCAGGGCAAACAATAGTTTTGCCCGCGCTAAACGGGTTGTTCTCTTTTTGGTCATCATTTTGAACCTCCTTTTTAATAGTGATTTACTGAAATTATTAGTCAGATCGTTGATCTGTATCCCTGTACCCTGCTCAAAAAGCAGCGCACTGTAGACTTTTGCGTCTACCCCGCTATGTAATACCCCCTCATCAGCCAGATACTCATGCAAAGTTTTGATCGCATGACGGTATAGCCAGACAAAAGGATTGAACCACTGTATAATTGTTACGAATTCAAGTAACATCAAGTCAAGGCTATGCCATTGTCTGATGTGGACCCTTTCATGGGCGATAATTTTTTGTGTTTCGGGGGAATTAATATCCCGGCGGTTTATAAAAACCAGGTTGAAAAATGAGAAAGGCGCGAAGTTCTTATCGGTAAATACGATTCGCATGCCTTCCTGCCTGCTAATACGGAATCGTCGTATCAGTACGGCGAGCTGAATGAGCTGATAAAGAAACCTGCTCCCAAAAATGACTATACCTGTGAGATAGATAGCCAGTCCGATTTCATATATGCTTGAGTTTGCCTCAATAGAGGTTTGTATTCCCTCAGGTGTAATCACTACAGGGTCCAGGATCACCATTAGAACCTGCTCCCTGGCGGGAAGCAAGGTGCTGAAATCAACGAAAGGAATAATGGACGATATCAGCAGAGAGGCAAGCAAATAATAACGATTTGTTTTAAAGAATGTGTCCCTTCTCAGAAAGACAGCATAAACTACAAATAGGAGTGCAATGCTAAGGGATGATTGTATTAATATGGAAATTAAATTATTCATCGTCTTCTATTTTCTTGCGTATGATTTCTTCTGCCATAGCCTGCTTTAGCTCTTCCAGCTCCCGAATATTTAAATTATCATCGGTAGTAAAGAAGGAGACCATTTCACGATAAGAGTTCCCAAAATAGTTCTTCATGAAGTGTCCGAAATAGGTTTTGGTGTAATCCTTTTTGCTAACAAGGGGGAAATATTCATGGGCTTTGCCATAGGGCGTATAATCAACAAATCCTTTTTTCTCGAGAATACGAACAATGGTTGATACCGTATTGTATGCAGGCTTTGGATCGGGTAATTCATCAAGAATGTCATTAATAAATCCCTTTCTTAATTTCCACAATATCTGCATTAATTCCTCTTCGGCTTTTGTCAGTTCTTTCATCCTTACTTGTCGGTTGATTTGTAAACTAATATCTTAGTTAGATAGGTTAAAAAAAATGTTCTCCTATTGTAAATCATTCCATATATCATGCCAAACGTACAACTAAAAAACTAGTAATACAACTAAAAAGATAGTTTAGATGAAATAAGGCACCTTTTTTAAAATTGAAATAATTTAGTTTTTGCTTGCTTAACTATGACCTTAGTTGATTTTAGGCAGTGCTGGCGATGTGTTATTTTTAATGGATTGAAAAATGAAAACTGCATCGATTGATTAATTTTATAAATTTACATCTGGTCAAATAGAAATAGGTGGAATAAAATCGCGTTTATATTTTTGATAGAAATTTCAATCGCTCCCATGAATATATATACCCGTAAAAAAAGGTGGAACTGGATTCTTTTCTCTGCAGCAGTATTTATCGTTGTAGGATCACTGTGGTATTCCAATGTATTGGTCAATAAAATTGCACGTTCCGAGCGGAATAATGTCAGGATATGGGCCAATGCTATTCAGCGAAAGGCTAACCTGGTAGCATATACGGATAATTTCTTTGGTGAAATAAGGGAACTTGAGCGTAACCGGGCTGAAATACTTGCATTGGCCTGGAAGAATATGAACAGTGAGGTTAATTCGGAAGTACTCGACATATATTATAAGATCATAACCGGCAATAAAAGTATTCCGGTGATCATGACCAAGGATAATGACAGCATTATACATGCACGCCATGTGGACGACAGGGTTAACCAGGTAGACATTTTGGGAGGTAGTCTGAAGGAGGAATTCTCTGTTTATGATCCCATCAGGATAGAATATCTACCGGGTGAGTTTCAAACCCTATATTACAAGGAATCAAATATATATACTGATCTCAGGCAAATGCTGAATGATCTTAATGATTCCTTTTTATCTGAGGTTGTGCAAAATGCCGTGGCTGTTCCGGTGATCATTACAGACAGCACAAAGCAGCGAATTATCGTTAGCGGAAATATTGAGGGTGGCAGCCCCGAAGACTCTACATTGCTGGCCAGGACCCTTGAACAGATGGCATCGGAGAACGCCCCCATAGAAATTACGCTTACCGGGAACGAGAAGAGGTATATTTTTTATAAAAGCTCATCTTTACAGATCCAGCTGCGCATCTATCCCTATGTTCAATTCGGGGTTATCGGGGTATTTCTTTTGATTGCCTATTTGCTGTTCAGCTCGTCCCGACGTTCTGAGCAGGACCGCGTATGGGTAGGTATGTCGAAGGAAACAGCGCACCAGCTTGGTACACCGCTCTCATCTATGATAGCCTGGCTTGAGCTTCTGAAACTCAAGGGGATGGAGGATGATGCCCTTGATGAGATCAAGAAGGATATCGATCGCCTGGAAAATATTACAGACCGCTTTTCAAAGATAGGTTCCCCGCCAAGTCTTGACCCGATTAACATTGTGGATGTGGTTTATAATTCTACGGAATACATTAAGAACAGGACTTCTAAGAAGATTGAATATGATATTAGTGTTCCCGGCGACAAACCCATCATTGTTCCTGTAAACGCACACTTGTTCAGCTGGGTGATAGAAAACCTGATCAAGAATGCCATTGATGCCATGGCAGGCCAGGGGAAGGTAAGCATTTCACTCTATGAAGAAAAGGCAAATGTGATCATTGATGTCAGCGATACCGGAAAGGGCATTCCCAAGACTCACTTCAAAGCCATTTTTAATCCTGGATATACAAGTAAAAAACGCGGCTGGGGCCTCGGACTATCCCTGTCGAGGCGCATTATCAGGGAATATCATAAGGGAAGGATTTATGTTAAACACTCATATCCCCACCGGGATACGACCTTTAGGATCGTTCTCAGGAAAAAAGCCTAGAAAGGAAAGTCTTCATCTGTATCGGGTTGCTCTAATGCTTCAATAATTGGTTTGTCTGCAGTAAGATGGGTTGGATTACCTTCTACGTAGATGGATTTGGGATCGGTAGGACAGGCGTATTCACAGGCACCACATCCAACACAAATATCAGGATTGACCACCGGCAGGAAGAGTTTTCCCTTGTAGGGGCGCATGTTAACGGCTTTGGTCGGGCAATGCTCTGAGCATGCACCGCAATCAGTACCCTCTGTATGAACAATACAGTTTCTCTTGACAAATACGACCTTTCCGAGCTGCAGCACATGCTTTTCATCTATATTCAGCGGACGCAAGGCTCCTGTAGGACAAACTTCTGTGCATATAACACAGTCAAAATTGCAATAATTGGCGTGATAATCAAGACGCGGTTGCATAAATCCTGCCAGGCCATATTCAAGCAGGGAGGGCTTGATCACGTGTGTAGGGCAGGCGCTTACACACAGGTGGCATGCCGTACATGAGCTTTGAAAATGTTCGTGGCCGGAAGAACCAGGTGGGGAAACAGGAAATTCCCTGATAATCTTTTTAGGGCCCCTGCCTCTTCCCTGTCCGTGCCAACCCTGGGCGGATAGTGTCAGCGGAGAAAGGGCTGCTATCGTGAGCACACCCCCTGCAATAAGATTACGCCTGAAAGGGTCAAATTCTTCAACGATCCCTTCCGTATTTTTCCTTTTGTGGCTGTATAATACACCACTTGAAGGGCAGGAAGTAAGGCAGTTAAAGCAGCCTACACAACGTGAGAAATCAACCTCCTTCTCTTCAACATCAATACAACCCGCCTTGCACACAGCGGAGCAGCTACCACAGGATGTGCACAAAGCCTTATCGAGGCTGATACGAAAAATGGAAAACCGAGAAACCAGTCCCAAAAGAGTGCCCACGGGGCATAAAGTATTGCAAAACAATCGTCCGTACCGGATGGCAAGCCAGCCCACCAGGATAAAAACCGACAAAGAGAATGCAACCGACAACCAATGCGTAACACCCGGCTCAACCCTGTAGAGTGTATAAATGTCCATGGATTCAAGTCCATTGGTACCGAGATTGTTTAGTAAAAGGTAAACCGGCCTGAATAAATTGGCAGCAATTCGTCCGTAATTGCTATACGGATCAAGCAGGAGGAGCGGGCTAATCAGTCCAAATGCCAGGAAGCCGGCAGTAAGTGCTAACATGCCATATTTTATCCATGGAAAATCTCGTTGCTTCTTAAATCGTTTTGTGCGGCCCAGCTTCCTTTTAAGCCAGATAACAATGTCCTGAAAAGTGCCCAGGGGGCATATGCTTGAGCAATATACCCGGCCGAATAGAAAAGTAAACAACAGTATAAAGATAAATCCGGCAGTGGCCAGTGAGGCGATCTTCAGGAAATAGACCAACGAGGGCACAAATTGTAGATAAAGAATGCCCTGTATAAGCTTAGCGGAAAAGGTATTGGTAAAGTCGATAAAGAGGAAGGTCATCAGCAGAAAAAAGACCAGTGATATGACCACCCTGGCATGTTTCAAGACGCTGAACCCCATATTATCCCATTTTAATCCTGTTGATATTCAGGGAAGAAAGGTCCATACTACCAATCCCCATTTCATCTGCAATGGCGATATAGGGAATATCTTCCGGCTCAAGGCCAAAGATCTTGGTTGCAGCAGCATCTGCAGCTACAATATCAGCAGATATGATCAGAGAATCCAGCGTAATAACATCTTCAACTGAAACACCACGCGGACCATTACGCTTCATCACCCTGTAAGCATCAATGATGTTCAGATCGGGCTTTCTGAAGGTTGTATAATCGGCGATACACTGGTGAAGATCATTCTGATGCCACCAGCGCCTGTCCCACACCACGCCCATAAGGTTTTTCATGGCAATTGTGAGCTTAGCTGAGCTGTGGTTTTTCAACACAGGCACATTGATAAAAACATCTGAATCCAGGATAAGTGAGTGCACTTTCGTTTCAGTAAGGCTTTTACCCTCAGGCACATCTACATCCCGATAATAACTTTCGCTGTTTCCGGGTACAATGCTTCCCCCTGCCTTTGTTACCTCCTCCTCAATGCCACTATTGGCATAGCATTTTTTCCATTCATCACAGGTGTTGTCGAATACGCTTACCGATTTAGCACCGGCTTCATAACAACGCTTAACAATTCTTCCGATGAGTTCCGGGTTGGTGTTTGCTGCCCTTTCCGGTACTGCATCCCAGCCGATATTTGGTTTAATCACGACGCTTTGCCCCGGTTTCACAAATTTTGACATCCCGCCAAGGGAATTAATACCTTCGTCGAACATGGCGGGCGGATCGGTCCCCTTTACTGCAACAAGATCATAATCACCATCCTGGGGGGCGGACGGATTGCCCATCAATCGTGAAAAACCTCCCAATGTAAGGCTGGAGCCCGCCAGTACCCCGGCACCGAGCCCCTTGAAAATGAAATCTCTTCTTTTCATAAAGTAGGTTTTGGAAAACAGGATAAAAGTACGGTAAAATCGCATTTCAGGCAAGTCCCGGCTTACAGTCTGCAGAATTCGGTATTTTTGACGCAATATATTCTTATGGCCGGTATTTATATTCATATCCCTTTTTGTAAGACGAAATGCCACTATTGTAATTTCTTTTCGATGGCCTCTTCCAGGCATATGCCCTCTTTTGTGGAAACCATCAGGAAGGAGGTGCTGATTCAGAAAAACTATCTGAAAGACGAACAGATAAATACGATTTATCTGGGAGGAGGAACGCCGTCCCTGCTGAATGGCAGCATGCTGAATGCAATGTTTGAGGACCTATATCTGCATTTTGATGTATCGCCTGCGGCGGAGATTACTATTGAGGCCAACCCTGATGATGTTAAACGGGAATGGATACGGGAGATCGGTGATACCAGTATTAACAGGGTCAGCCTGGGTGTGCAATCATTTTTTGATGACGACCTGGCCTATCTAAATCGTGTTCATAGCGCCGAAGATGCTGATAGAGCGATTAAGAATCTGCAAGACAGCGGGTTAGAAAATATTACCATAGATCTTATTTATGGCATTCCCGGCCTGGATAGTGTGAAGTGGGAGCAAAACCTGAAACGCTTTTTTGATTATAAGCTTCCCCATCTTTCTGCATATGCCCTTACTGTAGAAGAAAAAACGGCCCTGCATACCCTGATTAAAAAAGGAAAAACCCAACCACCTGAGGACGCATCCATAGTTGATCAGTTCAAAATGCTTCTTGAACTGACGGAAGAAAACCAGTTTATTCACTATGAGATTTCTAATTTTGCCAGAGAAGGCCATTATTCACAGCACAACAGCCTCTATTGGACAGGAGGGCATTATCTTGGGCTGGGCCCGTCGGCGCACTCCTATAATGGTTATTCGCGAAGATGGAATATGCCATCGATGAAAGCATGGCTTGACCTGGCAGAATATTATGATGAATCTTTTGAGGAGGAGGTGTTAACTGTGGATCAGCGTTATAATGAGTATGTTATGACCTCCTTACGAACGATATGGGGTTGTGATATTGCTGTTGTCAGACAGGAATTTGGCGAAAAGCATGCCACACACCTCCTGGAGGGATCAGATCATTATATTGCCGACAATTCCCTTATTTTCAAGGGCAGCCGCTTGTTTCTAACAAATAAGGGCAAGCTTTTTGCTGACGGAATCGCTTCAGATCTTTTTGTATGATCAGCTTTTCTTTACAGCACAGGTATTGCATCCAATAAGCGTATATAATCCGCAGAAACCAAAAATGCTGGTTAAAAGGAATATACCTGCAATAACCCCAAGCACAATTGCGGCGACCCCACTAAGCGTTCCCATATAGATCAATATACCAACGACAATAGCCAGAATTATTCTGAGCAATCTGTCGAAAATTCCCATATTCTTTTTCATAACGATTAAGTTTTAAACCTAACAACCCAAATAAGCAAAGGGTTCATTACCGCAGCATGAAATGGTTTAATTCAAACAGAATTGCAGGTATATCGGATGATGGTCGGTGTACTTAAATCCCAGGTACATAGTTTTAATTTCAAGTACCTGTATGTTGGGGGAGCAAACGAAAAAATCGACTATGGTTGTAGGGGTTTGTCCCCCTGTGTATGATGTAGATACATCGCGATTGGTCGGAAATTCAGGGTCAAAAATCACCTGCCATTCGGAATTCGGGCCTGAAACCACTTGTTGGCCAGAAAGTTCAAAGGGACTGTCCCCACTAATAAATACCTCATTGGAATAGGTGACGGGATTCAGGTTCCAATCCCCACCGGCTATAACATAATGCCCCTCCCGGTAAGCGGAATCCATTAGTTTGTAAAGCAGTTCTAGCTGGCTGTTTCGAAGTGAACCATCATCAAATGCTGAGTTATGAGTGTTGATGATGTACAGTTTTCCCCCCAGGGAAATATCAAATACATTGATCGAATAGCACCTGTCGGGCATAAAAAGCCCCAATGGCCATGATCGATTTCCATCAAAAGCACCCCAGGTAGAACCGGAAGGCTTTTTGCTGGTGAAGAAAGAAATGCCCGATACTACCCTCCCCATCGGATCAAAAACAGGCATAGGAACGAAGGAAACGTCGTAGTTTTTGGTAAACAAGCCGGAATGCGACTTCAAGCCTGTAGCAATTTTTTTATGCTGATTATTGTCATACGACCTGGAGGATGCCGTATCAACCTCCTGGAGCAATAAGAACTCCACGGAATTAAAAGTTTGTATATATTCCTGAATACCATCCCAGTACGCATTATATTCTGTTTTCCCCGGACGCGACATCTTTCCTCCGTCGTAAAAGAAATCTGCGTCTTTACCCAATCCGGCATACCCAATATTCCAGGTGATCAGTGACAATGTATCTTGTTTTGTGACCTGGTCATATTTCTGAAAGTCACCCAATTCATAGACCCCACCTTCAGGCTTATAGTCGTTAATGGTGTTAATAGTCAGAATGCCAAGCAGGTAGATGACAATACCGACAACAATAATTATTACCAGCTTAAGGAGGTTAAGTATATGCTTTTTCATATCAGGATTTTACTGTTATAAATATACCTAATTATTTCTTAAATTTATGGCGTTTAACCAACCTTCCTTTTTGCATGGCCATACTTGGTACGATTATTAAGCGAGCTTACGAACTGAGAAGTATTCCCATTGAGATAAGGAAGAAGAAAGACTATAACAAGGCCCAGGTAAAAGTCTTGCGTAAGCTTCTCACCAAGGCACAGAATACTGCATTTGGTGAGCATTATGAGTTTCATCGCATCCTTGGCAAGGAAGATTTTGTGAAGGCATTCCAGGAATCAGTACCTACCTTCAATTATAACTCCATGTTCCGTAAGTGGTGGTACAGAACCATTAACGGAGAAGGATTCGTTAGCTGGCCGGGCCGGGTTAAATACTTTGCCCTGACCTCCGGAACCTCGGAATCATCCAGCAAGCAAATACCAGTGACCGGGGATATGATACGTGCCATTAGGCGTGTCAGCATTCGCCAGCTCGTGTCAACAGCCCGATATAAATTCCCTATCGAGTTCTACGAAAAGGGAATCCTTATGATCGGGGGAAGCACACATCTCAATTACAACGGAACTTATTATGAGGGAGACCTGTCGGGTATTTCCGCCGGGAATATTCCATTCTGGTTTCAACATTTTTATAAGCCCGGAAAAAGAATTTCCCGGGAACGGGACTGGGAAACAAAGCTTGAGGAGATCATTCGTTCAGCGCCCAACTGGAATATTGGTATCATAGTAGGCGTGCCTGCATGGATACAGATCATTTTAGAACGGATCATTGAACATCACGGGCTGAAGAATATTCATGACATATGGCCCGATCTGGCCGTATATGTTCATAGCGGGGTTTCCTTTGATCCTTATGTAAAAAGCTTCGAGAAACTCTTTGGTAAACCCGTGATATATAACGAATCATATCTTGCATCAGAAGGATATATTGCCTACCAAAACAGGCTGGATAAGAAGATCATGCAGCTGGTCGTTGATAATGGGCTTTTTTATGAATTTGTTCCCTTTAACGACGATAATTTCGATGGTGAAGGGAATATGGTGGATAATCCAGAGGCAAAAACCCTTGATCAGGTTAAAGAGGGTGAGGAGTACGCGCTCCTATTGTCGAATTGCGCAGGTGCCTGGCGGTACATGATCGGGGATACGATCAAATTTGTTTCCAAAGAGAGCTGTGAGATTGTGATCACAGGGCGGACAAAACATTTTCTGAGTCTTTGCGGAGAACACCTTTCACAGGAAAACATGAATATGGCTGTAAAGATGCTTCAGGATGAATTTAACCTGGAGATCAGGGAGTTTACCGTGGCCGGCTTCAGGCATGATAATATGTTTGCCCACAAGTGGTATCTGGGGACGGAAGACAAAATAGATATCGGGCTTGCAGTTGAAAAGATCGACGGATACCTGAAGGTGCTGAATGATGATTACAGAGTGGAGCGTATCGCCGCCGTAACGGATATTTTTCTGGAAGTGTTGCCACCAAAGGCCTTTTCAAACTGGATGAAAATTCACGGAAAAGAGGGTGGTGCGAACAAATTCCCAAGGGTTCTGAAAGGTGAAAATTATGAACAGTGGGAAGCATATCTGAAAGATTTTAAAAGCAAATTATAGATGATTACCCCGATTTGGGAAGGACTGATCCTTGGATTGACCCTGGCCTTTTTATTTGGCTTTGGCCCGGCGCTCTTTGCCCTGATACAAACCAGCATACACAGAGGCTTGTGGTCGGGTTTTCAGATGGCTTTCGGTATCTTTCTGAGTGACGCTGCCCTGGTTACGCTTTGTTTGCTCGGTGCCCTGCAAATTATCAATAAAACCCCTGAAAATCAGCTGGTATTCGGAATTATTACCGGTGTTATTCTGATTATTTTCGGGGTAGTCACCTTCACACGGAAGGTAAAAATGGCCACTGAAGAGGAGAGTGAAGATAGTAAGCCACCAAACCCGGTAACTTTCATCCTGAAAGGCTTTTTCCTCAACTTTACCAATCCCTTCGTATGGCTCTTCTGGATTCTCTGGGTAACCACTATTACTACGAATTACGAGGGGGAGACCCATTCAGTGATTGCATTGTTTTCAACCACCTTGCTGGTTATTCTTGCTACAGATATGCTTAAATGTTTTGGAGCATATAAGATCAAGAAGTATGTTACCTCCCACCTTATTCAGTGGATAAACTGGGTGGCAGGTGTTGGCCTGGCTGTATTTGGTATCTTTCTGCTGATCAGGGCCTTTATTGAGTTTTATTAAACCCAAAAATTTGAACCATGAACACAAATATTAAGAGAAACTGGTGGGTTTTGTTAATGAATGGCCTGCTGGCCATTTTATTCGGAGGCCTGGCCCTTTTTGCTACCGAGACACTGATGCTGAGCATTTCAATGTATTTCGGACTGCTGATCCTGATTGGCGGGATATTGCTGCTGATAGGGGCGTATGATAAACATCGCAAGGATAAGAACTATACGCTTATGCTTACCGAGGGGATTGTGTCTGCAATACTTGGTATTTTAATAATGGTTTTTCCCGGGCAGACACTTAAGCTGTTCTTCATTTTTATAGGCATATGGTCCCTGCTTCTCGGGCTTTTCAAGATTTATGTGGGCATTGTTCTTCGTAAGATGACGCAGTACCGTTATATGTTCATTTTAGGGGGTATCCTCTTGTTTGCAATAGGGCTGGTATTGCTGCTGGACCCGGCATATGTGGCCGGGATGATACTTAAGATCGTCGGTGCCATTTTTGTGGTCCTGGGTATAATGATGGTATACACTTCATTTGCTGTAAAAAACACAGACAAGGAACTTTCGGAATAAAAAAAAGATATAAATAATAACAGAATAAGATGGAAAAACAATCTTTTAAGAACTGGTGGACATATACGGTAAAAGGCGTATTCGCCCTTGCTTTTGGCCTGATCGCGCTTTTTATTCCTAATGCATCTGCCGACTGGCTGGTGCAGCTGTTTGGAGGGTTTATCATTCTCAGCGGATTGTTCCTGCTATGGGGGGCTGTTGGCAACATGCGGCATCACAGCAAGTGGGGCTTATGGTTTTTTGAAGGAATTCTTGATATTGTGCTTGGGGTGCTGATCATTGTATATCACCATATCAGGGCCGACCTGGATTTATTTATCATCTTTGTTGCCATCTGGGCTATTAGTGTGGGTTTTACCCAGCTGTTCGCTGCAATGAGCGCCAACAAGGGCGTGCGTACCAGGTGGCTTTTATGGATGAACGCCATTTATGTAATAGCAGCATCTATAGTGCTGTTCATCAACCCATACGAAACAGCCTCGCAGGCTCTTAATCAGATAGGAATCCTGGCACTGGTATTCGGAATATTCATTACGGTATATTCTTTCGGATTGAAAGAAAGCTAGTCAGGAATTTCTGAGGGAAGCGGCGCTATTCTTCGAATTTCATGTCTTTGATGTTTAGCTGTATAGACTTCACCCCGTTCCATTCATTTTCTTCGATATGGTAGCAGGCACTGAATTGCTTGCCCTCTCTAATGTTTTCATAATGATGCCCTTGTTGAAAGGCGATGGCTGAAAATGGGAAACCGGAAATATCAGGATGTACTACTTCCAGCTTAAGATGGTTTTTTCCTACCACCCTGGCCTTGCCGGTATCGACGAGGCCGTTGGTTGTAAAGAGAGGAGAAAGGTTGCCGGGGCCAAAGGGGGCAAACTGCCTGAGGATCCGGAAGAAGCGTGAGTTGATATCACGCAGTATGATCTCAGAATCTATTTCAACCTCAGGTACAAGCAATTCTTTGGTAATGTGTGCATCCACATAATCCTTGAAACAATTCCTAAAATTCTCTAAATTTTCCTCCTTAAGGGACAGCCCGGCAGCATATTTATGCCCGCCGAAATGCTCAAGAAAATGGCTGCAGGCATCTACAGCGTCATAAATGTCGAAGTCTTTGACTGAACGGGCCGATCCGGTGATCAGTCCGTTGGAATAGGTGAGAACGATGGTAGGCCTGTAATAGGTCTCTGTAAGCCTTGAGGCTACGATCCCAATCACACCTTTGTGCCATTCAGGGTTATACACCACGGTGAAGTTGGCCTCACGGAGTTCTTGACTTTCCCTTATGATCCGGAGCGCATCGGTAGTAGCATGCAGGTCGAGGCTCTTGCGCTCATCATTGAGGAGGTTGATCTTTCGGGCGATCTCCATGGCTTCCTTGTGGTCTTCTTCCACTAGCAACCTGACAGAATTCTTCGCGCTTTCGATGCGCCCTGCCGCATTGATACGGGGACCGACCATAAATACCAGATCGCTTATAGTTAGCTCCTTGTTGAAAATGTAGTCATTTTCTACCTGATTCGTACGCTTTACATTTCCAACAAGCAGGATGGCCTCAATACCCTTCCTGGGTCCTTTGTTTATTAGTTCAAGTCCGTAATGAGCCAGTATCCTGTTTTCTCCGTTAATGGGAACAATGTCCGCTGCAATGCTCACTACAACAAGGTCAAGAAGTGGCAATAAATCCTCCTGGGGGATGTTGTGTTTCAAGGCGTATGCCTGAGCTAACTTGAAGCCTACACCGCATCCTGAGAGTTCTTTAAAAGGGTAGGGGCAGTCGCTTCTTTTTGCATCAAGTACAGCACAAGCCGACGGGATCTCGTCACCTGGCCGGTGATGATCGCATATGATGAAATCGAGATTAAGTTCTTTTGCGTAAATGGTTTTCTCAATGGCTTTAATGCCGCAGTCCAGAATGATCATCAGGGAATAGCCATTTTCGCTGGCAAAGTCGATACCCTGATATGAGATACCATATCCTTCTGTGTCCCTGTCGGGGATGTAAAAGTCGACATTGGCGTAGAAACGCTTAAGGAATGTATATACTAAGGCGACAGCTGTGGTACCATCAACGTCATAATCTCCATACACAAGGATCTTTTCGCTGCCCTTAATGGCTTTGTGTATTCGGTCAATGGCCAGGTCCATATCCTTCATGATGAAGGGGTCGTGAAGATCATCCAACTGGGGGCGGAAATAGGAGCGGGCCTGGTCGAAAGTATGTGTTCCCCGCTGTACCAAAAGATTAGAGAGGTTTAGGTCAATGCTCAGCTCCTCAGCCAGTTGACGTACTATTTTTTCATCCCCCTGATCCTTATATACCCAGCGTTTTTCCATGTATTTACTTTGATGTGTAAATATACGGATTATATCAGCTGATGTTCTAAAAGGACTATAATAACTCCTTGCGGCTGGCGTCCTGCCTGATAAAAATAAAGAGAAGAATGGTAAATGCCCACAAGGAGGAACCACCATAACTGATAAATGGAAGCGGGATACCAATTACCGGCAACAGGCCTATGGTCATGCCGATATTTACCATAAAATGGAAGAATATTATGGAGGCTACGCCATAGCCGTAAATCCGGCTGAAGTTGGATCGCTGTCGTTCGGCAAGCTTGATCAGGCGGAGCAATAATGTGAGGAATAATATGATAAGGGCCATAGACCCCAGGTAGCCCCATTCCTCGCCTATGGTACAAAAAATAAAGTCTGTGTCTTGCTCGGGAACGAAGTCATATTTTGTTTGTGTTCCTTGCAAAAATCCTTTTCCTGCGATCCCCCCGGAGCCAATCGCAATTTTGGACTGGTGCACATTATAGCCTGCACCCCTAAGGTCCAGTTCTTTTCCCAGCAGAACATTAATTCGCTTTTTTTGATGTGGCTCCAGCACATTATCAAACGCATAGTCAACGGAGAACACAAAAGCTGAGGAGACAAGCAGAATTACAATCAGGGAAATAATGTTGGTGCTGGAGCGCCTCATGAAGTAAAAGATCACAACTGCAATGAATACGAGGAAAGCGATGATGTATATTTTTTGTATCAGCAGCGCGACCACGAACAGCACCGTAACAGCGAGGCCAATAAGCAGAATATTTCCCGTCAGGCCTTCACGGAAAAGCACCAGGATAAATACAACATATACGAGGGCAGAACCAGCGTCGTTTTGCAATAAAACCAGGGCCGCAGGCAGAAAAATAATGAATGATGCTATGATCTTGGTCCGCAGGCGTGAAAGGCTGACATTAAAGGTACTCAGGTATTTTGCCAGGGCCAAACTGGTGGCAAATTTGGCAAATTCAGCTGGCTGAATGGCAATACCGCCTATCTGGAACCAGGATTTGGAGCCGGCGATCTCCGTGCCGGCAACCAGCACCGCCATCAAGGACACTATACTAATGCCGTATATGAGATATGCGAAGGTGATAAAAAATGAGGCATCGATAATCACAATGATGAGTGCAATTCCCATGGCTGCAAAGATCCAGATCAGTTGCTTCCCGTAGCGTTGAGAGAAGTCGAATATGCTGCTGTGATCTTCGTTATATACAGCTGAATATATGTTAACCCAGCCGACAAATGCAAGCATAAGGAACAGCAATACTGTGATCCAGTCAATATTATTTAGTATACCCTGTCGTTCCCTCATTCCTTTTCAATCAGGTTTCCATTGATCATACGTTCTTCCAGCCACGGACGTATGGTTTCGCCCCTAAGGTATTTTTCAATCAGCAAGGTGGCAATAGGTGCGGCCCAGGTTGTTCCATAGCCGGAGTTTTCAACGATGACCGATAAAGCAATTTGCGGATTATCATAAGGAGCAAATGCAATGAACATGGAATGGTCTTTCCCATGAGGATTTTCTACAGTACCGGTTTTACCACACATTAGCAGTGAGTCGACTTTGAACCACCTGGCTGTACCATTTTCCCCTTCAAATACATCAAGCATCGCGTTTCGGATAAAGTCAAAGTGCTCAGAAGAGACACTTGTATATTGTTTTTCAGTATAGGCTGCAATGGGATTTTCTTGCCCCCCAACAGCTTTTAAAATATGTGGGCGGTAGTAATATCCAGTATTGGCGATGATAGCCGATAAATTGGCAAGCTGTAAAGGTGTAATCAGGATCTCCCCCTGTCCGATACCCAGTGACCGAATGGTTAATGCCCGCCAATGGTTTTTGCTATAAATCTTATCGTAATACGATTGGGTTGGTATATTTCCTTTGAGCTCAAAGGGGATATCGGTATCGAATCGCTGCCCGAAACCAAAGCTCATTACATGATCACGCCAATGCTGGAAACCAACTGAATCGTGACCGTAAGCGGGATTACTTATGATTGAGCGAAATACCTTCCAGAAATACGGGTTGCAGCTATGTTGTATGGCGGCATTCAGCCGGAGCGGTGTTTCATGATAATGTGAACATCTGATGGGGCGGCTTTCAGGGCCGTCGCAACTATACTGGCTGGAAGGGAAAAGAACAGATTCCTGCAATCCTACCAGGGCATTCACCATTTTGAATGTCGAGCCCGGGGAATAGGTCCCCATAATTGCACGGTTTATTAAGGGCTTCAGGGTATCATTGTTCAGTTTTTTATAGTTTTCGCTCCTGATACGCCCAACCAGCAGGTTAGGATCATAGGCGGGAGCTGTTACCAGCGCCAGTATCTCTCCGCTCGAGGGCTCAAGCACCACAATGCTACCGATCTTATTCTGCATCAACAGCTCACCATAGGCCTGTAGCTGAGCATCTATAGATATCTGGAGGTTCAGGCCTGATACAGAAGAAGTGTCGTACTGGCCATCAGAAAAAGAGCCTTTTTCACGATTGAATACATCCACCATCACCACACGGAGGCCCTTCTCACCCCGAAGCTCTTCCTCATAGCCCTTTTCAAGGCCGCTCTTGCCAATATAGTCACCCTGTGTATAATATTCATCTTTGTTCAGGTCGTTGTTGTTCACCTCCCCTATATAGCCGAGAAGATGTGCTGCCACGGGTATTGGATATTTTCTAAGGGTTCGTGCCTGTACGTAGAAACCGGGATACTTGTATAACTTTTCCTCCAGGTAGCCATAATCTTCACGAGAGATTTGCTCCAGAAAAAGCGAAGGCTTGCGATAAGAATATGCTTTTGCTTTCTGAAGTCGCTTATCAAAGGCTTCGCGTTCGAGATGCAGAAGAGCACATAACTCCGTAGTATCAAAAGCCTTAAGCAGACGAGGAACGACCATGAGGTCATATGCTGCTTCATTATAGACCAGTAGTTCGCCATTCCTGTCATAAATAAGCCCCCTGGAAGGATATTCTGTGATATATCGAAGCACATTGTTTTCGGCAGACAACTTATACTCGTTGCTTAATACCTGAAGCATGAAAAGGCGAATGGAAAAGAGGATACCGACCAGCAGAAAAACTGCGATAATTATATACTTACGGTTTTGATAGTCGGTAGATATCATAGGTTTTTCTCCATCTACAAAATTAGGAGAAATTATTTTGTACCGCTATGACCAAAGCCACCGGCTCCGCGGGAGGTTTCATTTAGCTCATCAACCTGGCTCCATTCTGCGTTTTCGTGGCGGGAAATAATCATCTGCGCAATTCGCTCTCCATCCTCGATCAGGAAATCTTCACGGGAAAGATTGATCATGATGATCTTAATCTCCCCCCTGTAGTCGGCATCGATCGTGCCCGGGGTATTTACCAGACTGATTCCCTTTTTAATGGCCAGGCCGCTGCGTGGCCTGATCTGAGCCTCAAAACCTTCAGGGAGTTCAATGAAAAGCCCTGTAGGGACAAGTATCCTATCCATAGGCTTCAGAAGGATGGGCTCATCGATATTAGCCCGGAGGTCCATACCGGCCGATAAGGCAGTTTCGTATGAAGGAAGAGGGTGCTTGGAGTTGCTCACGATGTTTATTTTCATTGGGATATAATTTTATTTTATTTGAATTCTGCCTTGTATTTATTTTTTTCAAGAAGCACTGCCATGATGAGGAAAATAATCATGTAAAGCAGGTGAACAGCATATTTGACCATTCCCTCTTCGAGTGGAAAATAAACGGACAAAAAGTAAAGCCCGAAAGCAATCATAAAGTAGAAAAATATATTACGCAGATCATAATTGATCTTATAAAATTTCCTGCTTCCGACAAACGACAGCACCACCATGGTAAAGTAACATGCCAGGTGTGCCCAGGCTGCACCGGTATATCCATATTTAGGAACGAGTAATACATTCAGTACAATCGTAATGATTGCACCCAAAAAGGCAATCATGGCCCCGAATTTTGTCTTGTCGGTCAGCTTATACCAAACCGAAAGATTGTAAAAGATCCCCAGCAATAAGTTTGCCATCAGGACGATAGGAACGATCGCCAGTCCGGATCTGAAATCAGGTCCGATAAAATATTTAAAGATGTCGATGTAGAGGGTTACCAGGAGGAAGATCAGCAGGCAGAAAATGATGAAATATTTCATCACCGAGGCGTATAGCCTTTTAGCATTTTCTTCCCTGGCGTGAGAAAAGAAAAATGGTTCGGCTGCATAGCGAAACATCTGTATAAAGAGAGTCATCAACACCGCGAGACGATAGTTTGCTCCATAGATTCCCAGTTGGCTTAAAATGTAGTTATCCCGATTTATTACATTTTCCGGCACGCTTATCAGGAATTTGAAAAGGACCTTATCAGACACCTCGTTAACCATACCAAATAAACCAAGGAGAAGAAGTGGATATGCATACGCCAGCATTCTTTTCAAAAGTGAGGGATCGAAGGAATACTTGATCTTGAAAATATCGGGTAAGAGGATGAGAAGCGTTAGCAGGCTGGCGATCAGGATGGAAATAAAAGCATAACCAATGCCAATATCTGCACTGTAGATAACATTAAGGATGGATTCAGGATTGTCTTTCAGGAACCATGGACAGAACAGGAGGAAAAAGAAATTGAAAAAGATGTTAGTAGCCACATTGAAGACCTTGATCCATGCAAAACGGAACGCTTTATTTTGTTGTCGCAGCCGGGCAAAAGGAATGGAAGCAAAGGCATCTGCTCCAACAATAATCGCGAAATATATGATATATTCGGGATGGCTGGGGTAGCGTATCAGTGCAGCGATCTCAGCTGAGAACATCAAGGCCAGCAGGATAAAAAGGGCCGAGGTGACAAAGAGAGAACTCAATGCTGTTGTAAAGACACTGTCCTTATTCTTTTCCGATTGTGCAAACCTGAAATATGAGGTTTCCATCCCGTAGGTCAGCAGTACAAGCAGGAAGGCAACATAGGCATATAACTCGGTAAGTACTCCGTATTGTCCTTCAAGAAAAATGCGTGTGTAGAATGGTGTTAAAAGGAGATAATTAAGCAGGCGGGGAACGATGGTACCCATGCCATATACTACTGTCTGACCGGCTAATTTCTTTAAGGGTTTCAATGCAGGAAATCGTCTTTAGATGCAAATGTAAAAATGAAAATCAAACGACAGCTTTATTCATGTCAGAAGTTAATAACAGGACAACAAATGGTAGAACGAAAAAAACGGCCTTAGCGATATACCGGAAGATGGATAATAAATACAGCACCGGTATCCGGTGATGACTCAAAGTTAATCTCTCCACCAGCTTCCTCGATAATACTACGGACCAGTGCAAGACCAAGGCCCATCCCGCTGGATTTTGTAGTGAAGCTTGGAGAAAATATCTTATCCATCATCTCCGCTGGTATGCCCGGACCATTGTCTGCGACACGGATAAGGTAGTTATTTTGCTCCCTGTCAAGGGTAATTTGTATAACTCCTTTTTTGTCCTGTCCAATTGCCTGTACAGAATTTTGGATCAGGTTGTTGAACACCCTGATCAGCTGTGTTTTGTCTGCCAGCACATGATATGGGGGCTCGGGAATGGATTTAAAGGAGAACTGAATGTTTTCCATATCAGAGAATAGATCAAGGGACTTTTTTATTGCCCCTGAAAGATCAATCCGCTCCTCTTTCTTTTGTGGCATTTTGGCAAAATCAGAGAACTCTGATGCTATAGCAGAGAGCGTGTCGATATGCTCTATGATGGTCTGGGTAAAGCGATGCAGGCGTTCCTCCCAGTCTTCTGATTTTTCATCCCATGCCTTTTGAAGGTATTGCACGCTGAGCTTCATCGGGGTAAGGGGGTTTTTGATTTCGTGGGCAACCTGTTTAGCCATTTCACGCCAGGCACTTTCACGTTCGGACTTAGCCAGGAGATCGGCAGAGCGGGACAGCTCATCAATCATTCTGTTATATTCGGCTACAAGGGTGCCGATCTCATCTTTTCTCGACCACTTGATCTTTTCGTTGCTCCCACTGAGCGAGAGGCTGCCCATTTTATCGCGTATCAACTGAAGGGGCCTGGTAATGTACCTTGAGATCAGGACAGCCAGGAAGATGGCCACAGCTATCAATAGAACATATACATTCAGAAAGGCATTCAAAAAGACTGATATTTCATTTTGGAGCTCCGTTTGCCGGGCAAAATATGGTAGGTTCAGGTAGGCCACAACCTTGTTTTCTGCATTTCTGAAGGGTACGTAAGCAGAAAAATAATCCTGATCACCAATCGTTTCGGTATGTATGAATAAGAGCTTCTTGTCCAGGGTAAGGATACGGTAAGCAACCGAATTCATTTTTTTGGAAATAAGCTGCTTTTGAAAGATCTCAGGTCGGGATGATGCCAACAGATTACCCTGGAGGTCGTATAGGTTAATATCAGAGAAAAAGACCTTAGAAAACTTGATCAAAAGGCTTGTAAGGTATTCTTCCATCTCCCCGGTAAGCTGCTCCTCTTCGGAAAGCTTATGTTCCAGTTCAATTAATACAGAATGTGTTTTCTCCTGCAGGATATCTTTGTTTTTATCGGTATTAAGATTGATAACATAGCGTACGGAAATGATACCAACAATGACGAAAGATATAATGATGAGGGAAATGATATATAGCTGTAACTGGTTGCGGAAATTTATTTCAAATCCCATGCGGGAGAATGGAACTTTCACAATAATGTATACCAGCAATACAAAGACCGTAAAAAAGATAAGGAGGTATGAGAAGGGTGCGAGAAATTCAAGGAATCCTGCTGTGTCCCTGCTTATGATCAGATATTCATCCTCGTCGATCCTCGACACATAATGGTATGCGTTATTATGGATGAAGAATTCTCCGCTGATAAGATCACCGTATTTACTGATGTTGGTCCTGTAGGTGTAGTCACCATATTTGAACAGGAGTTCATCATTGGCATAGCGGGCATATGAATAGTTTTCGAGCCCGGTGAAAGTTTTTATCTGTTCATCGATAAGGAGCTCCGGATATCCCAGGCCTCCTTCCGGGATAAAGAAGGAGAAGAGTTCAATGAATACCCTGACCGTATCATACCCATCGCCAAATATATAATCCTGCGCAGAGATATAATTACTCATGCCGGCCGCATTATTATAGCGAAACTGTCCATTGCCGAGGGCAGGCTTTCCTATACGTCCGACAATATCTCCGAAATAGTCATAGCAGTTCACAACATATTCTTCCGGCTGAAGGATCAGGTCCCTGCCGGGGGTGCAAATGGTCACCATCCATTCATATTTTCTTAGCCTGTCGGAGAGATAATTGTCTTCAATATATGTAATGGCCTGGTCTTCCATGTCAAGGTCATATGGAGAGACTGAGAGCAGGGAAAGCAACTGAGAGTCTGCTTTCATTTCGTCCACTACTGTGAGCAGCATATATTCTGTTAGTGGATCTTCACCGCTTGCCAGGTCGATGGCCAGCAGCTTACGTTGCTCAGCCTCTTTATGTCCATTATATGTTGATAGTACGGCAGTACTCAATATGGCAAAAAGAAAAAGGTATAAAAGTACGCTTGAAAAACCGACCTTATTAAGGTCAGGTAGTGACTGGACCTGGAAAAAGAATGCGATCACATAAACAAGCAGTGGGATGAAGAGCACAAGTTCGCAGTCATGAATGAAAACACAAAGCAATGTGTATATGGCACTGGTCAATATGAAGAAAACAAAATATACGACAAAATGATGCCTGGAGTATTGAAAAGCGAGGCCAAGAATACGATAAGAGACCAGGAAAAAGCTGAACAGGAGAAGGGTGAGTACAAAAAATGCAAGGAAAGAGTCAGCATTCAGAAAAAAGATCTGGTTCAGGTTCATGGAGTATGATGCATCCATGATCAGGCTGTTGACAGCCCACAGGAACAAACGGTAGAAAATGAATATATGCAGGAAGAGCGAAAAGATCAGGAAATATCGCCTGAAAAGGGAAATTTTACTTTTAAGCCTGATGTATCTGTAGGTTATAAAGAGAGCATAGGCAATGACCATGATGGCAAGCGCGTTGAAAACGAAGTCACCTATGGACGGGATCCAGTCAGATGCTGCAAAGGATCCCGGCTTAAACAGGTATGAATCGTGTAGGTTACGCGGTACATTAAAAATAAACATGAGCAAGCGCAGAAGTACTACATCAACACTGAATGCAAGTACCAATAACAGTTTTGAACGCAGTATACCCCCCAGTCGCAGGTATAACTGAAATAAGGAAGCACACAATGATACAAAGGCAAGCGCATAGAGGGCAAGAAGTATCAAACTCGGTACTTTTTCCGGTGTTGTTTTGAGGGGCGGCTCAATAGAAAACAAAAATCCATGGCTGTTTTTGACATTATATGTACCGGGCTGGAATGAAATTGTGGTCGATGATGGAGCGCGGAAAGGGGGATGAAAACGGTTATCCAAATATATATTCTGATAAGGGTAATTGTGTTTGATCAGAAACAGGCCTGAAAATCGGGTATTCGCAACCAGGGTGTCCTTGTAGAAATAAATACCATTGGCCAGTTCCAGAACCCTGGTTTCTCTACCAATCATTGCATCAAGATGTGTGAGCGGCACAGAATTATCCGACCAGTATACCAAGGAGTCATTCAGGAATTTGAAAAAATAGAAATCTGATGGGTGATTCAATGATTCCCGGATAAAAGTATCCGCGGCCATGTTATTGGATATATATTTTTCTTCGGCAAGGGAATTCAAATAATCTGACAGTTGCTTTTCCGTATTTTCAAAATCTCGTTGAAAATTTTGAAAAATCTTTTCCGGATAATTTCTGTGGACGACACGCATTTCATATATAACAGATGTTAATATAAAAATAAGTCCAACTGTCAGATAGAAGAGGACTCTTTGTGTCAACTGCCTGTTTTTTGTCTTTCTTTCCACCTAAATATCAGTAAATCAGTTAATTAGATGCCGGGTTAAAATTAGCCTCCCTGAGGCGTGATTTCCTTTCCTGAGGGTCATTGTCCCATTCAAGGGTTATCGTTTGCCAGGAGGGCTGAAAATGCCTTATTTCGACTTTTTAAAGATATAGATTAAACTTGAATAATTTCTTTTACCCCCCAATGCTGCCAGGTTAGAAATTAACCCCAAAATCATCGCGCTAAAAAATTTGTTGGATCCATGTTTATATTTTTCGCTGAGCAAGGAAATATAGAATGAATCAAAAATCATTGCTTTTGTTTTTATATGTTCAAATCCATGTTTGGACATTAGCGCCTTAATCGTTTTCGGGTTAAAATGATAAATGTGTCTGGGTACATCATAGGCTGCCCAATATGGGCCATATCTTTTTGCGTCGTACGAATTCATGTTGGGCAGTGCTACAATTAGCGTGCCGTTGGCATCGAGCTTATCATGGAATGCAGCAATGCGGTCTTCCAGCGGATATACATGTTCAAGCACATGCCACAGGCTGATACAGTCGAGACTCGAGTGGTCAATCCCATGAAGCCCTGCCTCATCATGAATTTTTAATCCGTGCGTATTAATGGCTTCTGTTCTTGCAAGTTCATTTGGCTCAATTCCGATAACCGACCATCCGGAAATTTTCATGGTCCCCAGGAAATCCCCGGTTCCGCAGCCATAATCGAGAAGCCGTTTGCCTGAAACATATTTATTAAGGATCCTTCTTTTTGATTTGAGGGTATAGGATCGGGCAAAATGAAAAAGACGGTTTACTAAACCCCTGGAGGTTTTGGAATGCGATATGTAAGCGTTAGAATCATAGTATTTTAATGATTCTCCGACATCGGGTCTCGGGTTGGTAAAGCAAAATCCACAATCATTACAGCTTGAAATGCTAAAGCTTGTTTGTGTTACAAAATGATCTTTGCAATCCAAAAATGTAGAAATAGATTTGGAATTGCATATAATACAGCTGTTTATGTTTTCCTGGGCCATAGTTTCACGTGGAACAAAGGGTCAAAGATAAGAGATTATGGATTATTAATTATGGATTATGGATGAGGAATCGAGAGGTATAGGTTGCCACCCAAAGCCTAATGCCTATCGCTCAATGCCTAACTTGTAGTTTCACGTGGAACATTACTGGGTTAACTACCCAGGTAAATGGCCAGAACAGAAATATCAGCAGGAGAGACTCCACTGATACGTGCTGCCTGCCCAATGGTTCTTGGGCGGATCTTGTTGAGTTTTTCGCGGGCCTCGAATGAGAGGGAGGTCAGCTGTTGGTAGTCGATATCGTCTTTGATCACGAGATTTTCAAGTTTTCCAAGTCGGTTCGCCAGGTCTCTTTCCTTGTCTATATAACCCTGGTATTTAATCCGGATCTCTGCTTGTTCAATAATCTCATCGTTGATACCATCCAATGATCCGATAAAGCCTGACAAGCTTTCAATACCCCTTATCAGGTCTCTGAAGTGAAGTTGTGGTCGCAGTAGAAGGGAGCCGACCTTCACTTTTTGTTTTAAAGCATCTGTCCCCTTCTCGGCAAGGATGTGATTCACCTCTTCCGGTGAAGCGCTTTCCTTTTTGCAAAAGCGGATGATCTGCGTTAGCAGCTCTTCTTTGTGGAGCACCTTGTCGAGCCTGGATTGATCTGCAAGTCCTATTTCGTGTCCCCTTGGAGTAAGACGCAGATCTGCATTGTCCTGCCTGAGAAGGATACGATATTCAGCACGCGAAGTGAACATACGGTAGGGCTCATCTACACCTTTTGTTATAAGGTCGTCGACCAATACTCCTATATAGGCTTCAGCGCGGCCAAGAATGAAATCTTCATCCTTGTTCAGTTTACGGTGAGCATTGATACCGGCAATTAAGCCCTGGGCCGCTGCCTCCTCATATCCCGTGGTGCCATTGATCTGCCCGGCAAAGTACAGGTGTTCCACGAGTTTTGTTTCCAGTGAATATTTAAGCTGCTCCGGTGGGAAATAATCATATTCGATGGCATAACCCGGACGAAAGACCCTGGCCTGTTCGAATCCAGGAATCAGGCGGAGCGCCTTATATTGTACTTCTTCCGGCAGGGAGGATGAAAAGCCATTCAGGTAATACTCGATGGTGGTCCATCCCTCCGGCTCTACAAAGAGCTGATGCTTATCCTTGCCGGCAAAGCGATCGATCTTATCCTCGATCGATGGACAATATCTTGGGCCAACTCCCTCTATCCTTCCGGTGAACATGGGAGAAAACTGAAAACCCGTGCGCAATGCATCATGCACTTTTTTGTTTGTATAGGCAAGATAGCAGCTGCGCTGCTTCTTTAATACAGGTGTATCAGTAAAAGAAAACTTAGAGGGTGTTTCATCGCCGGGTTGTTCTTCCAGTTTTGTAAAATCAATGGTCCGCCCGTCAATTCTTACAGGGGTACCTGTTTTCATGCGATCGGCTGAAAAGCCCAGGTCCACCAAACTTTCTGTGATCCCCATGGAGGCAATGTCACCCATCCTTCCTCCTGAGATCTTTTTCTCACCTATATGGATGATCCCATTCAGGAATGTTCCGTTGGTGAGGATGACGGCCCTGGCATCAATACGATGATCCATGGCTGTTTTAACGCCAACTACTTTTCCGTTTTCAATAATGAGAGAGGCTACCATGTCCTGCAAAAAATCCAGTCCAGGAATTTGCTCCAGCTGATTTCTCCATTCCATAGAAAAGAGCATGCGATCGCTCTGCGCACGTGGGCTCCACATGGCCGGACCTTTAGATTTGTTCAACATTCTGAACTGTATCATGGTCTTATCGGTGACGATACCTGAAAGTCCTCCAAGAGCATCTATCTCTCTGACAATCTGTCCCTTAGCAATTCCGCCCATGGCCGGATTACAGGACATCTGTGCCATATTCGACATGTTCATGGTTATCAGGAGCACGGAAGACCCGAGCCTGGCAGCGGCGGCAGCAGCTTCACAACCGGAATGACCGGCACCAACCACGATCACATCATACTGACCGAACATAAGAATTTAGTTGAATTAGCAAAGTTTTCAGAGCGAAAGCAAAGATAGGTATTTATCTTCTTTGGCAGTCATGGCGGCCTTTTCATCGGGACTTTTATCAGCATAACCACATAAATGAAGGATACCATGTATGATCACCCGCCTTACCTCATTTTCTACTGATTGCTGATGCATAGTGGCATTTTCATGCACACGTTCAATACTGATGAAAATATCACCGGATACATCCTTTTCATCTTCCCGGTAATCGAAGGCAATTACATCAGTAAGGGTTTCACGCTCCAGAAAGCGTTGATTCAGGTCGAGTAAATAGTCGTCACTGCAGAAAATGATATTGATCAATCCTGCATTTAATTTCTCTGTCCCGATAACCTCAAGAATCCAATCAAGCACAACAGCCTCATCGTCAAGACGGAAATCAATCTCTTCAGAAAAGAATTGTATCAGGGTTTCCATGTGAGGGGAGATGGCAAATGGTATTTAAACCTTTTGCTTCTTGGTTTGGAAATATTCATTGAAATGTCCAATCCTCTTTTTCATGGCTTCATGGCCAATACCTGAAATACGGAAGAACATTTCTACACTGCTACCCTCCTTATTAAATTCGACCTTATCAGACAGGGAGCGAATCAGGAATAAGCCACGGCTTGTTTGGCTGTTGAAATCAATATCGAGATCCAGCGGATCAGGCACCTCATCAGGGTTATAACCTGTACCTTCATCTGATACGGTGAATGACAAACCCTTGGGTTTCGATTCAAAAATTATCTGGATCTTTCTGGAGGCATCGCTATTGTTGCCATGAATAAGGGCGTTATTAAATGCTTCTGTAAGGGCTATCAGGATGTTTCCAAAATAGGTATCGTTGATATTATAGTAATCACAAATCTCTTCGACAAATCTTTCTACGGAACTGATATTTTCAGGCCTGGAGTCTAATGTTAGTTTTTCCTTCCTACCCATGATGGATACATTTAATTACCAAAGTTATAAAAATATTCATTCACTTTGCGTTTATAATATGGTTTTAAACTGGGTGGAACTGTTTTTAATAGTTCAACTTCTTTAGATAATATTCTTTTATACTCTAAAAAGTTATCAGGGTTACTATATTCCTGGCTTTTTGCTTCTTTTGATTCCCGGCGCTCTTCTTTTTCACGCTCACGCACTGCTTTTTCATGTTTCAGCAAGCGTGTATATATCTCTTCCTGCCGCTGCATGGTTTCATTTGTAATCCTTTTATTTACAAGATCTTCCTCGGTTTTTTCCATGTCTTCCATCAGCTCGCTCATGCCACCTTCGCCAGTCTCTCCGGCAGCCTTAAGTTCATCGAGGTATTCCTGCATCTGCTGACGTAACATTTCCTGTTCTGCTGCCATCCTGGCAAATTCTTCGCTGGGCGACATCCCCCCGGCTTTCCCCTGTTCACCCTTTTCACCCTCTTCGCCTTTGCTTTTCTGGCCATCTTTCATGCGCTGCATTTGCTGATTTAACTGCTTTTGCATTTCACCCATATTTTGAGGCATCGGACTTGGGTTACCCGACCCCGGATTATCACAGCTTCCTGTGCCCTGCATATTCATGTTTTGCTGCTGCAGCATCTGGTTCATTACCTCAGAAAGAAACAGTGCAAGGTTGTTCATGGAGGTCATGGCGTATTGTTGCGACATGGCAGCATTTCCCTTTTTGCGGTCTTGCAGATGGGTGTTGGCATCATCGATGTTTTCCTTGATCTTGTCAAGCTCTTTATAAACGAAAGGCTTGATCAGGGCTTGCCGTTTGCTTAAAGCATAGAGAGAATCTTCAACAATCTTCATATTCTCTTCCAGCTCAAACTGGCGCTCCACTATTTTCAGGTACCTGGGGTCGGCATAATTGGTATTGTTCAGGTCGGCAATGATCTCTTCCTGGTCGAAGGACATGATGAGCAGGTTTTCCAGTATCTCGCGCAGAACAGAAATGTCTTCTGAGTTTTTTTTAGCTCGCATTTGCGATTGCATCTTAAACAGCATCTGCGCCATCTCCTTCATTTCTTCTGCAGACTTTTCTTGTGACTCCCCTGCCTTTTTCATTTTGCCCTCATCCAGCTTTTCCAGGCTGTTCTCCATCTCCTCCTGTATACCCTCCTCCATTTCTTCTGTTTCTTCCATGGGGTGGGATTTTTCCAGTTCCTCGTTCAATTGCTTCAACTCATCAAGTTCTTCGCGCAGCTCTTCAAAATCCTCGTTCAACGACTCCTGTTCCTCTGACAGCTCCTCGCTATTGTTTTCCTGGTCGCCGGTTTTTTCGGCCAGCTCTTCCTGTTCTTTTGCAAGCTCATTTAGCTTTTCTATGGCCTCGGTGAGTTTCTTGTCAAACTCCAATTGTTTGAAAAGCTCCAGGTTACGGTCGAGCTCCATTTCAATGTCTTCAGCACTCATTTCCATCTTTTCAAGCATCTTCTGAACATCCTCTTTCTGTATATCGTCAAGCATTTTCTGAAGCTCTTCAAACAGCTCCTTCATCTCATCGCTCATGATTTCTTCAAACAACTCCTGTAGTTCCTGCTGTTTTTGAAGGATGCTCTCGTTCTGCTCTTTGTATTGCTGCTCACGCGTGATGTTTTCATCATTTTTTTTCTGAAGCAGATCCATTCTTTCCTGCAGCTCCTCCTGTTGCTCAAGGAGGGAACTGATTTGTTCTTTATCCTGCCAGCTAAGCGCTTCCTTGTTGATCAGTTGTTTGTTAAGTTTTTCAATCTGTTGCTGAAGTATTTGTGATTCGCGGATAATATCCTCCATCTCATCTTTGATCTGGGTATTTTCCGTGTCGGTTTGCTCACTTATCTCCTCCAGGCTCGGTGCGCGAAATATCATTTTATGTGAGCGGCTGCTTTTGTATCCGTTTACCTCGTCATTATCCCAGATCTCAAAGTAATACTGTATCTCGTCGCCGGGCCCAATGTCGACATTCTCCAGGTTGAAATGATGAAAAACAAGCTGCTTGGAATTTCCTGATGATATAGGAACGGCTTCAGGATAGATGCGCCCCTCTGTTCTTGTCGAATCGAAATTATTCAGGAATTCATAATTGAAGGTCAGGGAGGTGAAGCCATAATCGTCACTGATCTGGCCACGAAAATATAGACGCTTATCGTATACTGAATCTTGAAATTCCTCAAAAATAGCAGTGGGGTAAATATCTTTGATCACCGTGATGGCATAAGAAAGGCTGTCGGGATTCACCAGGTGTTCGTTGGCTGCTGAAATAGTATAGGCCATGCTCTCCATCAGGCGCTTTTTGTATGAAAATGCATTTGAACCCTGCTCTTCTAAAACAATGCAATCGCCCGGAAAATGAAACTCTATCGAACGGGTATCCCTCGTGATCACTTTCCATTCTGCAAAGCTTCCTTCGGGAACCACAAAATCGCCTGTATTTTCAAATACTTCATTTTTCTTAGCGGTGTAGCGCGGGTAGGTGAGAAACACCTCATAGTTGGTAATGACAGGACGCGGCAGCACCCTAATGCTGTAAGGACCGAAACTATAATCTTCAGCTACGATGCTGAAATGCATATCGTGCTGCAGCTTGTTCATGGTATACGAAAATACCCCGGAGGCTTCTTTACG
>Ga0164313_10000580_pt1 | contig 30128 bp, 21 predicted proteins | sample GuaBasSedimGuay4_FD_113735 | JGI IMG/M metagenome (GOLD analysis project Ga0164313, IMG submission 113735) | Subseafloor sediment microbial communities from Guaymas Basin, Gulf of California, Mexico - Guay4, Core 4569-4, 0-3 cm | ecosystem: Environmental > Aquatic > Marine > Hydrothermal vents... | reverse complement strand
CATCTTCTCCCAGAAGACGAGCTCCTCGGGGACCTCGTGGTCGTAGGGGGCGAAGTCGCGGTCACCGAGCTCTCTCGCGCTGTTGTCGGGGCGCTCCGGATAGAGGCTGAGGGGCGTAACCCAGGTCTCGTCCTGGACCTGGCGTGCGGCCGGCAGATCGCGCTCGCCGTCGACGGCGATGCGGCCGACGATCGTGAAGAGGCGCGTCGGGCTGTGGATCACCGTGAGCTCCGCGGGCGCTTCGCCGTCCCAGCCGGGTCCGACGATGAGGTACTTGCCGGCCTGTCCACCCGTGCCGCGGGTGCCGAGGTAGGCGAAGTTGTTGGTCCAGGCGTCGACGAACTGGAACACGACGTAGCGGTCGCCGGTGGCGGGGACGTTGAGGACGAGGGGCTCCTCGCCGACGTCGGCCTGCAGGTTGTGATAGATCGTGTCGTTGTTGACGGACACGAACTCGTCCGCGTCGGTGGCGAGCTCTCTCGCCGACCCGAACGTGTTGAGGGGGCCCCGGAAGGAGACGATGCGCTCACCCGCAGCCTTGAGCATCTCCTGGATCTGATAGACGTGGGGGTAGCCGTAGGTCCAGGCCTCGGTCGCGAGGGCGGTGAGCTCTTCGGGGCTCAGGTCGCCGCGCGTCGCCTCGCCACCTTCGGTACTTCCCGCAGAGGCGGTGTCGTTGGGCGTGCCCCCACCACCGCAGGCGGCGGCGGTGAGGAGGACCAGGAGGGCGCTTAGGGTCGTCTTGATCATGAGATGCTCCGGTTTTCGCGGCGAACTTAGCAGTCCGCCGCGACACCGCGAGTGCGGCGCGGGGGATCCTCCGGGGGAAATTTGGGGGGGGGGGAGACGCGGTGCGAGCGGAGTGTCCCAGCGGCAGCGTCTCTGTCTTCAAGCAGAGGCGCCTCTCCGTTCTCGACACCAGACTCGAGAAAAACATCGGCATTTGCCCCGTAGTAGGCTCTCCCAGGCAGGCGAACGTTCCCGAGGCAGGAGCGTTGTGGGGAGAACGGAGGAGCGATAGCCTTCCGCCGTGGCTTCGAAGACTCGATCACCTTTCCCGATCGTACGGACGAAGCTTCATCGGCCCCCTCTGCCACGGGGCCTCGTCCCGCGCGCCCGGTTGACGGCACTCATGGATGGGGCCCTCTACGTGCCCTTGACGATGGTGGCGGCGCCCGCGGGCTACGGAAAGAGCACCCTCGTCAGCCAGTGGGTCGAGGAGTCACGGGTCCCGAGCGCCTGGCTCTCCCTCGACGAGGGCGATAGCGACCTCTCGGTCTTCGCCCACTACCTGACCGGCGCCCTCGAGACTATCCTTCCGGAGGCCGCCGTCGACCTCTGGGCCGCGTTCGGCGGCTCCAGCGACCTGACCGCGGCGATGCTGGGCAGCGCCCTTCTGAACAGCCTCGCAGAGTTGACGTCGCCCGTGGTGATCGTCCTCGACGACTATCACCGCATCGCGAAGTCGTCGGCCCTCCACGAGCTCCTGCGGATCTTCGTCCAGCATCCCCCGGCGAAGGTTCACCTCGTCCTCATCAGCCGGATGCTCCCTTCCCTGCCCCTCGCTGACCTCCGGGGGAGACACAAGGTCACCGAGGTGCGCGAACGAGATCTGCGCTTCAACGCGGAGGAGACCGACGCGTTTTTCCTCTCGAATACCTCGATTGCGCTCGGCGCCGACGAGCTCGCGGACGTGCAGGAGCAACTCGAAGGCTGGGCCGTCGGGATGCGCCTCGTGGCGCTCTCGCTGCGAGGTGCAAATGAGCCGGTACGCTTCCTGCGGGACATCGAGGGCCGTGACGGCGCGTGTCGCGAATATCTCGTCGACCAGGTCTTCTCTGCCCTTGCCTCCGACGTCCGCGAGCGACTCATTCGGTGTTCCGTCGTCGACCGCTTCTGCGAGGATCTCCTCGAGACCGTTTGCGATGACGGCCGCACCCAGAGCCCCCCGGAAGCGTGCCGGGGAGAGCTCTTTGCGATGGTCTCGTCGATGGAAGTCTTCGCCATCCCCCTCGACGCCCAGGGGAGGTGGTTTCGCCAGCATCACTTCTTCCGAAACTACCTCTCGGGGGAGCTCGAGAAACAGGCGACGGCAGCAGAGATCGCCGCGATGCACTCGCGCGCGAGCCTCTGGTTCGAGGCCGAGGAGTTCACACAGGACGCCATCTCCCACGCCCTCTCGGCGGAGGATCCGGAAGCGGCTGGAGACATCTTGATCCGGGCGCGGCACGCCGCGCTGAACCGGGACCAGGTGAAGACCGTCGAGCGGTGGCTCGAAGCGCTACCTCCGTCACTCATCGCCAATCGCCATGACCTGCTCATCGCGCGGGCCTACGCCTTGGCAGATCGCGACGACTTTGCGGCGCTCGGTCCAGTCCTGCACCGCGTCGATGAACTCCTCGATGGACGCGAGCCCATGAGGCCGGTTGCGGGAGAGTTAGAACTCTATCGCGCTTACGTTCTGCTCATCCGCGATGGAGACGCGGGCGCGTCTTTGGATCGCGTGGACTGGGCCCTCGAGGGCATTCCGGCGGCGCACGAGGCCATCCGCTCCGAGGCCCACCACGTCCGCAGCCTCGCGCTACAGATGCTCGGCCGGGGGGCCGAGGCGGTCACGGACCTCGCGCGCGTCGGTGCAGCGGTGCTCGAGCCGAGCGCGCTCGTACGGACTCGCCTCCTCGGGATTCAGGCTGTCGTTCACCTCCTGTCGGGAGAGCTATCTGCGGCCCACCGCGCTGCGCGTCAGATGATCGACAGCCCGGGGGTCCCCCCCTACACGGCGAACTGGGCCCGCCATCTGAAGGGACTGGCGACTCTCGCGCGCGGTGACCTCGATAAGGCCCTCGACAATTTCGAGGCAGCCGTCGAGCAGAGCGACGCGCTTCACACGCGGGCCGCGATCGATGCTCACGCGGGTCTCGCGCTGACCCAAGACCTCTTGACCCGACACGACGCCGCCCGGGACACAGTCGAACGCCTCATCGCCTACGCCCACCGGACGGGCCGGAGGGAGAGCATCATCATCGCCGAATCGGCGCTTGCCCGGCACCAGCTGATGGTCGGCGACACGGCCGCCGCCTTCGCCTGGGCCCGCGCCCTCGACACCGGAGCGGCGGGTCCAGTTTCCGCGTTCTGGCTGGAGACACCACGGCTTACCGCGCTTCGAGCCCTCATCCGGGAGGGTTCGCCGGCGAGTGTCGGGAGGGCCCTGAGTGAACTCGATGTCGTCCGAGCCGAGCTCGAAACGCTTCACAACGGACTCCAGCTCGCCGAGGTGATGGCGCTCCAAGTTTCGGGCCTCTACGCGCTGGGACAAGCGGATTCGGCGGCGGCGGTGCTCCGCTCCCTGGTCACTTTCGCCGGGCCCCGGGGCCACGTGCGGCCCTTCCTCGAGGCAGATTCGGGCGTCCGCGCGGCACTCCGTTCGGTTGCACTCCCCAGCGGCGTTGAAGCGGATCGCGAGCGGCTGCTGCTTGCGATCGACGGTCGCCCGGAGCCGTCGTCGGTCTACCCACCGGCGGAGACGAACCCCGACGAGTTGACCAACCGTGAACTCGATGTCCTAGAGCTCGCGGCGAAGCGGCTGCAGAACAAAGAGATCGCTGGGCGCCTATTCATCTCGCACCAGACAGTCAAATCACATCTCAAGAGCATCTTCCGGAAGCTCAACGTCCAGAATCGCCGCCAGGCGGCGAAGCGCGGCGCCCAGCTCGGGCTGATCGCGAATTGACGGGTGGCTACTCCGCCGGGGCAGGCGCGGCGGCTTCGGCAGGTACGGTGGCCTCGACCGGGGCTTCGGCCTCGGCTTCCGTCTCTCCATCCGAGAGCACGAAGGTCATGTTGACCATGAAGAACCCAACTTGGAATCTGCGCCGGAGGTCGTATTCGCCGAAGCCCTTGGCGGTGACCTGAGCCCAGTCGGCGACCCAGACGCCGACGCTCCCGCCGAAGAGGCTCTTTCGGTCGTAGATGCTCCCGTCGCCGACGAGGTCCGCGCCGGTCGAGTCCGACACGCGAAAGTTGTGGCCGCCGAAGAGCCCGAGCTCGAGCCACGGTGTCACGTATTGGCTCAGGCCATACTCGATGCTGAGACGATTCCCGGGGCGCTCGTCGGCGTCGAAGACCCTGCTGTTGGTCTCGAAGGTCAGCGCGACCATCAGCGCCGTGGCCTTGTCGAGGAGGTAGCCATAGGCGGAGGCCTGAAACTGATGGGTCCAGTAGCCGAGACCGATGTTGTCGTCCGCTCCGGTGGCGTAGCGGCCTGTCGGTGCCCAGAGCATGTAGGAGGCGCCTACGTCGAGGTGTTCAGAGACGAAGCCGATCTGAGCGGGCATCACGCCGATGTCACCGATACCGGCTGTCGACCCTCCCTGGCGCGCCGTCTCCCCGTCACTTTCGAGGACGATGCTGAAGGAGCCCCCGACGAAGGAGGGGACTACGGCGCCGGAGTAACGGAGCGGACCCCAGAGGTCGAAGGACCACGCGAGGACCGGCGCGGTCCCGAGAGACTGCATCGAGATGTCGATGGTCACGGGCGGGTCTCCCGCGGGCACTTCGTGAACGGGGTTTCCGTTCTTGTCGTAGAGGGTCCCGCTGAAGGCCGAGAAGTTGTACCAGAGCAGGTACACGCCGGGGTCCGGCGGCGCCATGTCGCGAATGTTCGAGGTGCCGGGGTAGTAGTGGCCCGTCTGAAACGGCGTGACCTGCTGTGCGGCCACGGCCGCGGGCACCACAAGGAGCCCGAGGCCGGCGAGGAGCCCGAAGACTTGGAGCGTCACCGAGCGCCGGTGGTTCGTCTGCCTGCCCATCTCTGTATCCGCTTTCTTCCTGTCCGAGGCACCTGTGCCGCCGGGCCGGGGAGAGGTCACGTCGTTTCCTCGCGGCCTTCGGGGAACCCCGGGGCTACCGCGGTAGAGCATGATCTCCCGCACGCTGGCAGGGTACAGTTCTCTGGCGCAACGGCCTCCCCCACCGCGGGGTAGAAACAGGGGGCTGCCCAGGCATCCGTCGGCGTGGAGGGAAGCGACGCCGGGGCCGCCGGATCCCCCATTTCTACCCCGCAGTGGGGCATTCGCGACGGATACGGTGGGTGCAAAACCCTGAGATGCTGCTTCGAAGCGCCGCTCTCTTCAGCCTCCTCGTCGTCGGCTCCGCTGCGACGGCGGCCGCCCAAGCCCCCGAGCCGCCCGAGCCGCCCGAGTTCCCGCCGGAGGAGGCCCCGGCGCCGCCGCCCGAAGAGGCCCCGCCGCCGTCCGAGCAGACCTCGCTCCCGCCCGAGGAGGCCCCGCCAGCCGAGGAGGCCCCGCCAGTCGAGGCCGCCCCGCCGGCCGAGGAGACCTCGCTCCCGCCCGAGGAGGCCCCGCCGCCCGAGGCTGCCGAGGAGGCGCCCACGCCGGGAGCGGACGAGGAGACCGACGGGGGCTTCGAGTGGCCCACACGCATTGGTCCCCTTCAGTTCGATATTGGTATCGGTCGTGTGCGCTTCGGCTTCGCGACGCAGCTGCGCCTCGCCCTCGAGACCGACGACATCGGCGGCGGCATACGGGTGGACTCGGTCGCGGCCTCGATCCGCCGCCTCCGCACGACTCTCAGTGGCCGCATCCTCGACGACCGGCTCACATTCTCATTTCAGCTGAACTCCGTGCCCGGAGCCTTCGAGCTCATCGACATGTGGGTCGACATGGAGGTGCACCATCTCTTCCGGGTCCGCCTCGGGCAGATGAAGATCCCGTTTACGCGCTATCGCCAGCAGTCCTTCACCCGACTCCTCCTAGTGGATTGGTCAGATTCGACCTTCTATTTTGGGGCGGAGCGGCAGCTCGGGCTCATCCTCCACGACGGCCCCAGCGCGCCGCGCTTCAGCTATTCGGTGGGCGTCTTCACCGGACAAAACCGGCGGGCGGCCCACTCCCGCGGCCTCGCCGTCCTCTACGGGGAGCGCATCGTCAGCTCCTCGGGGGCGAGCAACGGCACCGGCACCGTCGATGAATTTCATCCGGAGGTGGTCGGGCACGTCGGTCACGGCTCGGCGGATTTCGACACCAACCAGATGTCGAACCCCAACGGCACGAGATTTCAGTATCTCGTGACCCTGAGCGGCGCCCTCGACTTCAACCCCACCGTGGCGGACGACTACTTCGGGCGAGTCGCGCCCGAGCTGTGGCTGAAGTTGGACCACCTCTCGTTCATCGCGGTGGGCTACCTCGGCCTCATACGAACGGCGGTCGGTGACCAGGTCGCGATGGGCACCACTGGCTTCAACTTCGAGTTAAGCTATCGCCCGATGAAGCTCTTCGAGATTGCGGCCCGCTACGCGCGGACCCACATCACCGAGAACCTCTCCACCGACGCTCGCGGGCGGGCCGACGACATCATTGCTGGCGCGAGCAGCCCCGAGGAGGGGGCGGCGCTGGTCGAAAAGTACGCCGACGTCGGCGCGCTCTGGGCCGACAACGAGCTCACCCTAGGCTTCAGCTTCTTTCTAATCGGAAACAGCCTCGAGTGGCAGACCGACGCGACCTGGAAGCGCCACGAACGCCGCGACGGAGATCGCGATGACTTCCGCGCCCGGACGCAGCTCCAGCTCGCCTTCTGACCATGCCGGACAACCCGACGAACGACCAGCGGCTTCCTGGACGCGCCCTCCCCCCGGGGACCGGGGTTGTCGTCGCGCTGATGTTTGCGGTGGCCTCGACGAGCTCCGCCGCCGCCCAAGGCGAGGACGGCGACCGGATCACTTCGAGCGATTACACCATCGACCTCTACAAAGGAACGGTCCACGGTAGCGCTCGGATGGTGGGGCTCGGGGGTGCCTTCGTTGCCATCGGCGAGGGTGTCGACGGCAACCTCGTCAACGCCGCGACTGCGGCGCTGCGGCCCGGCTATTCCGTCGACCACTTCGACTACTGGCTGGGCTTCGCCTTGACCTCCCCCTTCTCCGTCGGCGATGCATTCAACACCGGCGGATTCGCGAGCGAGGGGGGGTTCGACCAGAGCGGATTCCACTACCTAGCGCCCTCGGTCAACCTCCAGTGGGGCCCCTTCGGCGTCGGCCTCACCTTCGAGCTGACCGAGGCGAGCATGAACTCATCGGGCCGAGCCGCTTCGGGGATCGACGACAGCAACCTGCGGGTGCAGATGATGACGGCGCGCCTCCAGACCGCCTATCAACTCATCGATGACCAGTTCATGGTGGGAGTCGGCGCCATTTTCGTGGTTCAGCGGATCCTCGGAGGCCAGGGCCTCCTCGAGCAGCAAGAACTCTTCGTAACCGACGGCTTCAGCTTCGAAGTAGGAGCTATCTACCGCCCGAACGAGGAGCACTATCGCCTTGGGGCCTCCTTCGAGGGTCAGGTCGACACGAGCCGCAATGGTGACGACGTCATCGCGGAGGGCTTCTACCTTCCGCGCGGCATCTACAAGCCATGGGAACTCCGTTTCGGAGGCGCCTATCAGTTCGGAGTTGCTCTCAACCGGGTCTGGCGAGACGTCGATGCCGTAGTGCACGACGAGGTCGGTGACCTCTGGGATTCGATGAGCGACGATGCTCGCGCCCTCTACACCCGAGAGACGTGGCGGCGACTGCGCCGCGAGTACCGGGCTCAGCCCCGGCACTACCTGCTCACGACCGTCGCCCTCCACCTCATCGGCCAGGCGGACGCCGGGGTCAGCGTGGAGAGCTTCTTGGTGCAGCGCGTTCAAAGGTCCGGTGGGGACGTCTCGTTCTCCGTGCGCTGGGGCCTCGAGACCGACCTCATCCCAAACTGGGTCGCCATCCGCTACGGAAACTACATCGAGCCCAGCCGGGTCGCCCAGACCAACCCGCGTTTCCACTACACCTTCGGGGTCGACGTGAAGCTCGGCTGGTGGGACGTGTTCGGGATCTGGTCGGAGGACTATCTCTGGCGTCTCGGCCTCTCCGCGGATATTGCGCGGAGCTACGCGGTGTGGTCTTTGGGCATCGGCGGCTGGTATTGAACAGAAACGCGCAGGGGTTGGAGAGCGCTGTCGCGTCTATCGGTCTTCGCTGACTTTGCCGATCCGGCGTCTCGACACCGGGCGTCACCGGACCACGACATGACTTGACGTCGCTCGGGTCGGAGAGCTTTCCTTGCCCGCTCGAGAGTCCACAAAACTCGTCGAGACTGGGCAGGAATGGGGGCAATCGATGAGCACAAACACCGACCGCGAACCACTGCGAACCGCCGTCGTCTACGACTTCGATGGAACCCTCGCGCCCGGAAACATCCAGGAGCACAGCCTCTTGCCGGACTACCTCGGCGTTGCGAAGGATGCCTTCTGGGAGGAGGTGTACTCCCGGCGCCGCGCCGGCGACGCAGATCAAATCCTCGTCTACATGCACCTGCTCCTCGAGCACGCCAAGGCTCGGAACCTCCCGATCACCGCCGAGGTGCTGCGACAGCACGCGAAGAACGTGCCTTTCTTCGAGGGCGTGAAGAGTTGGTTCGAACGCATCGACCATCACGCCGAGGCACGGGGCCTCGCTCTCGAGCACTACGTCATCTCATCGGGCAACGAGGAGATGATTCGCGGGACGTCCATCGCTGCTGCCTTTCGGCACATCTTCGGATGCCGTTACGAGTACGACAGTGAGGGGCACGCGGTCTGGCCGGCGGTGGCGATCAACTACACGACTAAGACGCAGTTTCTCTTTCGCATCAACAAGGGTGTCCTCAACAACTGGGATGACGACGCGGTGAACCGCTGGCAGCCCATGAACGAGCGGTCGATACCGTTTGCGCGAATGGTCTTCCTCGGCGACGGGGACACGGACATCCCCGCCATGAAGATGGTGCGCCATCAGGGCGGGCACTCCGTCGCGGTCTTCGATCCTGCGAAGTGGTCGAAGGAGGAAATGCAGCGCAAGGTCTACAACCTGATCGCAGAGGACCGCGCGGGATTCGTCGTACCGGCGGACTACACCACCGGGAGCCAGCTCGACATCACGGTGAAGGGCATCCTCGGTCGCATCGCTCGCGATGAGGCCGGTTACCGGGGCGGCGCCTAGGGCGTCACCGCCCTACGCAACATGCCCCGTGACGAAGCACAGGCGCCTCGCCGATGCACCGCTCGTGACCTGATATGATGGGTCGTGGCCATCGAGACGGACGACCTGTCGACCTGCCGCCACGGCATGACCTATGACGCGAGCCAACACGATGGCTGCGTCGTTTGCCGTCGTGAAGCGGGTGGGCCGAGCGTCGCTCCGGTCCAGAGCGTGCCCGAAGCAGGCACTTCAGGGGCCACCCGGATCATCTTCGGCGCGATGGCGGCCCTGGTCGTCGTGGTGGCCTTCGGCCTGGTTCTTCCGAAACTCTTCCCGGGCGGACCCCCGGACATAGACGCGGACGCGGACGCGACCGAAGGCGCGCCGCGACGTGGCCTTGCCGTCGACGAAGCGACGCCGGCGGCGCGTCCCGCCGAGGTCGATCCGTCTTCTCCGTTGTTCCGCCGAGGAGACCCCCGGCGCGAAGAGAGTCGAGGGGGCGGGATCGACCTCGCGGCGGCGCGGCGCGATGAGGCCGCCCAGCGAGCCGAGTCCCAGGAACGGGCGGCGGCCGACCAGCGCGCCGAGGCCGACCAACGCGCCGAGGCTGCGGAGGAGGCGGCGGCCGGCCAACGCGAGGAGGCCGAGCGCCGGAACGCCGGCCTGGTTCGGGCCCGGGGCCGCGTGCGAATCACGGTCTACACGACGAGCTGGTGCCCCCACTGCGTGCGCGCGAAGGCCTACATGGAGCAGCAGGGCATCCGCTACACCGACCGAGACGTCGAGGCCTCGGACGCCAACGGCGCGGCCCGAGCGCGCCTGGGGTCTGGCTCCGGGGTGCCGGCCTTCGACGTCGAAGGAGAGGTCCTCGTGGGCTTCAGCCCGGGCGCCCTCGAGGCGGCGATCACCCGAGCCGCAGCGCGGCATCTCTAGAGCGACGACCGGTTTGGATGTGCGATGAAATCGTGTCGAGAGTGGTCTGCTGGGCGGCTCGCGGGGTCGACGACAGGGCACATCCCCTTTCGAGAGACCGGGGGACGGACAGGGGGCCGCTATCGGCGCGAGATCGCGCGGTATTCAAACCGATCGTCGCTCTAGGGCCTAGGCGACGATGACGTTCACGTCGTAGGCTGCGATCGACTTGTCGCGGGTCACGATGGTCATGCGCTCCACGATCGCCTGGGCCACGAGCATTCGGTCAAAGGGGTCTCGGTGGATCGAGGGCAGATCCGCGATTGCGTGAGCGTGATCCACGGTCACTGGCAGCTCTGGGAAGCGTTGACTGTCCAGAACCTCGCCAAAGTCGTCCGGCAGGTCGAGCTTCCCGATGCCTTGCTTGATGCGAATTTCCCACACCACGACCGCGCTCAGAAAAACCGTGTTCTCTGGGTCGGCGATCATGGCGCGGGCGGATGCAGAGAGCGTCGGGTCATCACTCAACCACCAGAGCGCTGCGTGGGTATCGAGGAGGAGGTTCACGTCTCGCTGATTCCGAAGGCGGCCTCGAGGTCGGCGGGGAGTTCGTCGAAATCCTCTGCAATGACGATCTTGCCCCGGAGCGCCCCCGGCTGACGTGGACCTGTCGGCCGCTCGAACTTGATCAGCCGCGCTACGGGCTTGCCCGCCTTGCCGATGATGATCTCCTCACCGTCGAGGACTCGCTCGATGAGCGCCGACAGTTGAGCCTTGGCTTCTGAAATATTCGTAATTGGCATTGCCTTAGCCTAGTCTGACCAGACCAGACCAGGTCGTCAAGGGGGGAAGAGTGACGCTCGATCCGCGTGACCAGGGCGCCGCCCCTACATCAAGACGCCCTTCACGGGCTCGAGGGGTTCGGGCAGGTCGTCCTCGCCGAGGTGCTGCCGGAGATCGATCTCGATGGTCCGGCAGAGAGCGCTCATCGGCGTGTCGTTGGGCTCGTTCTCGAAGGGGTTCTTGAGGTCGCGGCCGAGCTGTTCGATGACGACGAAGACCAAGGCGGTGAGTATGACGACCACGACTTCGAGCATGTCGTAGATGAGGCTCTTTTCTTCGAGGACCGTCAGCAGCAGGATGGGCGCGAGGAACCAGACCAGGACCCGCGTGAAGTAGGTCACGGAGTCCGGGAAGATCGTGTGTTTGATCCTCTCGCAGCCGCCCTGGACGTCGGTGAGCTCCGTCAGGAGACCGTTGAGCTCGCGCCAGGCGATTCGCTCCGAGACGGCGGCGCCGAGGCTGTCTTTGATGACCTCGGACTGGCGCAGCAGCAAGAATGCCGGCACGTTCTTCGCCGCTCGGTAGCGAGGCAGGTCCGCTTCGGGGAGCATCGCCTCCCACTCGGTGTAGTGCTTCTTCGCGTCGGCGTACGCGGCGGCTTCCCGGAGGCGAATGCGCAGGGCGTTGATGTACGCGATGTGTCGGTAGACCAGCTCCCGCGACAGGGATTCCCCCTCGACGCCCTCGGGCCAGTGAAGCGTCAGCACACTCCGCGTGAAGGAGCGGGAGAGGTTGACCATCTTTCCCCACAGTTGCCGGGCTTCCCACCATCGGCCGTAGGCTTCGCCCACACGAAAGGCGAGGAAGATGGTGAGCGCGGTGATCAGTACGCTGCTGATGCTGATCGGCAGCGGAGTGCGCTCCCAGTCCGCCCAGGCGGTGTAGTAGAGGGCCTCGAAGACGATCGCGAGGAGGACCAACATTCCGATGGCGACCCGTGAGCGCTTCGCGAGCGTCAGCATGTTGGTGCCGCGATTGACGATCATCTGCGCGGCAGCTTAGCGCGTCTGAGTGACGAGAAGGTAGAGCGGTTCGGGAGGCGGTCTACGGTCTGTTTGCGGGTCCGTTCAGGCCTCGAGGACGCTGGCCCGGATCGCCTGCCACTGGTCGAGAGCGGCCTGAGATGCCCCGGGGTCGCCGCCATCCTGCGCCAGGGACGCGATATCGACCAAGAGCGGGTGGAGCCCGAGGTCTTCGGGGCCGAAGGCCGCGGACAAGATGCTCACGGCCAGCTCGAGGGCGGAGATGGCGTCGGTGGGCTCGCTCATGCGCGCGCAGGTCATCGCCAAAAGATGCAGGCGTTCGACGAGGATGTCCGGCGCTTCGCCTTCGATGTCGAGGGTGACCGCCCGTTCGAGGGCTGCGCGGGCGAGGTCTGGGCGATTGTCTTCGAGGCGTAGATGCCCGATGTGGCTCAGGGTGATCCCGAGGGCGGCGTCACCCGCACTTCCCATGGCTTCGGCCTTGGTGACCGCCTCGTCGAGGCCGGCGAAGCAAGCCTCGGTGTCGCTGTCCTCGAGGCGCGCGAGGGCACAGCTCATGGCTTCTTCCCAAGCCGACGTGAGCTCCTCGTCTGCCGAGAACTCCGCTGACGGCACGGTCTCTCGCGGGGCGACGGTGAACACTGCGAGGGGTCCAACGTCGGGGATCGAGCCGAGGTGCACGCGTAAGGCGTCATCTGTCTCAGCTGACCCCAAGACGGACGAAGCCTCAGCGACGAAGGCCGAAGGCAACGCGGGGAACTCGTCGAGCTCGAGGGAGTCGAGGAGGTGGGCCGTCAGCCCGAGTCGCGTCTTCTCGTCCAAGGTGCAGCTCGTCGACCAGCTTCCGTCGCGCCTCACGCGCAAACGTCCGCCGTCCCAGAGCTCGGCCCGGACGACTTCGGTTTCGATCTCGCCATCGAAGGCGGCCCGCAGCGGGGCCATGTAGTCCGTGTCAGTCATCGCGGCCCGGAGCATCGCTCATCTCGCCGACTCTACGCGAATCGAGTCGAAGTCCACGACCGCATTGAGCGCCCGCTCGTGTCGGATCACTGGGACTTCGAAGCGCGGATCCACCCACCGTGCGCCGCCGAAGCGCATTCCGAGGCCGTCGTAGAAGCGCCGAGCCCGGTGGTTTCCTTCGAGGACGGCGACTTCGGCCCAGACGCAGCCGCGGCGTTCGAGCTTTCCGAGGGCGAAGCCCATGAGCGCTGTGCCGACGCCGCGGCCCACCATCGACGGGTGCACGTAGAGGTAGGTGATCTCCCCCGCGTAGCCGTCCCAGGCGCGGTTGTCGCGGGCGGGGCCCGCGGCGCAGAAGGCGATGACGGCGTCTTCGGTGACGGCGACCCAGAGCTCTTCGCCCGGAGGCGGGACCGTGAGGCGCCGCCGCCACGATCGGGTCAGGTCCGAGACCGTCAGGGAGCGCAGGTAATCCCTGGACAGCAGCTCCCAATAGGCGTGCTGCCAGCTCGCCACGTGGACCCGCGCAATGGCACGAGCGTCGTCCTTACGGGCACGACGAATGCGGGTCTTCACTCACTAATCTTAGCGCGCAGCGGAGCGACGGCCAGCCGATCGCCGAAGGGCCGGGCTTCGCCCCCTTCTAATAGAGGACGTTTCCCGCGCGGGGCTCTTTGTCCGGGAGGTCGGTTTCGCCGAGCATTTCGCGCAGGTCGATCTCGATGGTGCGGCAGAGCGCGTTCATCGGCACGTCGTTCATGCTGCGCTCGAAGGGGTCTTCGCTGCTATCTCCGATGCCCTCCATCGTCATGAAGACCCAGGTGATGAGGGCCGACGAGACGAACATCGGGATGAGCGGGCTCAATGTCTCGAAGGTGGTCGTCGCAGACTCGATGTTTGCTCCGAAGACGTCGAGGAGGCCGAGGGGGACGAGGAAGACGAAGACCCTGACGAAGAGCCGGCTGAACTCGGCGTACTGGCGCGGGAACGGTGTGTTCTTGATGCGCTCGCACTTGCCCTGGAGGGCGTAGAACTCTTCGACGAGGTGCATCAGCTCGAGCTGCCGGAACATGTCGAGGCGTCCGGCGAGCTCGAGCCGCGCCAGATGGTCGCCCTGGCGCGCGAGGATGTGCGTCGCCGGGTTCTTTCGCGCCGAGACTTCGGAAAACTCGTCTTTCGACAGGAACGGGGAGATCTCTTTGTCCCAGTCGTTGCGCATGTGGTCGGCGTGATCTTCGAGACGCCGCTTGGTCACCGCGTGGGGGTTGTCCATGAACCGCGAGGTCTTGCGAAGCTGGACTCGGAGCGCGTTGATGTAGGCGAGGTGGCGGTAGACCAGAACGCGGCGCGTCTCCTTCACTCGCTCGTCGTCTTCGCCTGGGTCGGTGTAGCTCATCACCGCCGTGCCCCAGGTCCGGCTCGAGTTGACGATGCCGCCCCATATCTTGCGGCCCTCCCAGAACCGGTCGTAGGCCGCGTTGTTCTTGAAGCCGATGTAGAAGGCTACGGCGGTGCCGATGGTCGCGATGGGCAGGAATGGGACGCGCACGAAGGAGAGTCCCGCGTAGGCGTAGAGGGCAAAGACGGCGGCAGCCCAGGTCCCCCCGACGATGGCGGTGGGTAGGCCCCAGCGGAGGACGCTGGCGATTGGAAAGCGGCGGGTGACGATCATCGGTCGGAGGCTCTCATGGGGTCAGGCGTAGAAGCGGTCGATGGCGTCCTTGTACTTCACGTTCACTTCGCCACGCCCCGTTCTTCTTTGCCCTCCGCCGGTTCGCGTGGCCACGATCGGGCCCTGGGCGGCGCCCGTCATGTTCCCAGACCCCACCGGGGTAACGCGAATCGCGCAGTACGCGAGCTGCACAGGTCACACGAAGGGCCCACATTCATAGGGCGTTCATCCGTGGATCCACTGCGAATCGACTGGTACCCGCCTTGCAAGCACGAAGCGTATGGCCCACGCGCTGCTCACGCTCACGCTCACGCTCACGCTCACGCTCACGCTCTCGGCGTGCGCGTCACCCGTGGATTCGGACGACACCGGCCCTGCCGGCCCCATCGGCAAAGCCGATGGAACGAACCTGCCCCTCGCCCATTCCGCCATCGACAGCGAAGGGATGTTCGATGCGCTGGCCTTCGGAAGCGGCGGCGGCATTCTCCTGGGCACGTCGATCAAATTTCTCATCGACAACCGCGACCCTTCGGCGCCGGTCGTGCACTTCATGAACGCGAACTACGCGGGCACCGATGTCCCCGCGGACGCCTCGAAGTACCACTTCTACTTCGCCCAGGCTGTGCTCTCGAGTTTCAGTGAGACGGTCACCTCGTTCAACAACACGACCTACTACGGCCAAGACAAGCGCTTCGTAGCGGGCACCATCCAGCGCTACCGCTTCGACGCCGCGGCAGACCCGCTCTACGCGATCCAGCTCTACCCTCAGGATGACGCGGCGGAGCAGACGCTCCTCGACCTCTCCCTCTCCGTGCGCGAGGTCTTCTCCATCCCCGGCTCGCGGTTGGCCTTTGTCGCCACCGGGCCCCAGCAGACGACCGCGACCGTCGCCGAAGATCTCTTCGCTGCTGACATCGAGAGCCTGACCATCGACCAGATCCTCGGCTCGCTGACGTACATCCCCATGCAAGTCGGAGAGGCCTGGGGCTACCTGCGCATGTACCCGGAAGACATGAACGAGCTGTCGGCTCAGGACATCCCGGTCTTCGACATCCTGCCCCTCGACCTCACGGTCGTTGCCGGCACCATGACCGTCGCCATCCAAGATGCGAGCTCCCACATCAACCTCAAGTCCAAAGAGCGCGGGACGCCAAACATGGTCCTCCGGAACGCTGGCCCCGACCACGAACGACTGCGCGACTTCATCGACGAGCCAGTGCACATCGTGGTGCGCGCCGACGGATGGGACATCTTCGCCTCGACGCCGGACGAGGTCGCCGAAAACACCCAGGGCCGGGGCGGGCCCTGGACCGAACTTGGGGTCCGCGACGACGTTTCGCCGAGCAGCTTTGACGACCTGTGCCCCTCGGACCCCGCCGCGTGCCTCGAACTCAGCGGCGCTTACGGCGGCAAAGCGAGCCATCTCGGATTCATGGCTCAGCCGGAGGTCCTCGGACGGCAGGGTGACTGGGGAAGCCTGAGCGCCCGCTACGGCTACGACCTCTCCCCTCCCGGCGTGGCGGTGCCGGCCCACCTCTATCAAGCCTTCGTCGCCCACAACCCGACCCTCGCGGCCGAGATCGACACCTTGGTGGAGCTCGAGAAAGAGGGCAACCTGACGACCCGCGAACGGGTCGAGCGCGTCGCGCGAGTCCAGGAGATGTTCTACCAGGGCGAGTTTCCTCCCGGGTTGCTTCCGTCGGTGCACGAGGCCATCGCCTCGGCGCTTCCCTTCGCCGAGTCACTCAAGATCCGCTCGAGCGCCAACGCCGAGGACGTTCCCGGTTTCAGCGGGGCGGGGCTCTATGAGAGCTACCGCGGGGACCTCGACGAAGAGGACTCCCCGACCGGGGGCTGCTGGATCGAGCTCGATGGCGACGGACGCCCTCGGATTCAGCCGCGCAGCCTGGGCTGCGCCATCCGCGGCGTCTACGCCAGCCTCTGGAACAAGAGAGCTATCGAGGAGCGGTCATTCGTTCGCATCGATCACGCCACGGCGGCGATGGGCCTGGCCATCGTCGAGCGTTACAGCCGGCGAGGTGAGATCGCGGCCAACTCGGTGGTCATCACCCGAGTCCTAAATACGAGTGGGGTCTACGGCTACACCTTCTCCACCCAGCTCGACAACAACGTCGTCACCAACCCGGGGGCGGGCACGGCCTCCGAGGCGATCGTCGCCGCGTTCCTCGGGCCCATATCGGATTCGACCTTCATCGTCACGCGCTATGCGCGACCCGACCCAGGCGCCGGTCCCCTGACAACCACCATCATGAGCAACCCGCAGATGGTGCAGATGCTCGAGATCACGACGACCGTCGAGCTCGCCTATTGTCGGTTCCGGGCGGACTACTATGCCGGCCCTTGCTCGCGCGTCACGACGGATCCGGACCGCCCTCGCGCCCTCGATATGGAGCTGAAGCTCTACGAGAACGGCGAGTTCCTCATCAAGCAGGTCCGGGAGTTCGGCGGGCACTGAACCGGTGCTTGGCCGCACCGCGGAGAGTGCGGCGCTGTCGATGCGCGCAGGGACTCGGGTCCCGGTGCACGAACGATGGCGACTGCCCTCGAGCGCCCCCCGCGGGAGAGTGAGCGAAGGACGCGGCCTATCGGCAAGCGGCGAGTGACGAGCATCTTTCGGGGGCTTCGTCCAGGGTCAGGCGTAAAACCCGTCGATGGTGCCCTTGTACTTCTCGCTCACCTCGTTGCGCCGGACTTTCATGGTCGGGGTCAGCTCGCCGCCATCGACGGTGAAGGGCTGGGGTAACACCTCGAACTTCTTGACCGTCTGGTAGCGGGCGAGGTGTTCGTTGCAGTCCGCGGCGATGCGGGCTTCGAGCCAATCGCGCAATGGAGCGGATGTTGCGGCCTCTTGGGTCGACGCGACGTCGATGCCAGATTCGCGACTCAACTCCGGGAGCGCCTCCGGGTCGAGGACCAGGAGCGCGCACAGATAGGGCTGACGGTCGCCGACCACCACCGCCTGGCCGACCCCGGGAATGCCCTGGAGCAGGCCTTCGATCTCCGCGGGCGCGACGTTCTTCCCGCCGGCGGTGATGATGATGTCCTTCTTGCGCCCGGTGATGGTCAGGAAGCCGTCGACGTCGAGGGCGCCGAGGTCGCCGGTGTGCATCCACTCCCCGGAGTAGAGCTCTTTGGTCTCGGCCTCGAGGTTGTTGTAACCGCTGATCATGCAGGGGCCCTTGAGCATGATCTCCCCGTCGCCGGCGATCTTGATCTCGACGCCCGGGAGGGCCCGGCCGATGGTGCCGAAGCGCGGCTGGTTCGGGGGCTGGGCCGTGGCGAAGGCTGTCGTCTCGGTCATGCCGTAGCCCTCGTGGAGGGGGATGCCGAGGGATGCAAAGAAGTCGAGGGTCGATGGCGAGATGGGGGCAGCTCCCGTGATCGCGAACTTGAGCTCGTCCATGCCGAGGGCGGCCCGGACCTTCGACAGCACGAGGGCATTCGCCAACCGTCGGCGCGTTCCGGGGGAGCTGTCGCCGGTAGACATGCTCCTGCGAAAACCTCGGAGTTCGGTCGCCATGGCCCACTCGAGGAGCTTGGCCTTCGGCCCCGTGGCGTCGCTGAACTTGCCTCGGAGGGCGGCCTCGAACTTCTCCCACACGCGAGGCACGCCCAGGAAGAACGACGGGCGCACGTCGACGAGGAAGTCCTTGATCGTCGACAGGTCTCGGCAGAAGTACGCGGTGCCGCCGAGGCGCGTGCCGGTGAAGTTGAGCAATCCCTGTTCGGCGGCGTGGCACAGCGGCAGGTAGCTGATCGCGCGCAGCCCCTCTTCGCTTGCGAGCTGGGGATAGGCAGCGAGGGTCGCGGACCCCGTCGCGTCGATGTTGGCGTGGGTATACATCGCGCCCTTGGGCTTGCCCGTCGTGCCCGAGGTGTAGATGAGCATCGCCACGTCTTCGTCGCGAATGGACGTGAGGCGCGCGTCGAGGGCCTTGTCATCACTACGCCTCCCGAGGTCGCGGACCTCGTCGAGGCACATGACGCGGTCGTCGTCGACATCGACCCTATCCATGGTGATGAACTTCTCGACGTCGATCAGCCCTTCGGCTTGGGCCGCGCGGTACTTGGCGAGCTGCTCCGGCCCGTCGCAGATGGCGACCTTCGCCCGGCAATCATCGACGATGTAGGCGGTTTGTTCCTTCGTATTGGTCGTGTAGATCGGGCCGAGGAGGCCCCCCGCAGCGAAGCTCGCCATTTGGCACTTCACCCAGTCGGGGCGGTTTGCGCCGACGATCGCCACGCCGTCTCCCGGCGTGATGCCGAGGGCCATCAGGCCCTTGGCGATGGTGCGGTATTCCTTTTGGTAGCCGGCCCAGGTGGTCGTGTGCCAGCCCCCACCCTCTCCGCGCTCCCGAAGCGCCGGCTGCGACGGCCTTCTCGCGGCGAAGTGATCGATGTGCCCGAGCAGCGTCTTGGCTTGGCTGGTATGCATGGTGTCCCCCCGGGGCACCGCTTGGGTGCCGAACCGTAGGGGGGGGAATTGCACAAGGCGCCGTACCGAGCAACAGGTGGCCCCCGAGTGGTGCCCGTCGCCCTTTCGCCTTCTTGCCGGCTCTAGTCCAAGTCGAGGCCGGTGGCGGCGGCCCCGGCGAGGATGAGCTCCGCGCCGCTGACGACTTGCTGCACCACCTCGGACTGATTGAAGAGCCCCCCGGACCAACCGACGAGGCCGGCGAACCAAATCTGCCGGACCAGGAAGGTCACCTGACGTTCGCCGTCCGTGAAGCTCTCGGTCAAGACCAACTCCGGGCTTTCACCGCGGAGCGCCGCAACGACGATCCGGTTCATCTCGCCCTCGTGTTCGAGGAGCTGGGCGAAGATCTCCGGGTGGTCCGCGGTGATGGTCGCGATGATGACTCGGGCGTAGGACGGGCGCTTGCACATGGCCCGGGTGAGCCGGGCGAAGAGGTCTTCGAGGCGCTCGATGCGTGTCTCTCCCTCGGCCGGACGGCGCTCGAACTGCTTGCGCAGAGCCCGGGTCTGGAGGTCGACGGCGGCGCCGATGATCTCTTCTTTGCTGCTGAAGACCTTGTAGAGGGTGCCGAGGGCGACCCCCGCTTCGTCGGCGACCTCGCGGAGACCAATAGCCTCGAAGCTGCGTCCCCGAGCGAGCTTGATCGCTACGTCGACGATCTTGCTGCGCCGCTCCTCGGCCTTTCGGGTCGGGCCCTTGTAGCGCAGGACGGCGTCGCCCGACCGGTCCTCGGTCGGGGAACTCTGCCGCCGTCCTTTCGCGCTCTGATTCATATGTTCGAGCTGATGGCCGCGCGCACGGTCTGCTTGATGGAGCCCATGGTCTCGAGGACCGCGGAGGGTTCGTAGCCGCAGTGGGCCATGCAGTTGCTGCACCGGGGGTCGCGGCCGCGGCCGTACTTCTCCCAGTCGGTGGTCTCGGTGAGTTCCCGGTAGGTCTCCACGTAACCGTCGGACATCAGGTAGCAGGGCTTCTGCCAGCCGAAGATGGAGTAGCTGGGGATTGCCCAGGGCGTGCAGTCGAGGTCGGTCTTTCCTTCGAGGAAGTCGAGGAAGACCGGGCTCTGGTTGAGGCGCCAGCCCTTGCGCTTGCCGTCGGCGAAGGCCTCGCGGAAGAGTTCCCGGGTCTCGGGGACCGATAGGAAGTCCGCCTCGCCGGGGGCCTTCTCGTAGGCGAAGCCCGGGGAGAGCATCATACCGTCGACCTCGAGGTCGTCGTTGAGGAAATCCAAGACCGCGCGGATGCTCTTCGGCGTATCGCTCTTGAAGAAGGTCGAGTTGGTCGTGACCCGGAACCCGCGGCGCTTGGCCTCGCGGAGGGCGGCGACGGCCTTGTCGAAGGTGCCCTCACGGCAGACCGTCGCGTCGTGGCTCTCGCGGAGGCCGTCGATGTGGATGGTCCAGGCGAAGCGCGGGTGCGGCTCGAAGAGGTGCATCTTCTTCTCGAGCAGGAGCGCGTTGGTGCAGAGGAAGACGATGATGCCGCGGTCCAAGAGCTCCCGAACCATGACGTCCATCTCGGGATGGATGAGGGGTTCTCCGCCGGCGATGGAGACCATCGGCGCGCCGCACTCGTCCATGGCGTCGAGGACCTGCTGCACGCTGAGCTGCTTCTTGAGCACCTCCTTCGGGTGCTGAATCTTGCCGCAGCCGTTGCAGGCGAGGTTGCATGCGAAGAGCGGCTCGATCTCGACGAGGAGGGGGAACTTCTTGTCCCTCTGAAGCTTCTTCTTCATCAGGTACTTGCCGAGAATGAGCTGCTGCTGAACCGGGATTCCCACGTTTCTTCTCCTAAAGGACTCAGTTGACCCAATGGTCGAGGGCCGCGCCGATGCGGCTGAGAACGCGGAGCGCACGGGCTCCGCCTACTGCGGTGTGAAGCGGGGAGGACAGCTCCCGCGAAGGTGTATCGACGACCACCCGGATGACGGCGAAGCGTCGCCCGGCGGCGAGCTCTGCGAGGTAGGCCGACTCCATGTCGACGGCTCGTGCTCCCTCGGCGAAGAGGGCGGCGCGCTCCTCGCCCGTGACGATGTGGTCCGTCGAGACCAGGGCGCCGCGGACCACCTTTAGGCCCGCGGCCTCACACAAGGCGGTGACCTCGTCGGCGTCGCAGACCACCACGCCATCCGGCCCGCGAACCTCGTCGGCGATGAAGACGTCTCCGGGGCGAAGGGCGGGGTCGAGGGCGCCGCAGAAGCCCACCACGGCGATGGCGCCTGACCCCGAGCCGGCGAGTTTCCGGACGGCCCGCCGCGACTTGTCGGGACCCATGCCCGTGCGCACCACGCGGTAGCCCGCTCGTCGCCCGATGGCGATGGCTTCGACCGCGAGGGGCGCGAGGACGAGGGGTTTGTGACTCATGGCGTGCACGGCGTGGTTCTACGTGCGCAGCTGAACCAGGGCCGGGTCGGCCTTGGACCCGCGCTTGGGCGCGTCTTGGATGATGCCGATGGACCGGGCCCAGCGGCCGAGGGCCATGGTCGGGAAGACCTGCCGGTAGAGGTGGTAGTTGATGTAGAAATCGCCGGGGAAGCCGGTCCCGGTGAACTCGTCCTCGTCCCAGGAGCCGTCGGTGTTCTGGGTCGAGATGAGGAAGTCGATGCCCCGGCGAAGGTTCTCCGAGTCGTCGCCGACTGCGAGCAGACCGAGGAGCGCCCAGGCCGTCTGGGATGGGGTGCTGGTGCCGCGGCCGGCCCAGCTGCGGTCGTCGTAGGAGCGAATGTCCTCGCCCCAGCCGCCGTCGGCGTTTTGCTTGTCGTGCAACCAACGGACGGCGCGGCGAATCGCCGGCTCGGTCGGCTCGAGGTCGGTCTCGGCGAGGGCCATGAGCACGCCGCCGGTGCCGTAGACGTAGTTGACGCCCCAGCGGCCGAACCACGAGCCGTCGTCTTCCTGGTTGTCGAGCAACCAGCGCACGCCGGCCTTCGTCGCCGGGTGGGCCACCAGGCCTTCGCGGCAGAGCAGCTCGACGGCGTGGGCGGTCACGTCGGCGGTGGGCTCGTCGATGACCTCGCCGAAGTCGCAGAAGGGAATGTCGCGGCAGAGAGCCTGCGTATTGTCCGCGTCGAAGGCGCCCCAGCCGCCGCCCTTGCTCTGCATGCCGATGGTCCAGCGCACGCCCCGGGCGATGGCCGACTCGACGCGCTTGGGGTCGGGGTGCACCGCGCGGCGAAGCGCGATGATCACCTCGGTGGTGTCGTCGACGTCGGGGTAGTTCACGTTGGCGAACTCGAAGGCCCAGCCCCCGGGCTCGAGGTTCGGGCGGCGGATGGTCCAATCGCCGGGCTGGCGGACCTCTTCGCCGAGGAGCCAGTCGGCGCCCCGGAGCATGGCCTCGTCGTTGCCCGGCACGCCGGCGTCGGCGAGGGCTTGGACCGCGTAGGCCGTATCCCATACCGGCGACTGGCAGGCTTCGAGGCGCCGCGCGCCGTTTTCACGGATGGTGAAGCGGTCGAGGCCTTCGAGGCCGACCTTGATGATCGGGTGGTCGAGGGGATAGCCGCGCAGGGTCAGGGCCATCATCGAGTAGACCCACGGCGGCTGGATGCCGCCCCAGGACCCATCGGCTTCCTGACGCTGGACGATCCAGCGTTCGCCTTCGCGGAGGCCGCGCTCTCGGAGCGCAGCGATCGGCTTCTTGGCGTAGACACTGAGGGCCCGGTCGAGGCCTTCGAACATGCGTCCCTTGAGCGATGCCGAGGGCTTGCGCGTAGGCCGCGGCTTCGGGTCGATCTCGTCGATCGCGATGCCCAGGGAGCGCACCGGGCGATAGGTCATGACGATGGTCAGGGCGACCACGGTCTGCCGCGCCCAGCAGGCGAAGTCGTAGACGTTGAGGGGCATCCACGAGGGCATCAACATCAGCTCGGGGGGCATCTCCGGCAGCTCGTCCCAGGGCCAGAGGCCGAAGAGGGCGAGCCAGATGCGGGTGAAGACGCGAGTCTCGGCGAGGCCGCCACGCGCAACGATCCACGCTGAGGCCCGCGCCATGTGCGGCGCCTCGGGGTCGTCCCCGGCGAGCTTGAGGGCCACGTAGGCCTCGACGGTGGTCGACAGATCTGCCGGACCGCCCCGGGCGTTGGCCCAGGTGCCGTCGTCTCGCTGCTGGGAGCGAATCCAGTTCGCCGCGAGCTGAGTCTCTTCGTCGGTGCGGATGCCGAGGAACTGCCGGAGGAAGAGATCCTCCGCGTCCATGGTGACGTTGGTCTCGAGTTCGCCCTTCCAGAAGCCCGCTTCGTCCTGGGCTTCGCGCAGCCAGCCGGTGGCGCGGTCGATGGCGACGGCGCCGGTCTCGCGGCGGGTGGTCTCGGCAGTGATGTTCGTGTTTGCGTCGGTCACGCCGGGCGTGCTGCCGAGGCGGTCGAAGAGGGCGCGGAGCGCGTCGTCGCTTTTCGCTCCGGCGATGGCGTCCTTGGTGATGGAGCCGACGAGCTTCCGGGTGATCTTCGGGGTCAGCCCCCGTCGCAGCGCATCGCCGCCGTTTTGAACCTCATCGAGGGTCGCGAGGGCGAGGGAGAGGGGCACGGCGCAGAAGAGACGAACCGCCTCGCCTTCGGCACCGGGCCAGGCGAGGGTGTAGGCCTGGGCCGAGGTGAGGTGGGCCTCGGCGACGTCGCAGATCTCCATCACGAGGGCGAGGCCCGCCGGGCGGACATCCTCTGCGGTCAGCCGGGAGAGGTCGACCCCGAGGGCGGCCGCGCGGTCCGTCGGCAAAAAGCAGATCCCTCGGTCGGCGTCTTCGGCCACGTCTTTGACGATGTTGACCAGCTGGAGACCGAGGCCGAAGGAGACGGCGTTGTCGTGGACGATGCGGCGCTCTGCCTCGCCGAGGGATGGGACCTCGAGGAGGAAGAGGTCGGTGAGCAGCTCGCCGACGGTGCCGGCGACGAAGTAGCAGTAGCGCTCGAGGTCTTCGATGTCGTCGATCGAGAAGGTGCCGCGGGCGTCGGCTCGCTCCGTGTACTCGCGCATGCCCCGGGACATCTCGAGGACGTGGGGGCGGATGGCTTCGCGCTGGGCCCGGGGGAGGGCGCGGAAGGCGCGGAAGACCGCCCCGGCGCCCGTCATGAGGGTCTCTTCGGCGGCGTTGGCGCCGAGGCCGACGTCGGCGGACCGCTCCTCGAGGGCCCCATAATCCCCGTCTTGCCCGTTTTGGGCGCCCATCGCCGCATCGAAGAGGTCGAAGAGCCTTTCACGGGCACTCTGATCGAGGTCTGCTTCGTCTTCGATGCAGTCCACGATGCGGCAGAGCAGGTAGCCGAGACCGATCGGGTCGCGCAGCCGCGGCGGGAGCATCGAGATGGAGAGAGCGAAGGTGCGCGATACCCGCGGGAGCATGTCGGCGATGAAGCGCTCGTCGGGTCCGTCGAGTTCGCTGTCGAGTTCGCCGTCGAGTTTGCCCTCGAGTTTGCCGGCGGCCGGGGCCCTGCCGATGGGCTGACCGAGGGTGCTCACGACGCTCTCCTCAGATTGACGATCAGCGGCTTGATGGGCTCGAGGAAGACGTCGCTGAGGTCGCCGATGAGATCGATGAGGGCGGGGTGCTGGGTGAGCAACTCTCCCGCGAGGGACCGGAGGCGGCGGCTCTCGATCTCGTCGAGAGCGCGGCGTACGGCGCCGGTTGACTCGAAGATGGCGATCGCGCGTTCGATGTCAGCGTCGCTGGTCTCGGCCCGGGGTGCGTCGAGGATGGTCAAGAGCGTCGCGCGGTCGTCGGCGGAAGCGTTCAGGAGGGCGTGCACCGCGAGCATGCTGCGCTTGCCTTCGGCGATATCCGAGCCGCGGCGCTCACGGCCCTTGTCTCCGTAGATGTCGAGGAGGTCGTCCTGGATTTGGAAGAGCACGCCGAGGTGGCGGGCGGCCTCGCTGAGCTCTTCGACGAGGGCCGGCGCGGCGCCGGCGGCCTCGGCCGCTCCTGCGATGGGCAGGCCAAAGAGGCCGGACGTTTTGCCTTCGACCATCTCGAAGTAGTCGGCCTCGGACGGCGTGCCCTTTTCGAGCAGCATGATCTCGCGCTCCTGGCCGTCGATGACGCGGAGGGTCTCCCGGGCGAGGCGCGCCCCGAGGCGCTCCCGCCGCATGGTGGGGAGGTCCATGCGCTGGACGAGGAGCATCGCGAGGTGGAACATCGCGTCGCCGAGGTCGATGGCTCGGGCTTCGCCGTAGGCCGCCCAGACGGTGGCCTTGCCCCGGCGGGTCTCGTCGCCGTCTTGCACGTCGTCGTGGACCAGGGTGGCGTTGTGGAGCATCTCGCAGGCCGCGCCGAAGGTCTCGAAGCGCGCCGGGTCTTGGTCCAGCGCTTCGGCGACCCAGAGCGGCAAGAGCGCGCGCAACCGCTTGCCCCCAGTGCTGAGGTGGTACTCGAGGAGCGGAAGGATCGGCGAGGCCTCGGGCAGCTCTTCGGCGGCGACGGCCGTGAGCATCGCCTCGACGTTCGGGAGGTGAGCCTTGGACAAGGCGTCGAGGGACCGCGGCGACGGGGCCGTGTTGAGGGCCTTGGGGGGCGTGGACTTACGGGCGTGCAGGCGCATGTGGCCCGACTGGATGCCCTCGCCGGCGAGGGCTTTCAGGGCGGCGAGGTTTTGCGCCAGGCCGACGGCGGCGGCGACGCTCGCGAGCTCCCGGGCCCGGGTGATGTTGGCGATGCGCCGGGCGACGGCGACGGTGGGGTGGGCCGCGGCGACGCCGCCGACGGTCCCGACGGCCATGGGCAGCTCGAGCACGGCGACGAGGTGGTCGCCGTCGACGCGGAAGCGCGACATCGACGTGTAGCGGCCGCTCCGCGCCGTGAAGGCGTGGGCACCGGCCTCGACGGCCCGGGTGTCTTGGCCGAAGGCCATGAGCACGGCGTCGACGCCGTTCATGATGCCCTTGTTGTGCGTCGCCGCCCGGTAAGGGTCGCGCTCGGCGAAGACCGAGGCCTCGACGATGCGCTCGGCGAGGAGCATCGCCTTTTCAGGGTCGTCCGGGCAGAACGAAAGCACGGGCATGCGCCCCGTGGCGCGCACGGTCCGCTGGTCCGAGAGGTTCGACAGGATGCGCAGGTTGACCCGGCCGCCACCGAGCTCAGCGATGCGCGGGGCGATGCGCTCGCACATCGAGTTGATGGCGTTGGCGCCCATGGCGTCTTGCACGTCGACCAGGACCTCGACTATCCACATGTCGCCGAGGGGGTCGTCGTGATCTATCGCCGGCAGGTGCCGGACCGAGAGGCTCCGGGCTCCGCCGCCGGCGGCGACGAGGTTCGAGTGGGCCCCGTTGGCCTTGGCGAGGAGCTCCGCTTCGTTGTCGGCGACGGCCCGGTGCAGGCGCTCACCGTCGGCGACCTCGAGGAGCTGGATCTGGCCGAGCATCAGCGCGGGGGAGACCACCGTCTGGATGCCCTCGCCTCCGCGCAAAAGCTTCGCAGCGTGGCTCGCCGCGGCGACGACGGAGGGCTCCTCGGTGGCCATCGGCACGAGCCGATTCTGACCATCGACGCGCAGGTTGGCGCAGATCCCGAGGGGCAGGCCGAAGACGCCCACGGCGTTCTCCACCATGAGGTTCGCCTGGGAAGCATCGAGGCCTCCGTCGTGGTCGAGGGCGGCGAGCTCGTCGCTCCCGACACCGGTGATCTCGCCGATCCGGGTAACCCGATCTTTGAGCTCGAGGCGATAGAATCCTGGCAGCGCACTCTCGTACACGAAGCGTCCCTTCCTGGGCCCTAAAAAAGGCCCGAATCGAAAGCGCGCGGAACCTAGCGCCAGGTTGAACCCCTGTAAAATACAAAGTGAACAACGTTCCATTTAGAACCGTGTTCATTAATTCAGGGGTCGCGTGAGGGGTAGCCAAGTACGGATAGGAGAAATACCCGTAGATGTGCGTCAAGGTATTTCATGAAACGGCTTGATTCATGGCTGCCAAGGTTTAGCCTAGGTGCATGGGCAAGCTCACCAAGTTCAGTTCCCAAATTGAGGCGGAGGTTCTCGACGAGCTGCGCGCCTACTCGAAGGCGGAAGGGCGAACACTGAGCAGCGTGCTCACCGAGGCCGCCGAACTCTTCCTCGGCCGCGCCCGGGTCCGGCCCGCGTTTCACGACGCGGCCCTCGAAGTGATGAACGAGAACGACGAGCTCCTGCGCCGCCTCGCCAAGTAGGGCTGACCAAGTCGGCCGAGGCCCACATGAAAACGACCTTCTACCCCACGCTAGAAGAAGCGCTTCATCTCCACCGCATGCTCATCGAACGCTACGGTGGACTGCCTGGGGTGCGCGACCTCGGCCTGATCGAGAGCGCCCTCTACCGCCCGCGCTCCGGCTACTACGAGACCCTGAGCGCCCAGGCCGCGGCCCTCCTGCAGAGCCTTGCAATGAATCACGGCTTCGTCGACGGGAACAAGCGTGTCGCGATGGCGCTGACGATGATCTTCCTGCGCATCAATGGACAGCGTCTCGTCGTTGGCGCCGACGACGCCGAGGAGTTCCTGATCGAGCGTGTGATTGTAGGTAAGGCGCCGATCGAGGAAATTGCGTCATGGCTGCATGAACGACTATCGCCGATGCGTTGAGACTGGGCGCCGCGTCCGGTCGACGCGATTCGGCGTCATCAGTTCCCCGCCTGTTCTTCGAGCTAGCGAACGCTCGCGGCGTACGGGCGGACCCGCCGGGCCCGGGCCAGGTGCGCCGTCAGCCCCGGCTCGTCCCTCCGGGAGAGGGCGTCTTCGGCGAGGTAGAGGTTTGCCCGAAAGCTGTAGGGGTCGAGTTCGTAGGCGCTTTGCGCGTCGGCGAGGGCGCTCGCTCCTCGGGAGCCGTCGAGCTCGGCGAGGGTGATGAGGAGCCGGGCCCAGCACCGCCTCGAGGTCGCGTGGCGGGGAAAGCGCTCTTCTATTTGCTCGAACGACGCGACCCACTCGGCGCGGTGGGCGGGCCAGCCTTCGAAGGGCTCGGCTTCGAGGGCGTCACAGGCGGTTCGGGCTTGGCTCTCGGCTTCGAGGAAGCGGTCGAGGTAGGCGAAGCCATCGGCGCTGTGGAGCCAGCGGCCTTGGTCCGAGGGGCGGGCCTCGACGAAGCGTCGGCGCATCGCCTCGGGGTCTCCGCTGTTCACGAAGTCGGCGACGGGCCACATGTCGCGGTTCACGTACGGGATGTCTCCGTAGAGCTCCGGCAGGTCTCTTGGGCCGGCCCGGAAGCCCGCGAGGAAACACGCCGGGGTGTCGCACCCCAGGGGGGCGAGGTCCGCCTTGGCGTACCGCTCGAAGCGACGTGCGACCTCCGCCGCGTCTACCGTCGCCTCGTCCCGGAAACCCAGAAGGAAGACCTCGTGGCCAGGGTTGCCGGTCGGCATCCAGGCGAGGGTCTCGGGGAAGACCTCGGCGAAGGTGCGCAAGATGGTCCGGCTCGTATCGCCGGCGACTTCCAGTGGCAGCCACAGCGCCATGATGCCTCCCGGGGCCAGGTGCTCCCGGCCGGCGACGAAGTGCTCCTGGGTATAGAGCCGAAAGCTCGCCTCGGATTCCAGGATCATCGAGTCGCTCATGATCACGTCGAAGCGGTCGTCGGTCATCTGGAGAAAGTGGCGGCCGTCCATCGGGTGCACCTGCACGTTGGAGCGCTCCGAGACCCGGCCGTTGATGCGCCCGAAGTATCGGTCGGCGATGCCGGTCATTTCGGGGTCTATTTCGACGAGATCGATTCGGTCTGGCTCGTGGAGCGAGATGACGCGCGCGATCTCGCCGACGCCGTAGCCGATCTCGAGCACCCGCTTCGGGTTCGGGTGAACGAGCATCGGGAGGTGGCCCTGGAGGCGCTGGGTCTGGCGCCGGATGGCCACCGTGGCCCCGGAGATGAAGGGGCCGCCGTAGAGGATGCGCTCGCCGTCGGTGCGCTCGAAGACGCTGAGCATCTGGAGCTCACTGTCCACGAGCGCGATGAGCTCGCCGCGGTCCGGGGGGATGATGCTCTGGACGAGGCGCCGATCCCACGGCCCGCCCTCGAGGAATACGCCGAGCAGAAAGGCGAAGGCGATGGCGGCGGCGAGGGTGACGCGCCGGCGCGGACGTCGCACGAAGGGCAGGAGGCTGAGGGCCGAGGCGACGTTGAAGGCGACCAGGACGTAGAGCGCGGTCTGGGTGCCGAGGATGGGGATGAAGACGAAGCCGGTGATGAGGGAGCCGCATATCGCCCCGAGCACGTTGACGGCGTAGACCGTGCCGACGCTCTGCCCCAGCTTGCCGAGGCCCGAGCCGATGAAGAGGCGGCTCGCCAGGGGGAAGGTCGCCCCGTAGAGGAACGTCACCCCGAAGAGCAAGGCGAGGGCCCAGGCGATGCCGGGGGCCCGGGAGAGCAAGACCTCCTGGCCCAGGGCGAAGAGCGGCAGCGAGAGCGCCGTCGCGACGGCGAGGGCGACCTCGATGGTGACGAGCGCGGTGCCGGCCCGACGGTCGCTGACCCGAGCGACCCACGCGCTGCCGAGGCTGAGGCCGATGAGGTAGACGGCGAGGATGACGCCGAAGCCGCCGAGGGTCCCGCGGAGCAAGAGGCCCGAGAGCCGGAACCACACCACCTCGAAGCCGAGGGCCGAGAAGCCGCTCACGGCGATGGCGAAGAGCACGGCCCGGCCGTGCTCGGGGGAGCGATCGAACTCGAAGCGCGGTGCGGCGGGCTCCGGCGCGGCGGGTTCAGGCGCGGCTGCATCGTCTGGCGCTGCGACGTCTGCGTGGCCAGCTCGTTTGGGAAGGGCCCGGCCGATGCGCAGCGCCATGATGCCCACCGCGACACTGAGGCCGATGGCGACCGCATACGCGCCGAGGTAGCCGAAGTACGACACGAGCAGGATGCAGCCCATGGCGCCGAAGGCCGCGCCGAGGGAGTTGGCCGCGTAGAGGCTGGAGAGGACCGGCCGGAGAGACTCTTCGGTCGTCGTCAGCTGCCGGATGAGCGGAGGCAGCATGCCGCCGAGGAAGGCGGCGGGGACCGATACGAAAACGAAAGCCACGCCGAAGAGCAGCCACTGGTAGACCCCGTAGGGCACCACGCCATAGAGCGCCTCGCCGAAGGCACTGGTCGCGATGAAGAGCACAAAGGCCAAGGCGGCGGCGGCGCCGGCGGCGAGCTCGAGGAGACCGTAGAGACGAACCGCGGCGGGGGTGCGGTCGGCGATGCGGCCAAAGATGTAGCTGCCCGCGGCCATGCCCAGCATGAACGCCGAGACCACCGCGCTCATGGACTGCGTCGTTCCCCCGAGGATCGACGTGAAGATGCGAATCCACAGGACCT
>Ga0164313_10000579_pt1 | contig 30137 bp, 28 predicted proteins | sample GuaBasSedimGuay4_FD_113735 | JGI IMG/M metagenome (GOLD analysis project Ga0164313, IMG submission 113735) | Subseafloor sediment microbial communities from Guaymas Basin, Gulf of California, Mexico - Guay4, Core 4569-4, 0-3 cm | ecosystem: Environmental > Aquatic > Marine > Hydrothermal vents... | reverse complement strand
AGCGATTCTGCCGGATGAGATGTGCCAACTCCTTGATGCTCTGGTGTTTGCAAAAAACGCAGGAATACTGGTGGTATGTCGAGGCTTTTTGCAAATACCCAGAGCGCAAGGAGTTGGTGCAGACGCCTGAGAGAATCGCTCATCTTAGGTCTTATCCGACACCGGCCCATCCGAGGGAAATCGAGGAGATACAATAACCACCGATGAAAGTCGTCTGTGTCTTTGTCGCCGTGTTCGCCGCCGTCGTCTTGCCGGCGGGCGGGGACGATACCCCGGCCTCTGACCAGCTGGAATTGGTGCGCAGTCGCATCGGCTCCCTCGAACGACGCCTCTATCAACTCAGCGCCGAAAACCGGGGCCGACAGGAAGAGCGGGAGAGACTGTCCGCCGAGTTCGAACTCGCGGAGGCAAGGGTGCGGGAGATCGAGATCGTGCTCGAGCAGCATGATGCCGAGGCCAAAGCCATGGCTGCGTCGGCGGTTGAGTTGGCTTCTGAGCTGGATCGCCATCGTGATCTGCTTGCGGGGCATGTGGAAATGATGGCTCTTCTCGGGCGTCCCGGAACCATGCAGTTGCTCTTTGACGGATCCCGCGGGGGCGATCTGGAGGGCGCCATCAGCACCGTGGCGGTGTTGACAAGCGGCCAGCTCAGACTGGTGGAGGAGTACCAGGACCTCCAGCGACAACGTAGCTCGCGACTTGCCGAACTCAGCCGGATCCTCAGTCGGGCGCGAGATGAGGCCAAGCTGCTCGCCGGCCGACGATCCGAACTCGAAGCTGTTCGGCGCCGGGTCGACAGCGAGATCCAGCGTCTGACGAAGTCCCAGAAGAGCACCGAGTCCGAACTCGATGAACTGCGCCAACGCGAGCAGGCCCTCGCGCGGCTCCTTGATACCCTCAGTGATCGCAGCCGGTTCGCCGGGGTTGACGACATCCGCAAATTCAGGGGTGCGTTTCCCTGGCCGGCCCAGGGACGAGTGGTGCGTGGATTCGGCAAGAAGTACCTCCCCAAGTACTCGACCTACACGGTCTGCAACGGTCTCAGGTTTGACGCGCCAAGCGGATCGGAAGTGACGGCCGTGTATCCCGGAGAAGTGGCGTACGCCAGGTTCTTCAAGGGCTACGGAAACATGGTTGTTATCGATCACGGTCAGAATGTCTATTCGCTGGTGGCGGGTCTTGCTACAATCCATGTTCGGGTCAAGCAACGGGTAGACATGGGTTTACGGCTCGGCCTGGCTTCCCCTCCCACCGAGGATGGAAATACCTATTTTGAGATCAGGGTCGGGAAGAAACCACAGGACCCCATACGTTGGTTACAGTTGAGAGCCGAGGCGAGTGAGTCCGGCCGGTGAGCGCCGGCTTTCGACCGCCTCGGATGAGAGAGGAGCCTTTACCAAAATGAAGCGCTTTCGAATCGCGCTGCTCGTGACATCGGTTTCCGTGGTGTTGCTTTTCGCAGGTCTGTTGACTGCCGGTCTGAATTCAAAGGAAAGCCTGTTCCAGGCCCTTGGGAATCTGACCGAGGTCGTTCATCTCGTCGAGGCCGAATACGTCGATGAGCTGGAACCCGATGTCCTCGCGCTCTCGCTCGATGCGGGGATCCTCGAGTCGGTGGATCCTTGGGCCGCTGTCGTGAGCGACGAGCAGATCGAGGCATACGAGCGTGTGTTCGCCAGCCCACCGGCATACGGACTCGGGCTCTCACTTCGACTCGGTTCCGCGGCGGTTCGGTTTGTTTTTCCAGGTTCCCCGGCATCCGACGCAGAATTGGTCAGTTGGGAGGTCATCGAGAAGATCGATGGCATCTACACCAGGGGCCGGCCTCTTTGGCAGATTGCACTGGAACTGGCCGAGAAGGAGGCGAGCGGTGAGATCGTCACGTTGACGGTGATGGACCGACAGGTGGACGAGCGCCGCGAGGTCCAGCTGGTCCCGGGTGAGTGGATTCCAACTCACGCGACGATGGAGGAGCTGGATGAACTTCAGGTTCTCACCGTCGAGAGCCTGACGGGTGGATCGGCGGCCGCGATTGCGGATCTGATCGCCACTGACCCCCCCGATATCGTCGATCTCCGAGGTCTTGTCTGGGGTCTCGAGGCCCAGGCGATCGAAGTGGCGGATCTCTTTTCGTCCCAGGGAACCATCGCGGCCTGGGAGGGCCGAGAGGCCGGCAACGAGATCATTGAAGCGACGGGAGAGTCGGGCGTGAGTGTCCCCGTTGTTCTCATCAGCCGTGAGACCGAGGGCGTAGGTGAGGTTCTTGCATCGGCCTTCAAACGTTCGGGTGCGGAACTGCTCGGTCAGCAGAGCATGGGCCACGCGCCTCACATGCAGGTCGTTCGTCGCGGCGACCTCAACCTGTGGATCCCCGTGGGTCGTTGGCTGGGTCCTGATGACGAGCCTCTGCGAGGGGAAGGACTGAACCCGGACGAAGAGATCGAGGCGCCCGACGAAGACGTCGAGGGCGACCTGGTCCTCGATCGAGCAATCGAGAAGCTCACGATCGTCGAGATCCCCGAGGCCGCCTGAACCATGGCAGCGTCCGGAGGCCGCTCGCGGCGAAAGAAATCGAGTCAGAAGACACCCACTCCCTCGTGGTCGATCTTGGGTTGGATCGCTGCCGCTGCGGTCGGAATCGTGCTGGTGATGTGGTGGGTGCTCCAGCCGGGAATTTCCGGACCCGTCGTCGAGGACGGTGGACTCGAGCAGCAGCTGCGGTCTCTCGCATCGAAGCACGGGGTGGGCGGAGCGAGACTCGATGTGGACACCCAGATCCGAAAGATCGACGGGGTCTTTGTCCGCACTTGGAAGCTTCGCTTCCCATCCTCAGCGTCGCGCGAGGAGTTTATTGCCGAGGTTGCCATTCTCGATGACCGCGATGCGATCTCGGTGAGTGATCCGGTGACCAGAGTGGGCAGGGCGATGGGTCTGCGGGTCGATCACGGAGTCGAGGCCTTTGATCTCGAACTCCAGGTCGCGCGGAACCAACAGAGTTATTCCTCCCCCAAAAGCACCACGCAGCCGGTACCGACGGTCGCCGTGGTCCCAACAGCAACTCCTCGACCGGCGCCACCCGCAGGAGCGAAGGGTCGGCTGGCGATTCTCCTCGATGATGCCGGCCAGAAGATCCAGCTCGTCCCGCAAGTGACGAGATTGCCCCGAGAAGTCGGCGTCGCTGTGCTGCCCTTTCTGCCGTACTCAACCGAGTCGGCGGTTGCCGTTCACGAAGCCGGTCACGAGGTCTGGCTCCACCTTCCCATGGAGGCGATGGGAGACAACGATCCCGGACCGGGCGCCTTGATGAAAGCCATGTCCGACGACGAGCTTCACGATGCGGTCTTCATGGCCATCAACAACATCCCGAATCTCGTCGGTGTGAACAACCACATGGGTTCTCGGGCCACTGCCGATCTGAAGATGATGACGTGGGTGATGCAGGATCTCGCGGCCATGGGTCTGGCGTTCCTCGACTCGAGAACAACCGTGGACACAGTTGCGGAGGAGGCGGCTCGGGCGCAGGGAGTCAAGACCGGGAGACGCCACGTCTTTCTGGACAACGAACGCACCGAGTCGGCCATCCGGGCACAGCTCGAAGAGGCGGTCTACCGGGCGAAGATGGAGGGTGAGATCATCGCCATCGGCCACCTCACGGAGGTGACGGTCGGTGTGCTCGCCGATGAGCTTCCAAAGCTCCGGAAGCGCGGGGTCACTCTGGTGCGGCCCACGGATCTGTTGGACTGACGTCGCAGTCCGCGCCTGTGGTGGCGCCATGGACTCCGCGCGTTGAGAAAAGGGATGGAAGCGGTGCCACCGAGTCCGCTCGGTTTCAACGTGATAGTCACCGGATAGGGGCACTGTTCACTGCCACTGCCACTGCCACTGAAACGGTGGTGCATGTACAATCCGTTCCTTGGAGGACTGGAATGACCTCGAAGTTGCGCTTTTTCAATACCCTGAGTCGTCGGCTGGAGGAATTCGAACCCCTTCAGAATGAGACAGTTCGGTTCTACACTTGTGGGCCGACGGTTTATGACTACGCTCATATCGGCAACTACCGGACCTTCCTCTTCGAAGACGTGCTTCGTCGGGTTCTCAAGCTCTTCGGCTACGGCGTCGTCCAGGTGCAGAACCTCACCGATGTCGATGACCGGACCATCCAGCGCGCGAACGAGAACGGGATTTCCCTGCGCGAATTCACCGACCGGTTCGCCGACGCCTTCTTCGAGGATCTGAAGACCCTCGGGGTCGAGCCGGCAGAGCACTATCCGCGGGCGACCGACTATGTGCCGCAGATGGTCGACATCATCAAACGACTCGAGGCCGAAGGCCACACCTATCGCTCGGACGGTTCGATCTACTACCGGATTTCCACCTTCCCCGAGTACGGCAAGTTGTCCGGCGTACGTCCCGAGGAGAACCTCGCTGGGGCGAGGATCGACATCGACGACTACGAGAAGGAAGATGCGAGGGATTTTGTTTTGTGGAAAGCGCCCAAGGAAAATGAACCGGTGTGGGAGACCGATCTCGGGCCAGGGCGTCCAGGGTGGCACATCGAGTGTTCGGCCATGTCCATGGCGTTGCTCGGCGAAACCTTCGACATCCACTGTGGCGGGGTCGACAACATCTTTCCCCACCACGAAAACGAAATCGCCCAGTCAGAGGGGGCGACAGGCTGCCCGTTTGCACGCTACTGGTTGCACGCGGAGCATCTCGTGGTCGAAGGCGAGAAGATGGCCAAGCGGGCGGGAAATTTCTTCACCCTGAGAGATCTTATCGAGAAGGGTTTCGACCCTCTCGAGGTGCGATACCTGCTGATCTCGGTGCCCTACCGGCAACGGCTCAATTTCACCTTCGATGGGTTGCACGCCGCAAAACAGGCCATCGAACGAATCTCCAACACCCTGCGTCGGTTGGAGAACACACCCCCGGTGGATGGGGCGGACGGCATCATCGAAGGCGTTACCGAGTTTCACAACGACTTTCGGGATGCCCTCGGTGACGACCTCAACACGGCGAGGGCGCTCGCCGCGCTCCACAACCTTCTGCGGCGGGTCAATACGGAGCTCGACGGCGACGGGATCAGCGAAGGGGGGAGCGAGGCCCTCACGCAGGTCTTTTCCGAGGCCGACTCGATTCTCGGGATCTTCCCGAAGGACACGGACCGCGAGGTTGAAGGAGATGACGCCGAGATCGATGCGCTCATCGAGGATCGGAAGGCGGCGCGTACAGGTAAGGACTTTGCCCGTGCCGACGAGATCCGTGACGAGCTCACCAGACGGGGCATCGTCCTTGAGGACACGCCACACGGAACGGTGTGGCATCGGGAGTAGACGAGCCAGCAGCTCATCGACTCGATACGAGATACGAGATACGAGATACGAGATGCTGGATGACGTCGGCACCCTTCGGGCCGACTTGTGGGTGAGGTGCCTTGAGAGGTCCGCCTCCAGGTGTGGTTCGAGCATCCCACCCGAATAGGTGTCGTCGATTGCGATCAAGCCCGCCGTCAATACCCTGGGCTGATTTGAGTGCCACGTCATTTTTGAGCGCCACTGAAGGTGGGGTCAACCCCACCCTACATCCCTCCGTTCATCAGATGCCCGACGTCGGGTGCGTCTTGCCTTACCATCAAGAATTCTCCGGCAACGAGCTTGTCACCACGAAGTCGCACACCCTTCCCAGAACGCGACGCCTGCTTCCAAGAGCAGGAGCTACGATCTAAAAAAGGGGTGCGATGCCTACGATGATCCAGCATCCAGCATCCAGCATCCAGCATCCAGGCACGACGCACCACTCGCTCTGCGATGGAATCTGTGTCTATCGGCGTGATCTGTGGTTTGCGATGATGTGACGACTGTGATGATCCAGCATCTCGCATCTCGCATCTCGCATCTCGTATCTCGTATCCAGCATCCAGCATCCAGCATCGAGTAACGAGCTGCGAGAATCTACTCGAGCAGATTCTCCCGGATGTACGTGAACTTGCCCTTGTTGACCAAGCCGAAACCCTCTTCGAACTCGTTGATGAGGCGAGAGACGGTCTCACGGCTCGTGCCGATGGAGTGGGCGATATCCGAGTGGGTCGGACGACGTACGACAACCCAGCCATTGCCGAGACGCTGACCGTGGTCCCGGGCGAGATCGAGGAGATACCTGGCCAACCGGCCGGCGACATCCATATAGGCCAGGGACTCCATCTTGGCGTTGGCTCGACGCAGCCGGCGCGAAAGAATCGCCATGAGTCGCTGGGAAATCCGCGCGTTGGAATCTAAAAGACGCTGGAAGTCGGCCCGGCTGATCACCAGTACCTCGACCGCGCTCAAGGTCACGACCGAAGCCGATCTCGGAGCAGACTCGAGCAGCGCCATTTCGCCAAAGACCTGGCCGGCGCCGAGGACGGTGAGAATGAACTCCTTGCCGTCCGATGACGTGATCACCACCTTGACCCGGCCACTGGCCACAACAAAGACGGCGTCGGCGGGATCGCCGGCATGGAAGACGGTCGTGTCTTTGTCAAGCTTCTTGATTTGGGCAAGAGTCGTCAGATCGTCAATCTCCTCTTCGTTCATTTCTGCGAAGAGTTCGACGCTCGTCAGAAGCTCTCGGATTCGATCATTCATCGACTCACTCCCGGTTGGTGGTCGAGCACGGCTTGAACAACGGCTCCGCCGCTTGGCGGTGGCGAGATGGATATACAGTCAGAGCCTAGCACGTCCGGTTCCGTGCACCAGACGGGCGCGGTGAGACCCAGAAGTGCCCGGGTGCGTTGGATTGCTTCTTGGACCGCGCCCATGTCGACGGGCCTCCCCGGGTAGAAGCGGTGTTCCCTGCGGTCGGCCCGCATGATGCCGAGCCGAACGACCGTGATGATCTCCCTCTGACCGGGTGAGTCAACTATGTCCGACATCACCGGGACCGAATCACCGGGGAGAGTCTCGAGCTGCGGCCGCACCGAGACAAGGACAACGGCGAGATCGGCACGGGTCAGCTCGAGGGCCGTCATGGATGTGCGGGCATAACCCGGAAGCAGGGTGAGCCGCCATTGGATCTGGGTCCGCTTGAGTCCGTCCTCGCGGCCCGGGTAGTCAACCGGCAGTGCCGAGTACCGTTCCATTGCGGATTTCCAGTCACTCCGATCCTCAGCAATCCTCCCGCGGAGAAACACGGCCTCGGGGAGGTCGGGGAGTTCGGCCAAGATGCTCTCGGCCTCGGGGATTTGGTCGTTGGTGATCAGGATCTTGGCCATGATCAACGCCGCGTCCTGCCGTTCCGGATCGAGATCGCTCGCGGACTCGAGCTCCGCCATGGCCCCATTCGGATCGCCGTCTTCCACCAGTCGAGCGGCGTGATTGATCCGATCATCGACCCAGCGACTGTAGAGATCGTCGGCACGGTCCAGCCACGGTGGTTCAGGCCAAAGCTCACCGGCTTGTTCTGCGGTGGTGATGGCTTCAGATTCCAGACCTGCGGCCTCGGCAGCCATGGACAACGTGATCCAGGCTGCGGCGTAGTTCGGCTGTTGCTCGCAAAGTGCCCGCAGGTCATCCAATCCGTCAAGGTTGCCCTCCTGGAGGAGGATCTGGAATTCCAGCAGCCGAGTCGGGGCGAGATCGCCGGCGCGTTGGGCCCGCTTCCGGCTTTCCGCGTGGTCACCGGCGAGGAACTCCCTCCATGCGCGGTCGATCCTCCTGTATTGCGATTTCTTCATCTCCACGACTCCCGGTCCCGCCAGAGGGGAGGGGAGATCGGAGGGAGAGACTGCGCCACACGGCCACGCCACCGAGATGGACAGCACCGCCACCAACAGCGTGATGGTCGAGGCGTAGCCGCAGGAGTGGACGCGAAGCATCATCCAGCGGACCCAAAACGGGAGAACGCCGATTTCTTGCCGTACGCCGATGGGATCGGCGTGGCCGGACGGTCAGTCGTTGCCGGGTTCATCCTGAGCCGGGGTGTTCCCGTAGCCTCCTCCAGCCGGTGAGATGCTCGCAACCGCGTGCTTGTACACCAATTGCTCCTGGCCGTGGTTCTCGAGGACCACCGAGTAGCGATCGAATCGGCGGAGGATCCCGGTGAGGCGCTTTCCGCTGATGAGATAGACGTGAACCGTTCTGGCGTCCTTGCGAAGCTGATAGAAAAAAGGATCCTGGATGTTGATGGTATTGCTCGCAGGTTTGCTCATTTGTGCCCTCTTCCCCTGAGCGTGTCCGACCACAGGCGAACCGCTTTCTCCGTTCCGCCGGACTCGGCGGGCGGGATCCAGTACAGCGTCCCCTCGGTCAGTCCGCGCAGCCATGTCAACTGGCGCTTTGCGAGTTTTCTGCTCGCTGCCTTTGTGTTGTGGATGGCGGATTCCAGGTCGCAGTCACCATCGTGGAACTGCACCAATTGGCGATAGCCGATCGCCTTGAGTGCGTGTGCGCTGCGGGGCACTCCAGAGGCGAGAATCCGCCGAACCTCCTCCCTCAAACCGGACGCGAACATGACGTCTACGCGAGTATCGATCTTATCATAGAGCTCTTTTCGGGGGCGCTCGGGCGCGACGAGAATCGGGTCGAATTTTCGGATTCGCCCGTGGTCCGCCCAGTGCTGTGAAATCGAGACCCCCGTTGCCTCGAAGACCTCGAGGGCGCGGAGGATCCGCTGCCGATCGCGAGCACCGATCCTTTCGGCTGCGGCCGGATCCACCGATCTCAGCCGGCCGAAAACGACGGCGGGATCACGATCCCATTCGCTTGCCAACCGGTCAGAGATCTCGCTTTCTCTCGGTGGCGCCGGAAAGAGGCCGACGAGGAGTGCCCGAATCCAGAAGTGGGTGCCCCCGACCACCATGGGTATGGTCCCGCGGTTTCGGATCTCTTCAATGGCCATGTTGGCGGCCTCGACAAAGGCGCCCGCCGAAAAACGTTGGTCCGGATCCGCCACATCGATGAGGTGGTGGGGAACCCGGCGACGAGCCTCGGCGTCGGGTTTGTCGGTGCCGATGTCGAGCCCGCGATAGACGGCGAATGCATCGGCGGAGATGATCTCTCCGTCGATGGCCTCGGCGATCTCGAGACCGAGACGGCTCTTTCCCGAAGCCGTCGGTCCGACGACGAGGAGAAGAGGCTCGCGGTGTTCATCAGTACTGCTCACAGGGAAAGGATACGTGAGTCGAGGCAGGGTGGGAAATAGTCAGTATTTAATTTTGAATTATGAATTATGAATTATGAATTTCATCGCAGCCATCGCAGCCATCGCAGCCATCGCAGCCATCGCAGCCATCGCTTTCGTGGTATCCATCGCAGGATGGCGGCTGGATTGCGTGTCTGATCCGACATAGGAGCCTGTAGGGAATAGATTGGCGGCGCCTTTCGGGCGCCGTGAAGGCCCTTAGTTGTTGGATTCTCGGCCCGTACTCAAAGTACTGCTCCGAAAATCCGCCTCAAAGGGCACTTAACGGCACTCCGAAATCCATCCACCATCAAACCCCCTACAGGCTCCTAGGGCGAGCTCGCGCTCTCTGGGTTCAGTGGTCAGGGGTAGAGAATCCACTCACCGTCCTCCAACCGTGCGCCGCAGCGACCGTCGCGGATTGGCATCCTGTAGGCGATACCGCGCTGATCGAGCCGCTCGAGAACCTCGGGGTGGGGGTGGTTGTGGGTGTTCTTCGGTCCGGCGGGGATCAGAGCGAGACGTGGAGAAACAGCGTCGAGAAGCGCCGGTGAGGTCGAGCTCCGACTTCCGTGGTGGGGGACGATGAGGATGGTGGAGTCGAGGTTCACCGATCTCGCCAACCGCTCCTCGACGGTACGGCCGATGTCTGCAGTCAAGAGGATGGGGCCCTCAGGGAGCTCGAGACGGGCCACGAGAGAGCGCTCGTTCTCATTTGAGACGCGGGTCTTCGCATGTGGCCAGAGGATGTCCATGGCGCCGGGACCGAGGTCGATCCTCGATCCCCGTGCGACCGGTACGATCCGGACGCCTCGGCGGCGGGCCGTTCGGAGGAGGGGTACGGCCTCGGCTTCTCGGGTGAGCCACAAGGGGAGCACCAGTGTCGACACTGTCGATGTCCTGAGAATAGTCTCGAGACCGCCGATGTGGTCTTCATCGCCGTGCGAGGCAACCACGACATCGAGTTTCCGGATTCTGGTCGGGGCAAGGAGTTCCGCCGCCTCTCGAACCAAGCCGCCACCATCCATCAGCAGGTGTCCGCGAGGGGATGACGCACGGACTGCGAGACCATAGGAAACGGGAAGGAGTTCGATCTCGGTCCGGTTCGAGGGGGGCGCCGCCAGCCACCAACCCCCGGCTACGACTCCGCAGAGGAGATATCCCATCGCTGCCGTCTTCGCTCTTGGACTCGGAAGCAGAGCGGCGGCGCCGAGCACGATGAACACCACGAGAAGGATGACCGGAACCGGGGGCGGGACCAACTCGACGAGCCTTCCTGGAGAGCCCGCCAACCAGAGCACTCGACCGGCGAGATCGGTGAGATCCAGCAACCACCCGGCGACGGTTGAACTCAACGGAGCAATGGCGGTCGCAGTCACCGATGCGAGGACCAGTGGACCGAGGAGCCAGGGAACGAGGATGTTGGCGGCAGCAGCGCCCGGGATCGCGGCCGAGAAGTGGATGGCCACGATGGGAGCGGCGGCCACCTGGGCAATGAATGGCACGACGATGGCGGCCGACAACCAGCGGGGAAGTGGGAGGGCGGCGGACATGCCCGGCGCCCAACGGACGAGGGCGGCGGTCAGAACAATCGTGAGCTGGAAAGAAACCTCGGCAATCAGGGATGGATCCGCCACCAGCAACATGGTTGCCGTGAGAAGAACCGCAGCCATAGGAAGGATGGCTCTCCCGAGGAGGCGGGCCCCGACGTATATCGATCCCATGAGGGCTGCGCGAACCGCCGACGGCGAGCCTCCCGCGAGCAGGGCATAGGTCGGCAGGACCATCAGGACCGCGATCCGCGAGACTGTTGGTGAGGCGCCACCCATGGCGAAGAGCAGCCAGGTCATCCCCGCGACGAGCCCGACATGGAGTCCGCTCACAGCGAGGACGTGGGCGAGCCCCGACCGTCGCCAACCGTCCCTGCGTGATCTCGGAACCAGGTCGCGTCGGCCAAGCGACAGGGTGGCCGCGAGTTCTGCGGCTCGGATCCGTCGGATGTCGGTGCCGGCGGCGCCGAGGAGGGTGCGGGCGAGGGTGTCGCGCAGGCTCGGCAGCAGGCGACGCGATCCGTCGGTCTTGATGAGCCTCTGGGAGGAGGCGACAAGAAGGGGCGCCTGCGGCGAACCACGGATCGACACCAGCCCCTGGATCACCGCGCCGGGGCGTGGAAGATCGTCAACCTTCCGGACCCCCCGGATCTCCACGCGACACCGCCGCAGAGGTGGGATCGCCTCGGTCTCGTGCCGGGTGTCGATGATCTTCGCCCGAGCCCGCCAGCCCCAACGTCCGCGTGACCAGCCTTCACTGAGTACGAGGCGGGCCCGAATCCACACCGGATCGTCGGCATCGATGAGACCTTCGATTTCGTGACGGTCGGAACTCTGGGCGAGCCCGTGACCGCCGGCGAGGAGCAGTCCCGCGGTGAACCACAGGGCCGTGGCGCCCGGTCGGCGCCTGAGGGCAGTGAGAAAGCACGCGACGCCGATGACGATCAGGGTCGGGGTGGCCCAGCCGGGCGATGAGACTGCGACGATCGTGGTGCATCCGGCGCCCGAGGCCGCACCCAGGGTCAGAGCCCAGAGCGGCCTGAGGGCGGACGTTTCGCCGCGGACTTCGGTCACGCCGATTCCATGACCGCGAGAATCTCCACATGGTGGGTGAAAGGGAAGAGATCGACGAGTTCGATGTGGGTCAATTCGTAGCCGTGGTCCATGAGTTCCGCGGCGTCGCGGCTCCATGTGGCGGGGTCGCAGCCGAGCATCACGATCCGCTCCGGTTTCCACGTGACGATTTGAGCGCGGAGTTCCTTGGTCATCCCGGATCGCGGCGGATCCGTGATCACCACTGCCCTTGACGGAAGTGTCTCCTGAGTCTCGACAAAGGCCTCGGCGGTGGTCGGGGAGACCACGGCGTTTGGCAGGTTGCGTTCAGCGGCCTTCGCCGTGCCGGTGTGGACCTCGACAACGGTGAGATCGGACCGTCCGGCCCAGCTCGCCGCGGCGGCGAGGAAACCGACTCCTCCATGAAGGTCATAGACCGGCTCGTCACCAGGACCGACCAATCCGGCGATCCGCTCGAAGAGCCACGAGATCAGGTGTCGATTGCCTTGGAAGAAGGAACCGATGGGGACCTCGAGATCGATGGGCAGGTCCATACGGACGTTGTCGAGACCCCAACCCGGAAGGAACCCGGAGGCACGGTCGAGTCGGTGAAAACCGGCGAGCCCCGGACAGGCTCGAGACGTGGGAACCCACCCGCGGGGCATGTGTTCTGGACCGCCTCGCGCGGGGAGCAGGGCGGCGATCACGTGGTCGCCGCCCTCGAGAATCTCCACATCCACCGGTTGCGGGCAGCATTCGGATACGGCTCTTTTCAGCTCGGGCATGATCGAGGAGAGAGTCGGGGAGATGATCCGGCAGTCGGTGATCTCGGCGACCCTCCAGCTCCGGGCGCCATAGAACCCGAGAGTCCCGCTCCGAGGATCCCAGTGCAGGCGGTTCCGCAGCCGATAGGAGGATGGAGAAGCCTTCACCGAGGCATCACGGATGAGCTCTGTGATCTCCGGGAAGCGCGCTGAAGCCTCCGCGGCGACAAGGATCTTGAGTTCGGATCCCGCCCGGGGATCCACGTGGGGCCAGTCGCAGCCGCCGCACGATTCCGAGTGGGGACACGGATGGTCGAGTCGGGCCGGGTGGGGGTTGTCCAGGATGTCGATGGTCCTGGCCTCGACGATGCGTGCCCGGCGGCGCTGGGGTTCGGCCCTGAGAACTTCATCCGGCAGACCGCCCTGGACCATCCAGGTCGCTCCATCGGCGTGGGCGAGGACTCGACCGCCACCGATGAGCTTGATCGCACGGAGCTCCACCGGGTTGTCAGCGCCCGGGGTCGAGGACTCCGGTTGCCGCCGTTTCCGGAAGTGGCGTGATCTAGCCACCGAGTTCCAATCGTGGGAGATTGAGCAGCAACCGGATTTCGCGATCCCGCAGCGCCCGCTCGCTTCGCCGCCTCGCCTCTTCGTTTGAGGCCGAGGATGCGGCCGTGCCGGTGACGCGTTGGTCGATGGATGCGCGTTCGACGGTTTCGATGGCATCCCAGCAGGCCACCAACATGGCCGACTCCAACCCGTAGAGCTGCTCATCGAGAAGATCCGCCGAAAGATCGCTTCCGGCGGTCTTCAGCTGATCGCCGATCCGTTCAAGGACAGCGGCGACCGCCGGTCGATTGGTCGAGTGCGTCTTGGCGGCCGAGGCGAGAGAGGCCAGGAGCGAGTCGACGGCGTCTTTCAGCGCAGAAGGATCGGCGTCGCCGCCATCCCCGCCCACGTGCATGTTCGCGAGCCTCTTGGCGTGGCTTTTCACAGCGTGGCGACAGTAGGAGAGGCTGACCACTGGAGAGGCATCTTCGCGGTCACGATTGCGGGCGAAGACCTCGGTGAGACCCGACGAAACCGCTGCGAAGGGAATTTCGTCGCGCCACCACGATCTGAGAAGTTGGAAATCTCTGGGAGAAAGGATGTGGGGTGTGCCCCGGAGGGACGAAAAGAGGTCCTCGACCCTTCTGTAGTACGTGATTTCGGGGCTTTCACCGTGCATGGTGTCAGTGTAACCGGATCGCTGGGCGTTGCCATCCCTCCGGTGAACCGATCCGAGGGATCCGGCCGGCTGCCGGCCGGAGAGGTGATGCCGGTGATTTCGAGGAGCGGGACCTTCGCGGATCGAGAAGCCAAAACAGTTACAATACACAGGCTGAAAATGGAAGATCTCAAAGCCCTCCCGCTCTTGAAGAGAGATTCAGAAGCCGTTCTTCGTGCCGGATCGCGGTTTCAGGGGTGGGTGAGGGTGATTCGACGACACGTGTGGCCGGCCGCGGTTCTCGTTGTGATCACACTCGTGGCTCCGTCAGTTCACGCCGGGCCGTGGAGTCAATTGCCCGACGCCATCGACCGCCTCGCGAGCCGTCCCGGCGACGAGGACGCCGAGCGGGTCGTCGTCCTCGCCGAGACCTCGATTCTGCGCGAGGCTCAGGCGGGTCGTCTGGCTGCCGCACGGACGCTTTTTGACACCTATGCGAGTCTGATCTCAAGTCTGCCAAACGGCACCTTCCGGTTGCGAACCGTCGAGCGGCGTCTCGCCGAACGCCTCTTCGCCAATGGAGAACGTCTGAGATCGACGGATTTTTCGCAGGCGGCCGCCTCATGGGCGCTCGCAGCCGAATACGACCCTGATTCCGAGGCGGTCGATCGTCTGCGGTCGGTGTTGTACCCGCCGGTTCTCGCGGAACCGGGGCAGGTTTGGGTGGCTCCGCTTGACGGCGCCCCATTGGTCTTTCACCCGGCTGCGACCATCCGGTTGGGATGCACCGAGGATGACGGCGCCTGCCGTGACAACGAGGTCGTTTTTCGCTGGATCGAAGTCCCTGCGCGATGGTACGAATCTCGAGAGGTCAGCAATCGACGTTATCGGAAGTGCGTCGAAGCGGGCGCCTGCGCCCCCCCTGAGAATCCGACGGCATATGACGACCAGCGTCGGAGAGATCATCCGGTGGTGGGTGTGAGCTGGCGACAGGCCCGCGCCTTTGCCCGCTGGGCCGGTCGGCGACTCCCCTCGGAGGCGGAGTGGGAGCGAGCTGCGAGGGGCGAGATCACCCTGATCCGATTCCCATGGGGGAACGATCGTCGGCGGGAGCTGGCCAACGTCTGGGTGGAGCCCCGGAGCGGCGTGGATGGGGGCACGAAGACCGTCGGCTGGTATCCGACATTGGGCTACGGGATGAAAGATATGCCGGGCAATGTCTGGGAATGGTGCGAAGATCGCTACCAACCACAGCATTCTCCCGCCTCCAACGGGGGCGGCGCAGCCCGCGAGGGTGTTGGGCGGGTGGTTCGAGGGGGTTCGTGGAGGCGCGCCATCGACATGGCGCGCGTCTCGACCAGAGAGTGGTATGAAATCGATTACTTCGCGGATGATCTGGGTTTTCGCTGCGTTGTGGACCACGACCCCCAGATCGACCTCAATCGTTTGATCCGGACGGCCCAACGCGCCTTCCCCGCAGAGGTGGAGACCGGTCATGAACTCCGCGGCGCCGAGTTGGAAGCCGAGGACCGTCGCTATCTCGAACGACGGGCGCTCACCCTCTACGTCATCGAGGGCAGGACCGAAGACGCGCTGATCCCGGCTGCGCGGCGCCTCGCGGCTGACAGCGCGGATCCGGTGGCCAGGGACATCTTTGTCCGATTCGAGGCCGAACTCCTGCAGAAGGCGTCGGGTGAGGAGATCACAGAGGTTGAACGGGGCTTGGTCGCGTATCAGGCGGCGGTCGAGGAAGCGCCCCGACTCGGGGGACGATTCGCCTCGTTTCAACGTCAGCTTGTCCTGATGCTTCGCCAGGCCGTGGCCGACTACGAGGATCGTGGAGCCTCCAAGGCCGCCATAACCGCAGCCGAATTGGGTCTGGAGTTGGACCGAAAGGACGCCATCTTCACAGCCGCGATCAATCGATTGACCAGGAAAACCGGTGTCTCCAATGTCTGGCCGGGGGACGGCAAGGGAATGGTGTGGGTTGGGAGTCAAAGCTATCAGATGGGATCTCCGCCCGGGGACAGCGCAGCGAACAGCAGCGAGCAACCGCCTCATCGGGTGACGGTGGAGGGGTTCTGGATGGACCGAACCGAGGTCACCAACGACGAGTACCGCCAATGCGTCCGGGCTCGCGCATGCAGTGTTCCTGCGCGGCCGGAGTTCTTCGACGACCCGAACATGGGGAACCACCCCGTGATGTGGGTGACCTGGTTCCAGGCCCGTGAGTACGCCGCGTGGGCCGGAAAGCGGCTGCCCGCCGAAGCGGAGTGGGAACTCGCGGCTCGCGGCGGCACCACCACCCCATACCCATGGGGGTCAAGCTGGGTTCCGGGACGCGCCAACGCCATTGGGGCCTATCGTGAGGACAGGTGGGGAGGCACCGCACCCGTAGCCAGTTTTGGACCGAACCCGTGGGGGTTGTACGACGTGATCGGCAATGCGGCCGAATGGGTCGAGGACGTGTACAACGACTCTTACTACGGTGCTCCCCGGGATGGACGGGCGTGGCACCAGGAAACCGGACTCGCGGGTGAGCGGCGCCGAGTTGTCAGGGGTGGCGGTTATGACGACCCGCCGCAACGACAGAGGGTTTCCAAGCGCAGCGGTCGGCAACCGGATAACTTCAACAGGGCGGTCGGTTTCCGCTGCGCAGCGGATGAGTAGGTCCGAATCAATTATGAATTATGAGTTATGAATTATGAATTTCATCACAGATACTTCGAAGATCCTTGCGATGAGTGCGATGGTAATTCATAACTCATAATTCAAAATTCATAATTAGACCTAATACCTAATACCTTCCCGTTACAGCTCCCGCAGAGCGGTGGCTACCGGCATCCTCGCTGCCCGCAGGGCCGGGAGCAGACCACCGATGAACCCCATGAACACCGAAAAAGCCAAACCCCAGATCATCAGCGACGGAGTGACTTTGAACGCAAACGCCAAATGTGAGAACGTTTGCCAGTTCATGGTTCCGGCGGTGAATCCGTTGAGCGGAATCACGGCCAGACAACCGAGCACACCGCCCACCAGGGCAATCAGGATCGACTCGAGAACAAAGGACGCCACCACGCTGAAGCTGCCGAAGCCAAGGGCTCGCAAGGTGGCGATCTCACGGGCGCGGGCCGAAACCGCCGAATACATGGTGTTGAGCGCACCGAAGACGGCGCCGATGGCCATGACAAAGGCGACCAGGAAGCCGAGCCTCCTGATCAATGTACTTACCGCCTGTGACTGCTTGGCGTAGTAGGCCCGTTCATTGGTGACATCCACCGTCATTCGGGGATCGCTGGTGAGGGTGTCCTTGAGCGCGGTGAAATCGTCTTGCGATCCGAGACGTGCGGTCACTGACTGGTAGATCCCGGCCGGCCGGCTGAAAGTCTGATTGAGGAGGTTGGCATCGCACCAGACTTCGGAGTCGAAGGCGCTGCCGTCGCTGTCGAACACACCGACGACTTTCCAGATTTCCCCGCCGATCTCAATCGTCGATCCGAGTTCGAAGCCTTGATAGGTGTTGACGGCGTTCTTGCCGACGATAAGTTCGGTCAAACCGGACTCGAAGAACCGGCCCTCCTGGATCCTGACGTTGGGTCTGACCTCGAGGACCCGGTCGTAGACCCCGCGGATCTGGACGTTTGCGTCGGTTCCGGTGGTCATGAGGGGAAAGGCGCCGATGACGACGACTTCCGGGCTGACAAGGGGTGACCCATCATCGGCCCGGGCAATCTGAGGCGCATCGTTGATGATGCGGACCTGCTCGTGGTTGACAGCGGAGGTCATTTCGGTGTCAGCGCCGGCGCGCAGGATGATGACGTTGTTGGGAGAACCCGAAGCTTGGAGGGTGGCCTGGAAGCCTCGGGCCATGGCGAGCATGGCGAGGAAGACGCCGACCGTCCCGGCGATGCCGAGGACCGAAACCACTGCTGTTGCCCAACGAGCGCCGATCGAACGAACGTTGTAGGAAATCGGGATGGCCATCTCACACCCTCCGCAGCGCATCGACGATTTTCAGGCGCTTGGCGGTCAGTGCTGGGATGGCTCCCGCCAGAAGACCGACCATCAGCGAGAGGGCTATTGCTAGCATCATGGACTCCCAGCCGAGGTAGAATATGGGCAGCATACCGTTGGTAGGATCGCCGTTGAGTGCGAAGAGCTTTGCGATGCCGATCCCGAGGCCTCCACCCACTAGAGCGATGAGCACCGACTCGGCGAGAACGAGGCCGAGGACAGTACCGTCGCCGAAACCAAGGGTCTTGAGCACCCCGAGTTCGGGAATCCTCTCTCGAACCGCCGTCGACATGGCGGATCCGGTGACCAGGAGAAGGGTGAAGAGGACCACGGCCCCGATGGAGAGGACGATGAGTCGGATATTGCCGATCTGTTGGGCGAAACCGCGTGCGAAGTCCTTTTCGGTCTCGGTGGATGTCTCCCACGAGGAGTTTGCAAAGCGTTCATCGATGGCGGCTGCCACCTCGACCGCATGATCGGGATCGTCGATCTTGACCGTATACCAACCGATGAGGCCCTTGCCCCACTGGCGGCGCTCATCGAGATAGGCGTTGTGGAACCAGAACTGGGTCTCGTCGGCCTCGGCGGTCCCGCCTTCGTAGATGGCGCGGATATTGAATTCCCAGGCGCCCTGGAAGATGGTGCCCCGAATGGGTACCCGGTCGCCGATCTCCCACTCGTATTTCTCGGCGGTCGATCTGCCGACCACCGCGCCCTCACGGTCGGCGGAAAACGCCTGCCACTGCTCGTTCGGGATGACGAATTCCGTGAAGACATCTCGATAGGTTTCTGTGTCGATGGAGAACTGTGGGAAGAAGTTCCGCTCTTCCTGATAGACCCCACCGAACCACGAGGCGAAGGTCGCCTCGGTGACATGATCGATCTGCCGCAGCCGCTCCTGATAGGACAGAGGCAGTGGCTGGATCAGCGAGATCCGGTTGCGAACCACCAAACGATCGGCACCGGCGACATCGACCCCGGCGTTGAGCCCGGTCTCGATCATGATCAGCAACCCGAAGAGAAAAACCGCCACCGCGATGGACCCGACGGTGAGGATCGTTCGCGTCTTCTTCCTTTTGAGGTTTCGAAGAATAAAGGGCAGGTACTTCATGATGCGACCGTTGTCGCACCGGCCTCCACGAGCGCACCCTTTTCCAGATGGAGCTCGACATCGGCGCGTTCCGCGGCGCGCGGGTCGTGGGTCACCATGAGGATCGTCTTGCCGTGTTCTTTGGACAACGCGGTGATGAGGTCGAGGATCTCGTCGGCCGACTTCCGGTCGAGATCGCCGGTCGGCTCATCCGCGAGAAGGAAGGTCGGATCGGTGACGATGGCCCTGGCGATGGCCACTCGCTGCTCCTGTCCACCTGAGAGCTGGCGGGGATAGTGGTCCATCCGATCGGCAAGGCCCACGAGGGTGAGCGCGGTCTCCACCTGTTGACGCCTCCTGGCCTTCTTCAGTCCGGTCAGCAGCAGGGGAAGCTCGACATTCTGGGCGGCGGTCAGGACTGGGATCAGGTTGTACATCTGGAAGATGAAGCCCACGTGACGCGCCCGCCACTTGGCGAGCTTTGATCCCGACATGTGGGTGATCTCATCGCCGTCGACGGTGACCGAACCCGCTGTCGGGACATCGAGACCGCCAAGGAGATTGAGCAGGGTGGTCTTCCCCGAGCCCGAGGGTCCCATGAACGCCACGAAGTCACCCCGCTCGACATCGAGGTTGAGCCCCTGGAGCACATCGATGGTCTCCGATCCGCGTTTGTACTTCTTGTTGAGGGTGCGGACGCTGATCAGAGCGTCGGCGCTGCCGGTTCCATCCACTCGTACCATGCTCATCCTCCGAGTTCTTGCTTCATCGTACGGACAGAATCAGTCCTGGGTTCTCACCCGCTGCCCATCGGACAACTCCTCTGGCGGTTCGATCACCACGATGTTGCCCGCTGAGACACCGGCGAGGATCTCGGCATCGTTGCCGAGCTCGCGGCCGGTGGTCACCGCTCGACGCTCCACCGTGTCGCCGTTGACGACGAAGACCAGCGCGCGGTCTTCCTCGCGACGAATGGCGTTGCGGGGGATGAGGCACAGCGCCTGCGGCGCCTCATCGACCTCATCGGTGGTCTCCTGGAACGCCACCTTGACACCCATGTCGGGGAGGATGCGTGGATCGAGTTTGTTGAAGGTCAGTCGGACCTTGACCGTCGCCTTCTGACGATCGGCGGTGGGGATGATGGTCCGGACCGTGGCCGGGATCCGCCAACCAGGATAGGCGTCAAGGATGGCCTCCGCCGGCTGGCCGGGGGTGACGCGTGCGATATAGCTTTCGTTGACATCAACCTCGATCTCCAGCGATGCCATGTCGACGATGGTCGAGATCCCACCGCCGCCGGCAAAGACCGGGGCCACCATCTCTCCGGGCTGCGCTTCCTTGGAAACCGCGATCCCGGCGAAGGGCGCCCGGATCGTGTAGTTCTCGAGGTCCTGCATTGCCACCGCGAGCTGAGCTTGGGAGGCGTCGAGGTTTCGGCGGCCGACCATGAGCTGGGCTCTGAGGGCATCCACCCCGGCCGTTGCCGTGTCGAGGTCCTGCTCTGAGGCGACCCCCTCGACGTGGAGTTCCTGCGTCCGCCTTAACCTTCTTTCAGCGTCGGCGAGATTGACCTGAATCTCCTCCAGTGACGCACGGGCGACATTACGGTTCGCCCGATAGGCATCGGCCTGCCTGCGGGCATCGGCATCATCGAGACGGGCGAGGACCTGACCGGCTTCCACCACCATTCCCTCGTCCACGAGCACCTCGGTGACCCGACCGGTGATCTTCGCGGCGACGGTCGCCCTTCGGCGGGGTTCGACATAGCCCGATGCGTTGAGCACCGTTGCCGCCGAACCGGCCTCGGCCGTGCGGGCTGTGGCTGTGGAGACCTCGATCGCCTTCGATCCTTGGGTCGCAATGGAGATTCCCGCGATCACGATGATCAGCGCGGCGATCAATACCCACGGAATCCACCTGCGGCTCGGTTCAGAGTCGCGAGCGCCGTCATCGATGGAGAGATCGGAAAGTTTTGGCGTTGACGTTCCAGTGTCGCTCACTGAAGAGGCCCTCCTGCGTTGCCGTAACAATGGTTCGCTGCGTCCTTCTTCTAGAATTGGTGGGGGAGTTTAACACTCCCTACGGATCTCGAAACTGACCTCGGTGAGCCTCACGGCCTCGGTCCTGTGGCCACCTGAATCTCCGAGAGATACGGATTGTGCGGCTGAAGAGTTATCGGCGGTTTCGGGTGACGTCGGGTTAAAGGCCGGCCGATCGCACTCGTCTTCGAAACCGAACCTATTGGGGGTTCTTCCTGCGGGTGTAGATGAACAGGTCCTCGACCTTCTTTCTCGCCCAGGGTGTCTTCCGGAGGAACTTCAGGCTGGACTTCACCGATGGGTCGCTGGTGAAGCAGCGGATCTTGATCCTCGCACCCAATCCGTCCCAGCCATAGTGGTCGACCAGATAGGTCACAATCTTCTCAAGTGTCCAGCCGTGGAGCGGGTTTCTTGTTTGCGGAGCATTCATCTGCGGGATTCAGCCTTTGCAAAGGGATCGGGCGTCGTCATTGTCTCAGAGACTATCATCGGGTTCGAGCACGAAGGCATTCACTCGAATCGGTCGTCCGCAACCGTCACTGACTTCCGCGCATCCTCGAGCCAGCCGACCCGCGTCTGATGGCGATCGTCAAACTCGCCGACATATGGTTTGATGTCGAGAACCGGGGTTCCATCGAGGAGATCGACCCCACGGATCTCCAGTGTGTTCCCATCGATCGCGACGAGCCTGACCACCGAAAGACCGATCGGGTTTGGCCGGCGCGGGGCGCGAGTCGCAAAGAGGCCCCGGGGTCGATTGTCGAGGAACGGGACCACCTTGAGCTTGTAGCTCCCCGATCTGTGGAGATGACACAACAAGATGATGTGCGAGAAACCGTCAAGATCGGCAAGACCCTCTACAAACTCCGGGTGGAGTTCGACCGTTCCGGCGGCATCCTTGGCCCGAGAGGGCTGGATCGGGGTCCCTTTGATAGCCGTGAACGGGCTGTGAACGATACCGATCGGTGTGTATTCGATTTTCATAATCGGCCTTTATCGAATTACTTTCCTTCTTCGTAGATGTCGAGCGCGACCCGATTGCGGTCCTCCGGATCGACCTTGACGGGGAGAACGGCGCCGGGTTGGACCTGAGGGATGTGCACCACCGAGACAACGTTCTTGGTTTCAGCTTCGTATGTTGTTCCGTCGGCGAGGGTTACCAAGAGGCGGAACCCGACCACTGGGTTGTTGTTGTATCTCACTCCAGTGTCCCAGACTTCCAACACCTCGGCGGAGGCGAAAACCCCGGTCTCGCGAACGGGTTGGTTGTCACCCTCGCCGGTGTAGTTGTCGATCATCGAACACGAGGAGAGGAGCAGGAGGACGGTGATCCCGGCCAACGCGAGGTGCGGAGGGCGCATTCTGTTGACCGACCTCAGCATCACCCTCGGATTCCTCCGAAATACTCTCTCATTCGTCCTTTGCAATCCGCGCGAAAGCCAGGACGTGGGAATCGGGATCGAGTGAATAGGCAACATCATGACTCCAATCGGTACGGGCGAGTGGACGAAGTTCGACGGCACCCGCGTTGATCGCCCTTTCGTGACAGGCTGCCGGATCGTCCACCATCAGGTAGACCTCGGCTCTGGGAACACCCCTCGCTTGTGCCGGGTCGGGAAGTGCATCTCCAAGGAGGTTCTTGATTCCACTCTCCGGCATGACGGCCAGGATCGTGCTTTTGGTCAGTTCGAACTCGGTGATGCCCGGCACCTGGAGTGTCGCCTTCACGCCGAGGGCTGCCTCGTAGAATTCTGTGCTTCGGATCTGATCCTCGACATAGAGTATGAAATACGCCTCGATCATCAGAGCCTCGGTCTTTCTTCGATCATCCAACGGTCTTTATTGGGAGCCACTGATGACATCCTAACAACACACGGGTCCCGACTACGTCATTCTCCTCGCCTCGGAGACGACCAGGACACGCGGGTTCAAGGGTGAGTGTGAGTTCTCCGCGGCCTTCGCGGTGGAACTTAAATCACAAGAAATCCACCAACTCCTGACCAACACGGACAATCTCTATCTGGCCCAGGGCGGTCTTGGCCAGATCGTTGCGGTGGCCAAGGACAACAAGCACGTCTTCATGCCCGCTTTGGTCGGTCAGGGGGAGGAGCCGAGTAGAGACCTGATGCGCGTGAGTCTCCACAGCGGGCGTGGCAAGTCCGCCATCTCCGGCACACCGGGAACCATCGACTGGATCACCGATCCCGAGGGCAATGCTCTGGCGCGAGAGGACTACTGGAACAAGACCGACCACTACGAGCTCAAGACCCGGGTCGGCAGAGAGTGGAAGAGCCTCCTGAAAGACGAAGACGACACCGTTGTCGAGTTCTCGCAGAGTGTTCGAATGAAAAACCGGCTCGAGGGCGTCGGCAAAAGTGTTGAGCTGATCCCGCTCAAGGGCGAGGACCACTGGCTGTCATCGAGTGAAACGCGACTCGCAGCACTCGAGGCCATGGGCGCTTTCCTCGCCGCCAATTTGACCGATTCATCTGCGTCGCAGTGATCGCCCGATAGCGAGATGATCCTGTAGGGGCGGCACCCTCCTTTGGCGCCGGCGGGTTTTGGATTCCGGCCGGAATTTCATCGGCCCATCCGGGCGGCGCGAACCACTTGGAATCTACCAACAGCGCGACATCGATACAATACCTGGGGAGCGTTGCCCTCGATCAAGCGGTCAACAAACACCGAGTGTGGCGCCTGGAATCTCTTACAGACAATGCAGCCGGAATCCCACCCGCGTTAAGGAGGATCGAATATGGATCTCACGACACCGCGCGAACGACTTGCGGAGGCATTTCGCGCCGGACCGGAGAGGGACGAGTTCGTCGCCGAGGTGACAAAGATCGTCGCCGATGTCGCGGTTCGAATCTTCGACTCGATCGGACACGGTCTGGCCGAGCACGACCGGGTGGCCGAGAGGGTGGAAGAAATGGCCGCTCGTTCATGGACCTCCCGGGCGATCGACGGAATCCGCGAGATTGAAGATGCCGGCTCGCTGGCACCGGGGCTGTCCCATCAGGAGATCTACATCGAGGAATTGAAGGCGACTCTCAAAAACACGATGACCCTCGACGAGTTTCTGAACAAGCTCGAGGGTGTCACCTCGAAATGGGGCTCCCGAATCAAATACCCCCTCTACGCCGGGGGTAGAAAGAAGCAGCTGGGGGATCTCAAACAGAGGGTGCGAACCTCCACTGCCGAGGAAAAGGCGCGTTCTCGAGCCGATGCGAAGAGGTCGCTCGCGAAGGAAGTCGACCGGGTCCAGAAAGAGACCGTCGACAAGATCAACCTGGGAGCCGCCGAGTTCGCCGGCATCTTGGATGATGCCCTGGCCTGGGAGAAGGATGCCGAAGCCGTCGTACAGCTGCGCTGGTATCTCATCGGCGCGATGACCGGGTATATCTTCAACGCAATGAACAAACGACTTGGCGAGGGTCAGGCCAGGATCAGGGAGCTCCTGTATTTCGCAATCGAGCGCGTGATGCGAACGGTGTACGAGAGCTTCCAGCACGAAGTGAAGAAGAACATGCGGGGCGAAGCATCGAGCGAACGCCTCCGCTCCGCCGGCCGGGATCTCGGCGCCCTCATCAGGGAAGAGATCAAGATGTCGACGACTGCGGTCGCGGAGTTCGAGAACAAACTCAACCGACAACAGCTCAACGGCGACATGATTGCCATCATTAGACGGCTTCTGAAAACCCGGTGGGATTTTGTGAAGTTGGATCCGGAGCTCTTTACCGGCATCAGCGCCGGTCTTCGCGGCGACGTGACTATGGAGGCGTTTGTCCGCCATCTCAGGCGGGTGCCCGGACTCGAGGACCAGGGTCGAGAGGAAATCATCGCCGAACTGAAGACATCGGTGGAACCGCTCCGCTCGCTCTATTACGTGAAGATCAACTACGTGAGATATCTCAAGGGTCTGAGGAACTTCCAGAAGTCGTTGCGATCCTAACCCGGTCTTCTCACCAATCTTCGAGACGAGGGGCTCGAGACGTTGTGCACAGCTGGGGTTTTCTTGATTTGAACGACAAGTCGTAGTCTGCACTACGTCGCGGAGGGCAAATTGAGAAAAGCACGTCTGGGTGCGGCGTATCGTGTTCCTCGGCCGGAGATTGGTGAGAAGACCGGGCTAAGTGTTCGAGCCGATGTCAGGACGATTCTGAGGTCCTCAGCCGGGAAGCTGCCAGGGCCCTTGCTCGATGCCACCGTGGATGTAGATCGCAATCTTCCCATGCCCGGGAAGCTCGGTTGTCAGAGTTCTGCTGACGCCTCCGTCAGCACCCGAAGACGTCGAAAGATCTCTCTGAAGGCTCTTTTGTCACCGGTCAGGTGGACCTTCTTGGCCAGGCTGGTGATGGTCTGACGATCGAGACCGGGAATCTCGCCGGCGGCTCGCTCGAGAGCTGCGGCGAAGCTGTCAGGATCGCAGAGGGCATCGCGCATCTGCTCTATGCGCTGAAAGGCGTCCCGTTCGGATCGGGTGGTCCGACCGACTGTGTCGAGCGCCGCCTGGATCGCGGTGACCGACTCGGGGTCCTGTCGGAGGAGACCCGCCAAATGTTTGATCTGCCGCTTGCGGGCGGTGCGAGCCGTGATGCCGCGGGTGCGCCGGAGGTCTTCGCGCAGTTCGTCGGTCAAGGGAAGGCGTTTGCAGATCGCGTCACCAGCCTCGACCATCCGCACGGCAAGAGCCTCGACCGCCTGCGCCGCTCGCTTCTTCGCCGAGCGTCCGCGGCCTTCGGGCTCGTCGTACCGACCACCTGTCACGATACCGTCCCCCTTTGCACCCTCATTCTGACACGAGTTGCGCGCCAAACGATGGTGCAGAGAATGGCAAGTAGGCAGTATCGGCAACTTCGGCGCGATGATCTGGACCCGGAAGACCGATCATCCAGGTGTTGACCGGCTCAAACCCCTCGGGAATGAGGATGAGGTTGATTCTCGCCGCAGGTGGAATCCAGGCGGAGGGAGACCAATTACCCACTCGGAGAATCAACAAATGTGGAAAGTCGCAGGTGGGACCCGTCATGATGTTTTGCATGAATTGACGTCCCCGCGACGTTTCGTGACCTCCGGACTCGAGTCTTCGTGAGAGAATCTCTCCATGAGACGTAATCTCCTAATCTGTTTTTTCGTCGCCCTGATCTCCTCATTTTCGATGATGCCAAGCACCGTTTCAGCGGCCTACAAACTTGAACTGCCAAGTGAAGATTGCGGTTGGATCAAGGTGGAGAGCGCCAATTTCACCGTATTCAGCAACGCCGACGAGAAGATCGCCCGAAAGACCGCGGTGGGCCTTGAGTATCTGCGGACAGTATTGGTGCGACACCACGAGGGAGTGCCGTCCGTGTCGCCGGTGCCCACCTACGTGTTCGTTTTCGATTTCTTCAGCGACGCTTATCCTCCATACGGTCCCTTTTCAAAGGGCAAGCCCGGGAGATCGGGCGGCTACTTCATCAACCGGCCCCTGGCGAATTATGTCGCCATCGTCGAACGGGACTACAGGTTCCCCGATCAGATGGGCATCCTCCACGACTATCTGCATTCTGTTCTCAATGCCAGCGGTCCCGAACTCCCGTTGTGGTTGGAGGAAGGCTTGGCGGAGTACTACTCGGTCTTCCATATCAAGGATGGGAAAGCCCACATCGGTTACCGGGTCAACCGCCACATGGCGTGGCTTCGAAACAAAACGTTGATGCCTCTCGCCGAACTCCTTGCCGTCGACAAAAACTCACCGGTGTACAACGAGGAAGATCGGACGGGCATCTTCTTCGCGGAATCCTGGCTTCTGACCCACATGTTGCTAACCGAACGCCCGGACGGTCGCGCCCAGACGGCGCTCTATTCTGAATTGCTCCGGGAGGGATACGATCGCGACCGAGCATTTACAGAGGCCTTCAATACCACGTACGAGGATCTCGAGGCTGATCTCAAAAAGTACGTTCGCACTCGATCGCACCACTACACAGTCCTGCCGTTGAAGCCGAGTGCATTCGATTCCATCAAGGTTTCTCAGATGCTCCGCACCGAGGTCCTTTTTCGACTGGGCGATCTGCTCAGCAGCGGCCGTTCGGAGCGCCTCGACTTCGCGGCCGAGCACTTCGAAGCTGCTCTCGTGCTTGACGGAGGTTACGGCCCCGCGGTTGCCGGCCTCGGTTCTCTAGATGAGGCCACCGGTCGGCGTGAGGCGGCCCGTGCTCTCTACGAGCGGGCCGCAAAGTTCTCACCGGATGACTACCGAATCAATCTCCTGCTGGGAAGGAGCCTGTCGGATTGGTTCGAGGGTGAGGCATCTCGGGAATCCCGCACCACCCAGTTGGAACGAGCACGGGTGCTTCTTCGACGGGCAACCGAGCTGCGTCCCGGTCGAATCGAGGCATGGGCGGAGCTCGGCGCTACCTACCTCGCGGACACCCAGAATACCGATCCCGGAATCGATGCGCTGGAACACGCGATGGAGATTCAGCCCAAGCATCCCGGCGTCGGCACCAACCTGACGGCTCTTTATGTCGACAGAGGTTTGGCGATGAAGGCCGAATCGGTCATCGCTCGGCAGGAGGCCGCCGGGGTTGATGAAGAGACCCTTCGCAGAGCGCAGGAGATCGCCGCAGAACCCAACCCGGTGCCCGGTGACTGAGTCCGAATGAGGGAAGGACGAGCGATCAACCCTCGGTCTCGAGGGTCAAGCTCCATGGGAAGCGACGCCGCCCACCCGGTCAGAAAATGGGTAGTGAGATGCATGATCCGACTCCCGACAGTCAATACGTATGCCGGGCGCGTGGTCTCACAGATGCGCCCATCGACGAATCGAACGGAGACTCACGTCGCGGGGTCATCAAGGAAATCTCGCACCGAGCTCTTGGAGGGCGGCGGCGAGATCCTCGAATCGATGAATGGTCCGATGACACTCTCCGCTGCTCGACACCTGCGAACCGGGGTTGAACCACACTGCAGAGATCCCCGCCGAATTCGCGACTTGAACATCACCCTCGAGAGAATCGCCGACCATGAACACGTCCGATGCGTCGATTTCGAGGGTCTCGAGAATTCTGAGGTAGAAAGCGCGTTCTGACTTTCGGTGCCCGATCTGACGCGTGCAGAAGACTGAATCGAAGGCATCCGAGAGACCACACCGCATCAGAGCCCTGCGAATATCGGTTTCGTTAGAATCTTCGGCGTTGGTCGCGAGACCGATCCGAAATGATGGTCGGAGAATCTCGAGTGCGGTTCGAACACCCGGGATCTCCTCGACCCTTGGCCAGGCGTGCATCGGCCCGGAAAAGGACGGGAAGTTCCGCATCACGGTGTCGCCCCAGTCAAAGAGGACCATTTTGTTCGTGCTCGACCGGTTGCTCATGTTGGCTTGTGGGAGCTCGGATGCCGCGCATCGATCCATCGGGTCATGATCTCTTCGGCCTGGGTCATGATGCGGTCGAGGAGCTCCCGGCAGGTTGGAATGTCGTGGATGAGACCGGCGACCATCCCGCACGACCAGGCTCCGGCGTCGGTCTGGCCCTCGGTCATCACCTTCGGGTAGATCCCGGCGACCTCGTCCCTGATGTCTTCGAACTCGAGCTTCTGTCCGAGACGCTGCTCTTTCTCGAGAAGTCGCTGGACTGCGGGATTGATCAGCACGCGCTCGGTGTTCCGCAGGGGGCGCATGATGAGGCGGGTATCGAGTTCAGTGGCCGCCAGAATGGCCTGTTTGACGTTGTCGTGGACCGGCGCCTCCTGGGTTGCAATGAACCGCGTTCCCATGTTGATCCCGTCCGCTCCGAGGGCCAACGATGCCACAAGCGAACGCCCGTCCGCCATGCCTCCGGAGGCGACGAATGGGATGGACAGCTCGTCAGCGGCGCGGGGGAGGAGGATCATGTTCGGAATGTCATCCTCGCCCGGGTGACCGCCGCACTCGAAGCCGTCCACCGATGCGGCGTCGCAGCCGATGGCCTGAGCCTTGAGGGCGTGACGCACCGATGTGCACTTGTGGATGACCTTGATGCCCGCGTCCTTGAGCGGCGGGAGAACGGGCTCCGGGTTGCGGCCGGCGGTCTCGACGATGGGCACGCCGCCCTCGATGATCGCCCTCACGAATCCCGGGTAATCCGGTGATGTGACTGTGGGAAGAAAGGTCAGATTAACCGCAAAGGGCTTGTCGGTCATCTCCCGGCAGCGGGCGATCTCGGCGGCGAGGCCCTCCGGGGTTTTCAGAGTGAGACCGGTGATGGTGCCGAGGCCTCCTGCGTTGGAGACCGCGGCCGCGAGTTCGGCGAAACCGACATAGTGCATACCCCCCTGGATGATGGGGTGTTCGATGCCGAACAGGTCGGTGATTCGGGTTTTCACGGGTGGGTCCTTTCCTGGCACCGGTGAGGTGGCGCCAATCAGTTCAGACGTTCAAAGCGAAAGAACATGAATCTCTGCTCGACGCCTCTCGGGGTCACGTGCGTTTCACGGACGAAATCGAGAAGCCGAAATCGTGAGCCGAGAAAGGCGCGCATCTCGTCGGGTCCGTACCGCACGACGGGCAGACCGCTGCATCTCTTCGGTCCGTCCGGGGCAAAGGTGGCGATCACGCCCCGCCCGCGTTCAGACAGCGAATTCTCGAGGGACGAGTGGTAGTGGGCCCGATCCCTTTCGTCAGTGAGGAAGTGAAGCACTGCCCGGTCGTGCCAGAGGTCGATCGGCCGACTCGGATCAAAATCCGCCACATTTCCCACGTGCCATTGGACCATTCCGGACTTCGAGCCAAGGCGCAGCTTGGCGAGTCGAATCGCTTCGTCCGAGATGTCCAACACCATGATGTTTTGAAATCCGCGATTGAGAAGATGGTCCACCAGCAGCGAGGCGCCGCCACCGATATCGGCGATGACCGGGTCGGGACCATCAAGACAATCGGTGATCAGATCCAGCGATTTCGCCGGATCCGGCTGGTACCAGCTGAGACCTTCGGTCGGTTTCTCAGCGTACGCCTTGTTCCAGTGGTCCTTGACGCTCATGATCGGATGATGGGGTCCATTCCAAAACCTCGGGATGGAGTGTAACGAACTCAATCCTACAGGCTCCTAGGCGTACATCGACTCGAGGAACCGGCTGAGTCGGTCGAGACGTCCGTCGCGAAACGAGACGAATCGCAGACCCATGCCCTCGTTCTCCCCTGACGCGCCGACCACATGGCGCACGACCTCGGCTTCTGCCACGAATGGAGCCTGGTTTCCTGGAAGGTTGAAGGATGCCGTCACGCAACTGCCCACCGGAGCGAGT
>Ga0164313_10000577_pt1 | contig 30175 bp, 22 predicted proteins | sample GuaBasSedimGuay4_FD_113735 | JGI IMG/M metagenome (GOLD analysis project Ga0164313, IMG submission 113735) | Subseafloor sediment microbial communities from Guaymas Basin, Gulf of California, Mexico - Guay4, Core 4569-4, 0-3 cm | ecosystem: Environmental > Aquatic > Marine > Hydrothermal vents... | reverse complement strand
TCACATTTTCAGCGCCCATCCATCCCGCTCAGCGGTGTTGCGAAAATTCGACATATGCCAGATATTTCTGCATTTTCGTGCCTTGCTGAGCGGGCGCCTGAACTCTGAAAATTTGCGAACTTATTTCTTCGCAAACCCTAAGCCTCAAGCCGGAACAGGTGGATGAAGCGTGGATCGAGGTCTTCGGCGGATACCTGCGCATACTCCTCCTCGATCTCTTTGAATAGGTCCGTGAAAATCTCGCCAAACGTATCGGAGAATTTGTTTCCATCTATTTGACCGGTGGAAGTGATCCAATCCCTGAAGGACGCTTTTATTTCTTTGCTGATGATCGGGGGCTTTTTATGCGTATCCCACAGCCCCGCAAAAAAGGATCGAAAAACCTTTAAGGGGATGCCGGTAGCGGTTTGAGGTTGTTCGGGCAACCCCAGGCAGTGAGCAGTCCATAGGGTCAGCAGCAGATTTTTATAGGTCAAAGGAGGGTGGAGATTTTTCGGGATGTTTTCAATTTGCAGAAGATGAAACAGTTCATCGAGAGAGGTTATTCCGTCGAGCAGTTTTTTCGTAGAGCGGATATCATCTGCATTCTGAAATTCCCGGTAGAGGGTTCCGGTGGCATAGTTGTCGAAGAACAAGGGTTTTTGAATCAGCAGCCCGCCGATGACGCCCATGAACGTCTCCCCCCAGAAATCCAGGCGGAGACCGGTCTTTACATACCAACAACTTTTTTGCCAGGATTCGGCTCTCCACTTCAATGCGAGGGCTTGGCCGTACCCGACACGAAAGATATCCGACAAGGGGTAGGTTCGTATCAGATGGCGGTGGTCATCGGGCAGGTTTTCAAGGCCGATACTGATATATCCGCAGGCTTTTTTGACAATCCCGGCCAGCGCCTGCCGGGTTTGAATCGTTGTTCCATCGGCAGCGATGATGCTGTTGCAAAGTCCCGCAAATTCGGATTGGAGCTGCATTTTGAGTTGAATGTGGTCAATGGATGCCAGGGCCCTTCCGAGGGGCGTGTTTTCTTCGAGCATGGCGCCGGATGAGAGCGGTGTCACCGGAAGTGCAGCACTCTCCGATTCGCTTTCAGTAAACTTGGCCGGTCTGCCGGCGAGATCCTGGGGTTTTATGGACTGGTAAACACCGACGGCTTCCTCCCTGGGCAGAAAGCCCTTTTCGGCCAGTCTTACATTTCTTAACCGGTAAAGCTCTTCTTCGGTTTCGGCCGGTATGATGGATGCCGATTCCATCAGCAGGTTGCGATACCATTGGAAGTCATGGGCTGCTATCTTCTGGAGCAGCATTGGGAAAAACTTTTTGCGTTGTTTTTTAAAGTGTTCGCGGGTTTCGTCAGCCTCCGGGTCGTCGTCGGTGCCCATCTCCACGGAAAGCGCCTTGACCCTGAAATAAAAAACATCGTCAAACGTGAAAAATTCCTTGCCAAAATCCGAGGGGTCCTGGTCCTCTTCCCGAATGCCCACGTCGAGGTTGTGATAAAGAAAAAACTCGGTAAATTCCTTCTTCTCTTCCGCACACCACCGGGAAAGACGGTCCGGATCTGCTGCCATCAGCAGGTTAAGCCACCTGGTGGCCGCAATCGGATTGACCCTGTCACCTTCCCAGATGTCCATGTCCAGCATGTATTCCCATTGTTTTGCCGATGCCAGGGATATGACCGGCTGTGCATCTTCGGGCCCTATTTCATTGACCAGAAGGTAGAGATCTTCCTCCGGGAAGGAGTGCACCAGTTCCACAGGCCTTTCAGAATCCAGGATTTTTTCTACGACCTGTTCCGCGGGCAGGTCCATGAGGGTTTTTCTTTTTTCCTGAAGGCCCAGGATCCGTTGACGAATAAGCGCATTTTGTTTTTTTTCAGTCATGATATTAGACGCATACCACCTTTAACCACCAAGTCACAAAGGACACAAAGATGATTCAAGTATTTCCGAATTTATGACAATACATCGAGCAATGATCAACATTGTTTAATTCAATATCAGAAATAGGCCGTCCGGCGCAAACAGTAAATCAGTTTCGGATTATATGCGTCCTAACGTTGCATTGCTATTGCAGGTGCTTTTGTTCTGAAGTGTTCCAGGGGGCGATTCGTGATAACAGCAGCATGCCGGGGATCGCTATGATGGTGCAGAACACGAAAAAGTAAAGCCAGCCGAAATGTTTGGCCATATACCCGGTGGGTGTCGAAGCCAGAACCCTGGGGATACCCATGAGGCTGCTGAGGAGGGCATATTGGGTAGCCGTGAATTTTTTATTGGTAATGCTGGCCATGTAGGCGGCGAAAGCAGCCGTGCCCATGCCGCTGCTGAGATTTTCGAATGCAATCACGGCGGAAAGGCCTGCAATACTGTTTCCGGCAACAGCCAGCAGGGCGAACCCTGAAGTTGAAAGTGCCTGTAGAATTCCGAATCCCCAGAGACAACGGTTAATGCCGACACGCAGCATGAGTATGCCGCCGATCATTCCGCCGGCAATGGTCGCCCAGAATCCGAAAAGTTTTACCACCGTCCCGATCTGGGTTTTGGTAAAACCGATGTCCAGATAGAATGGAGTGGTCATGGCTGCGGCCATGGTGTCACCGATTTTGTAGAGCAGGATGAAGGTCAGGATCAGCACGGCGCTGTCACGCCTGAAGTATTCGGCCAGGGGTTCAAATACTGCTTCGGCAAGTGTCTGCGGTGTCCCTGCGGGCAAACCGGGTTCAGGGGCCAGCAGGGTGACGATGATGCCCGGAAGCATGCATGCCGCCATAATCTGGTACACCGTGGCATACGACATGTTGTCTGCCAGGATAAGGCCGCCGCCGGAGGCAAGCAGCATACCCACCCGATATCCGTTGATGTAGAATGAAGACCCGAGTCCGAGTTCTGCATCGGAAAGATCCTCCCGGCGGTAGGCATCCACGATGATGTCCTGGCTGGCACTGAAAAAAGTGACCAGAAATGCGGCTGCTGCAACCATCCAGGGGCCCCGGGCAGGACTGGTGAACCCCAGAGCGAATATGGCCAGCACAAGGGCTGATTGCGCGAGAATCAGCCACCCTTTTCTGCGGCCCAGAAAGGGAAGCGTGAAGCGGTCCAGGAAAGGCGCCCACAGAAATTTAAGGGTGTAAGGGAGGCCGACCAGGCCCATGATGCCGATGACCGTCAGGTCGACACCCTCTTCCCTCATCCAGGCCTGCAGGACGGTTATGGTCAGCAGCAGGGGCAGGCCGCAGGAAAAGCCCATTAACAGGGCAACCAGCATGCGCGGACTGCATACGGTTTTCAGGATGGGGAGTCGGGTGTTTGATTGCATGGTTCCGGTTTATCCGGGATGGATTATTGACGCTTTCAATATTCAATCATTCCCCTAAAAGTTTTTCAGGTGTCACGATGGGACCATATTTCTCCCTCAACACGATCAGTCCCTTCTTCTGCTCTTCAAGCACTTCGAAAAGCTTTTGCGGGATGTCTTCCTCCTTCCCGTAGGCTTTCGCCTGAAGGTCGATCCTGGAGACGATGTTGTCGATATAGAGTGAAAATTGCCGATCGTAAAGATCCTGGCTGTATTCTTTGGCGATGATGTCGTGGAAGAGTGTTTTGAGATCTTCGAATTTCGGGAGATAGCCGATGGGCGTCTCGATAGCCTCGACATCGTTGTGGGCTTTTCTTTCCAGCCAGGCCAGCCAGACTTTCACATCTTTCTTTTCTCCAAGTAGTTGTTTGGAATCGCCGCCGCGTGCTGCCTGGGTAAGGAAATAGTTCAATCCGGCCATGACCGGCTTTTTGTCCTGCGCCAGTTTCGGGTTGTTGAAGAATTTGAACTGGGCGTCCATATAATCACCCAGTGATCCCGGAATAAAGGGGGCATTGGCCCACGGTGCGCGCTTAACGCCGGTTGCACCGACTTCGGTGGCGGTTGCCGCCGATACGATGCAGGCACCGATGGTTACGCCGTGGTCGGGATTTTTTGCCGCCCACACCGGTGGCATGGTGTCGCTGTCCCGCCCACTGTAAGTGATCACACGTGTTTCTACACCCAGGGGATCTTCGGCTCTGGCGGAGTAGTTGGCCAGGGAGGTCGATGAAACCGTGCATCTGGAATTGGGGTGAGACATAGGGATCTCGTTGCCGTCGGCATTCTTTTTGCCTTTGTGCCAATCACCCTGAAAATTTTTACCCTTTTCCGGGGCAGGTTCACCATTTCCAACCCAGTGGGGCACCCCGGTTTCATCAATCAGCACATTGGACCAGATCACCTCGCTGCCCTCGCTGCGCAGGATACTCATCAATATGGGATCACCTTCGCGGTTGACATCTTCAACAATGCCGAAAATGCCGCACTCCGGATTCACGGAACGGATGCTGCCGTCTTCGGCGATCCACATCTGGGCAAGGTCATCGCCGACGAAATAGGTGCCGGCCATGGCGGTGGTTGTTTTTCCGCATCCGCTTGGCGCTGCTCCCGTACACCAGGTTTGACGTCCCCCGGGTCCATCGATGCCGGTGATAAACATGTGCTCGGACAACTCGGTACCCCTGTTTTCATAAACGGCTTTGTCGACGGAAAAGCGGTGATTCCCTTTTTTCAGCAGCAGGGTGTTGCCGGCATAGGTGCAATTGAAACTGAATGTGGTTCTGTGGCTCCGGTCCATGAAAACGCGTGCACTGGGAAGATCTTCCGGCCGGTTAAGGCCTTCGCTGTGGATATTGGTGTAAAAATGCTCGAGACGGTCTACTTCTGCATTGAAATTTTCATAGGCGTTTCTGTAAAGAATTTCGGCGCTATGCGATACATAGGCGGAACTGGTGATTTCGAGGGCAGGGTTTGAAACGGGGGATCCCACCGGACCGCGCATGTAAAATCCGACCACCATAGTTTTGCCGTGCATAATTCCGGACATGATCTGACGGACTTCACCGAGTGCTTCCGACCGCTCCATCCGGTTGGCCAGGGAGCTGATCCGCTCGTCCTGATCAGCAATATAATAGGTCCTGTCGATGATTCTACCCTGTTCGTCTTTCAGGTCAAAATGGATGGTGTGGCCCTGCATGGAGAGCAACGCTTCCTCCCCCTTTTCCAGCGCCATGGCGCGAATGTATTCCCGGTCATCCTCGGAACCGGTATTGATGAACACGGCGTCGGGGCGGCACATGGCAATGGCGTTGGCAATGTTGATATTGATAGCAGGGTTGGTGATCTGCTTTATCCTTGAAAGGCTGCTGCTGTCCAGTTTGTCCTGAAACAGTGCCATAGCAGCGTCGTAATCATGAATGCCGCCGACCTCTTTGACAATGTCAACGCCTTTGTTTTTCTGTTCCATAATTTTTCTCCTTAACTCCCTTTTTAAGCCACAGGCAAAGTCGGTGGCTTAAAAAGGGATTGAACCCAAGTTGAAGCAATCATTGCTGACAGTTGAATTTTTCATCCACGGGCATGTGAATATCGAGCCATTGCAAAACCTTGTCGAATTCTTCCCGTAATTCCCCGAGCGCTTTTCCCCTGTGGCTCACGCGGCTTTTTTCCGCGCGGGTGAGCTGAGCAAAGGTTTTTTCCAACGGTGGAAAATAAAAGATTGGGTCATAGCCAAAGCCGTTTTCACCTTGAGGTTCACGGGCCAGGACACCATGGCATTCCCCCTCATAGGTCAAAGCGGGTCCCGTCGGTACGGCAATGGATATCACGCAGGCAAAAGCCGCTTCCCGGTTGTTTTTGTTCTGCATCGCTTTGAGCAGCTTCCGGCAACGTTCCTGGTCCGTTGCATCCGGGCCCGCGAAACGGGCTGAATGAACGCCCGGTGCACCGTCCAGGGCATCGATTAAAAGACCGGAATCATCTGCCAGCGCCGGAACGCCCAGAATCCTGGCTGTAAAACTCGCTTTTTTGTAAGCGTTTTCTTCGAATGTCTCGCCATCCTCTTCCACCTCGGGAATCGGGCCGAACTCGTCCAGATTTTTGATCAGGATGGGAAAGCCCTTCAACAGATCACGTATCTCAGCGGTTTTTCCCTGGTTGCGGGTGGCAATAACGATGGGTATCAGGTTACTTTTTTGCATGTATCTTTAAATAATATAATACCTTATGATTGTCAAGTCGTTACTTTTTTAAACCGCGATCTTAAGGATGACGGTGTAAAACTTCAACATCCGAAGCGTACAGATTCTTTGGGTTGAGATGGATGACCGCGCCCCTGCTTCCATGCCCCATTGTACAGTTGACGATACACGTTTTTCCCAGTTGTTTGAGGCCCGGCCGTTCGTGGATATGTCCGCACAGGACTACGGGAGGCTGTTTGTGCTGGATGAATTTGAGCAGGTTTTTACTCCCGGCGTGGTATTTTCCCATCACTTCATCCAAAACACCCCAGGGCGGCGTGTGCACCACCAGAATGGTCTCCCGGTTTACCAGAGGGGCGATGCGGTTTAAAATTTTAGTCTCATTCAGCCGGATTCGTGAACGAAAAGGTATGGGCAGGGTTCCATCCAGGCCTGCAACGGAGAACGGTCGGTGAGCTGTCTGCGGAAGATACCCTGTAAAAATGCCTGCATTGCGTTCAATCTGACGGCTTACCACTTTGCGGTCGGTATTGCCCCGGATGGCAAAGACAGGAACCGGCAGTTTGCCAAGGCGCTCAACAACGAACGGGGAAGAGAGGTAGTTGGTAAGATCCCCTGCGATGACGACAAGATCCGGAGATAACCGGTTGACGTTGGCGACGATATGATTCAGACGTCTGGTTTTGGCGTGTATGTCTGCAACGGCGTATATTTTCAAGCCGGAGTCTCTCCTTTGACGGTTGACTGTGGATGGCCCGTAGGTTAACATCGCGAGATTAAAAATTCAACCAAAGGAGGCGTCAATGGCGGCTATTTCTTACGGTCTGGAGAACAATGTTTTTGTGGTTACCGGGGGGACAAGGGGTATCGGACTCACCCTGGCAAAAATGCTTCTGGAGCAGAACGCCAAGGTCGTTATTTGCGGCAGAAAACAGGCGGGCCTGGATCAGGCCGTAGCCGTGTTGAAGGGGGATGGCAATTTACTGGCCCTGCCGGCGCACATTGCCAAGGTCGAAGATGTCGACAGTCTGTTCGATCAAACCCTGCAGACCTTCGGCCGCCTGGACGGTCTGGTTAACAACGTCGGGATGAACATTATTACATCCGTGGTCGATGCAGACCCTTCCCTGTGGCAGAAAATCATCGATTCTAATCTTAACGGGACCTTTTTGTGTTCGCGCAGGGCAGGGCAGATCATGCGCGAACAGAAATTCGGGAAAATTGTAAGTGTGAGCTCGCTGGCCGCCCGGAGATCATCGCCAGCCATGGGGATATACGGTATCGCCAAAGCCGCCATCGAAATGATGACCAAGGTACTGGCGCAGGAGCTGGCGCTGTTTAATATCCAGGTGAATGCGGTGGCTCCGACCATGGTGCGCACGCAGTTCAGCCAGCCTTTCTGGTCGAACGAGGATCTGTACGCACAGATCGTAAAAACCATCCCCCTGGGCAGAATAGCAGAACCCGAAGACGTGGCCCACCCTATTCTCTTTCTCTTATCTGCTGCAGCGAATTTCATCACCGGTCAGACGGTCATGGTGGACGGGGGGGCATCCGCTATTTAAATTCATTAGAAACAGTCAGCCGCATTTGAGAACAGTATTCCTGTCCCAAAACCTGTGATATAAAAACTATCAGTGCTGATACATGTTTCTAATGTGTATGATTAAAATGATGATGAATCTACGAACAATTTGGTGACAATGGAGTTTCATGCTTCGTTGTGCGCGTCTGGGTATGAAAATTTGTGAAAATCAATCTTGTACACGGAATGTGACGCCGCCGGCGTCCATGCGCCGCTGAAGCTTGCCTTCGTATTCAAGAAACCGCAGGTGTGCGATGGCTTCCCCGGTGGCAAACCACCGCTGGGCCACGGGAAATTCTTCCCATGAATCACACTTGATGTCCCACTTCATCTGCGCTGCTACGGAAAAAGCGCTCCGGGGTATTCCGTCCTGAAGAATTTTCTGCACCTCAACCAGTCTTTCATGGTGGTGCTGCTTCAGTTCTTTAATACGCCTGTGGAAGTGAGTAAAAACACGCCGGTGACCGGGGAGGACAATATCCACATCGAGCCGGGAAACCTTGTCCAGGCTTTCCAGGTAATTTTTTAGCGGGTTCTGGGTGTCCTCCCAGCATTGAATGTTGGGCGTGATATCGATGAGTATGTGATCCCCGGCAATGAATATTTTTTGGGATGGTTCGTACAGGCAGGTATGGCCCAGGGTATGCCCGGGGGTTTCTATGCATTGAAAGTGATACTCCCCTACGCTGACGATCTCGCCGTCTTTTAGTATGCTGAGTTCCGGAGCCCAGGACGAACCGAATTTATGCCCGGGGTGAGCATCCAGGGCTGCCCGAAGTTCGTCTTGAGGGAATCCGTTTTTTCCGGCGAAGGCGATCATGGGCTCGAAGCCCTCCCATGATTCGATGAGTTCGGCATCCGGGCGGTTAAAATAAATCCGATTGCCGTCGACTGCCAGCCGGGTAACAAGGCCGAAATGATCGGCATGAAGATGGGTGATGAAGAAATCGGTTCTGGCGATATCCACACCCAGTTGTTCGAGCCCGGACTGCATGGCCAGAAGGCAGGCTTTACGATTCAGGCCGGTATCGACGATCAGGTGGCGATCATTTGATTTGATGACATACGCATTGAGATATTTTAAGGGGCTGTCGGGCAGGGGTATCTGCAGTCTGAACAGGTTCGGGCGAATTTCTTCTGCAATTTTAGTCATTTTAAACCTTTATTTTAGTACACGGCGGCTATACCACCGGTCCATTCGTTCCCAGCCTTTGCGTTGTTCTCCTCCGGTCCGTCTGTCCGGTTTTTTGCGTCTTTCCACCCCACCGTCTTCGACGTAACCGGTAGCGGTGTTTTGCCGGCGGTCCCCACTTGCCCGCCGGTCCGTGCTGCTCCGTTCAGTTTTGCTGACGATGCTGCCGTCGGAATCGTTTTCGAGCAGGATATCGAGTATTTGGGGGAGATATTCATTCGCCAGGCTGCTGTGAAACCGGCATGCGCCGGCTCCCCTGTGCCCGCCACCCTCAAAATAGGAAAGCATCTGACCGACATTTACATTACAGGTGCGGTTCAGGATGCTGTGCCCGATTTTGACGACGACAGTTTTCGTCTGCTTCTCTTCAAAACCGATTTTTATGCTTACCGATGTCTCTGGAAACATGGAGTAAATCAAGAAGCGGTTGCCGTAAGGGGTTTCTTTGAGGGGGCGAAAATCGGTTATGGAAACATGCTTTTGGATCGTGGTATATTTTTCGAGCAGGGTCTTGTAAGCCCTGTTTTCCTCTATCACGGCATCACAGCGTTGTCTGACATTGGGGTCGCGCAGAACATCCTCGATCGTTTTTTGCCGCAACAGGTCCACCAGATGGTTCCAATAGGGTTCTTCGGCGGCGATGTGCGGATGAATCGTCATGGACAGCAGTACGAAGGGATATTTTTCAGGATGCAGAATTTCATCCAGAGAGAGTTCCGCAGCATCTATTTTATCGGTCTCCCGGACAAGTTCGGTGTATTCGCTTTTAAGATGAGAGTGGTAATGCTCGAAAACGATTCCGGCTGCAGATGGGGCGATTCTGAAAAGGCCGGGGACGGGATACCTGAGTTGGTTGGAATAGTGATGGTCGAACCACAGGCTGCATTTTTCATTGTAGGGCAGGTTGGCAATAATGTCACCCTGCTGGATTTGCACCCTGTTTTTCTGCATGTCATTGGGCGAAACCCATTTGATCGGCTGGTCGATTGTTTCTGTCGCATAAAGCAGTACAGCGCACACAATTCCGTCAAAGTCGGGCCGGGTAACGATTCGCATGGGTATGTCCCTATTCATTAGAAACAGTCAGCGGTTTTTCAGGATTATAATCATATCGCAGAGCGGTAAATTCGCGCTTAAATTAATCATGTAACAATTTTATTTCAATAATGTCAACAGAATAGATCGTGGATTTTTATTTGACATCCAAAACACGATGGCCTATTTTGAGGCTTCATTTAAACACGCTCGATTCAGGTTTGAGAGAGGACGTTGCAATATGGAAAAACCGGTAAAAATTATTGTGGCCGTGCTGATTGCGGGGATCTTCCTGTTTTTAGGATACAGTCTGATCGGAAAATGGCACCGCAGCAAACTGGACCAGGCCATGGAAAAGGAGCGGGCCGGATGTTCAGAACAACTTGCCCAATTGCATATGCAGATTGCAGTCATAGAGGAAGCGCTGGACCGGGTGAATAGTAGTGCGCCCCCCGAGAAAAAGCTGTCAGAAATATTTGGAGAAAAATCCGAATATCTTTCTTATGACACGCAAGTCGACTGCAAGGCCATCGAAGCCCAGATCAAGACGTTCTTCAAGTATCTGGAAAATCAGCCTTATATGGATAAATATAAGAAAATGGGCAGTCCCGGGATTCTGTACGGTGAGGTGGTCACGGCTCTGTCTTCATCACCGCCGATGCTTACCGGGGAAATGGAAGACCTGATCAGTCTTATCCGCAACGTGACGCACCTGTACCGGTCGCTGGGGAAGGTACGGATCGATGCTATCAAGGAAATTTTGAAGAATGAAGCGGATATCATCGAGTCTGTTCTGGCGATATTCTATATCTACTCCCTTCCCGAGAATCGGTGCCCGGGCAAAGTTATTGAGGTGCCGACGCTGGAAGTGCTGTATCAATACGGCGGTTATTTTCTGAATACGCTGGCCGGCAGAAGTTATCTGTTGCGCAGGGACTCCAAACTGAGGGTGCTGTTGTCCTATTATTCGGTGCTGGTACTGGATCGGGCTAATGACGAGATGTTGAATTCAACGGGTATCGATATCCGTCCCTTTATCGACGTGTCTTACTATGAAATCGGTAACCAGCGCGCGCTGGTTTATCAGAAGCAATATGTTACCGAACTGGAGCGCCTGAGAGAAAAATATGAAATGTAGTAAATTTTCATGCTCGCCTATGAAAATCGAACCATTACATCCCCTGTTACCAGGGAAGGAGGACCAGAGATGATCGATCTGCGTAGCGACACTGTGACGCGACCGACAGCAGCGATGCGGCGGGCCATGGCCGCCGCAGAAGTGGGCGACGATGTATACGGTGACGATCCTACCGTGAATCGGCTGGAGTCAATGACTGCGGAGCTTTTGGGAAAAGAGGCCGCCATACTGGCAACCAGCGGTACACAGAGCAACTTGATGGCTGTGCTGAGCCACTGTGAACGGGGGGACGAATACATTGTCGGCCAGCAGGCCCACACCTACCGCTTCGAAGCTGGTGGTGCAGCTGTTCTGGGCAGCATTCAACCCCAGCCGCTCGACTTTGAGCCCGATGGGACCATCGACCTGGCTAAGGTGGCCCAGGCCATTAAGCCGGATGATTTTCATTTTGCACGCACACGGCTGTTTTGTCTGGAAAATACACAGGGCGGCAAGGTCTTGCCCTTGGAATACCTGGAAGCGGCAGGGGCAACGGCCAGGAAATATAACCTGGGATTCCACCTGGACGGTGCCCGCCTGTTTAATGCGGCTGTCAAGCTGAATGTGCCGCCAAACACCATCGCAGGTCATTTCGATACGCTGTCCATCTGTCTTTCAAAAGGGCTCGGTGCACCTGTAGGGTCCCTGCTGTGCGGCTCGCAAGCGCTGGTCAAAAAGGCCAGGCGCTGGCGCAAAATGCTGGGGGGCGGGATGCGTCAGGCCGGGATTATTGCGGCTGCGGGTATCATGGCGCTGGAAGATCATGTAGTTCGTCTACAGGAAGACCACGAGAATGCTGCGTATCTGGCCGGAAAACTTTCTGAACTGGATGAAGTGAGTATCGATTCCGGTTTGGTACAGACCAACATGGTATTCGTCGGGTTGAAGAAAGGCGATGCCGCATCGCTGCAGGCATATTTACACAGTGAGGGAATTTTAATCAACACCGGGAACCCCATCCGGATGGTGACCCACATGGATGTTGGCCGGCAGGATATTTTGACGACTGTGGAAAAGATCAAAGGGTACTTCGGCAGTCATTCATGATATTGATTTAACAATTTGCAGAGAAACAAAGTGACAACATGACTAAAAAAATTGATAACGATGCCTGGTTCTGGGTGGTGGTTCAGGACCCGGGCGGCAACGAACAGTTTCTGGGGCAGCGGGAGGAGGAAAGCGGTGTCACCTTTATCCCCATGTTTTCTGAAAAGGAAGACGCCCTCATGTGCATGAACCTGATGGTCCGGGATAAAAAAAAGAAATACGAAGTCCAGGCGGTAATATACAGCGATTTGAAGGATCAGGCGGCTGGGGGCGGATTCATGCTCTACCGCCTGGATGGAGACGGCCGGGTGCTCGAAAAGTTGAACGTATAGTTTAAAATTTTCGGCAGGAAATGCTGCTAGTCTCCGGCGACCATATCATGCACAGGCTCAGGTCCAGTGCCCCACAGGTGACGATACAGGGTGTCCGCTCGGCAATGCCAATGGTTTGCCCTGCCAGGATGTTTTCAGAGAGCATGGTTCCGCCATGGTTCTGCCAGATGATTTCGGGTGAATGGCTATGTCCCCGGAACAAGATGCCGTCCGCGAAACGATGGAAAAAATGCCGCGCATGATGATGGTGCATGGCCCCGACCATGCATGACAGGCCAAGTTCGTTCTCAAAGGGAAGCGAATGCGTCATGACCATCCTGCCGGATTGGATCACCAGCGGAAGTCGTTTGAGGTAGTCCAGCGTCTCCGGTTTGATTGATGGGGTTTTGCGGCCGGCCTGGTTGACAACGATACTGTGATCATTGTTCCCCTTTACACTTTTCACCTGGTAATTTCGTAAAAGTTCCACACATGCATCGGCTGATTCCGGATGCAGGGAATCACAGATGTCTCCCAGGTGGTAAAGGTTGCCGCACCTTTCCGCTTTCAAATATTTCAGAGCGGCAGCAATGGTTTCCACCCGGCCGTGGCTGTCGGAAACGAGGCCGATCAAGGGCCCTCCATGGGGGGCTTGGCGAGTGGCGGCGGTAACAGGCATACCAGGGGACATACCACACCCCCTGGATGGGAACAACTCAGTTCGCATTAATTGTATGCATACAGGAGGGGCTTCCTCATGATCATCAGACGATATAAACAGCTGCTTTCATATCTGATTATTGTGGTCTCAATTTTTATTACTACGAATGCGACGGCGGATAATGATCCCAATCGCATCGCATTTGCAATCAGTGGGGGGGCAAGCAAAGGTGCCTATGAAGCCGGGCTGATGTGGGGCCTGATTGAGGTCGTCCGACAGGTGGAAAAAACCAAAGAGTGGTCACTGGGCGGAGAACCGCGCCGTGTTGAAATCGCAAGTCTTACCGGAACATCAGCAGGCGGTATCAATACACTGCTCGGCGCTATGGTCTGGTCAGTAAATCCGGAAGAGAAAGGCGGGTTTGCCAATCAGATAGATGATAATATTTTTCGTGATGTATGGCTGATTCCGGACGTTAATCGATTACTGCCGCCGGAAGCCGACTCTCCCCGGTACTTATCTGGTGACGCCCTGCTTTCCAGAAAAGACCTGGTGGCGGTCGCTCGGCAGCTGCGTGAAAAATGGAACCGACCGGGAACCTTTCGCAAGGGGCTTCGCTTACCGCTTGGTCTCACGGTAACCCGGGTGAAACCCGAGGTCATGGTCGTCAGTGGTGTTGCAGTCAACAACCAGCGTTTTTTGGTACCATTTGAAATGCGGACCCAGGAAGACGGCAGTGCCAGATTTTCCTTTGATCCCACGGCATACCCATCTTTTACGGACCCGGCAATGATTCTTATGCCATGGCCGGCCGGTGCTCCAGCTTTTTCCCTATCCGATCAGCAGATAGAAGATATCATATTGACGACAAGTGCCTTTCCGACTGGTTTCGGGCGTAAGCGCCTGCAATACTGCCGGCAAAAGGCTATCTATACCGATGAAGAAAGTGATGCCTCGCCTTTGCAGGTAGATGCCGATATCAGCCCGGGTGAACTTATATGCCCGGATGGGTACGAAATTGCGGAAGCAGAATTTGCCGATGGCGGGTTGTTTGACAACCTGCCCATAGGCCTTGCCCGTGAACTTTCAGAATCCAGTACATTGCACAGGAATAATCCTCTGCCGGTTAGCTATATTTATCTTGACCCTGACCGTCAGCGTTACGATATTCCTGATCCGGAAGACAAGTTGGCTTGTGAAAGTGAAAATCCTCCAGAAGCCTGCCGGGAATTGACCTTTAATTTTTTGTCTGAAACAGCTGTACTCGGTGGTGCGATGGGAACGGCTCGTAAATATGAGCTTTACCAGGAATTGACCAGTGATAACTGGAACCTGAATCTTATACAGCTGAGTAATAAGATTGCCGACATCATAGATGAAAATGCACTTGATGTGGATTGCACGTCCGTCCTACCCTATTTTGATCGCTCATTGGAATGCAGCGACCGTTTGCGATATTCCGCACGCCTCCTATCGCTGACCTATGACTATAATATTGTTCCCATAAAAGCGCCAACAGCCGTTAGTGGCTTGCTGCAGGATGGGGTCGCTACCAGATGCCGTCCTCCAGAGGGATCGCTTGAGCAGGAAATTATTTCCGAATGTATTTTCGATCATAAGAAATTGCGCCAACACTTGACCAATGCACTTATTGACATTTCAAATAAATCAGGGCCTGAAAGCAAAAAACTGAATAAGGATATCCGCCGTTCGGCCCTTTCCATTGATTCAGATCGAATGCTTCAAGTGACAAGTCGTGGCGGCCCCATTACAGGGGAGCTGCTCGGTTCCTTTGGCGCTTTTCTCGAATATAAATTTCGTGAGTTCGACTATCTCGTGGGTATCTATGATGCCAGCATGCTTATTTCCAATAATCAGTGCATGCTGAACTTTCCTGACCAGAGTCAGCAAACCCAGTTTATGACTTGCCGTGATCAAATGAGCGAGGAATTTTATCGCTTGATGGGTGTGGTTGATAATCCTAAGGCGAAATATGTGTTCGCGCTGATGGCAAAGCGTGAATACGGTAAAAAAGAAAGGCTGAAATATGCCTATGATCCCATGCCGACAGAAGATCGGGACATGCGCATCATTTATGAAGGCCTTGAAACAGTCCTCATTACTGCCAGGGGCAGCAAACGGAAAGGGCTGCTGCCAACTGAGCGCGAGTTTTTCGAGCACCTCAAGGCCGAACAATTCGAACCCACCCCACCGCCTGGCGGGGGGAAATCTTTGCTGACATTGATTATCGATGATCCTGAATATTGGTCCTACGAACTGGTTAATCGCAGTACCAGCCGTATGGTTTATCTCGAAACTCTGGCCGAAGATATTTACCGGGCCCGCGAACCCGACCCCGATAAACGCGTCAAGGCCAACACCGCTCTGATGGGGGCTGGGGCCTTGGCACTCAGAACAGCTGCATATAAGTATCCGAAATTCGCATTCTCCCCGTCTACCGCTCCGGAGTCCTGGTTCTGGCGCAACATCATCCCTTATGAGATTGATTTTGACCTTGCCGACGGCGATATGCTTCTATTCTGGCAACCAACGATGAATTTCAAAACAACCAATGCGAGTATCCGGCTTGGACTGGGGTTTACGGGCGGTTTAGGGAACCGGCATAGCGTTGAAAATCGTGAAAACTATGGTGTTATTGGCCTGGACCTCACGCGGATTGTAAATACTTGGATCTTTTCAGGATGGGGCGTCACACCGGCATTGTTTCATGACTGGCAGGAGCCGGCTGTTGGCAATCAGACGAGTTTTGGATTCGATGTACATGCCAACTTGTTTAAAAACAGGATCCGTATCGGTTTAGGCGCACGCGACGCGATCGAAAATGCAGAAGATACAATCTTTCTTACAATAGGCATTGCTGACCTGCCGGGTCTGGCTTACTGGATGAGCCGCTGAGATGCCTGATATGTTCTTATAACCGCTATGGCAGAAAGGGATACGACCATGGGCGACCCGCTGAAAACACCCCAACAGATATATTTCAACAAGGATCACGATATGGTCCGGCAAGCGGTCCGCGATTTTGTCAACAAGGAGATCAACCCCCATGTTGACGAATGGGAGGAGCAGGGGGCCGCACCGCTGAAAAAATTATTTAAGAAAATGGGAAAATTGGGATTCCTGGGAATACGCTACGATCCCAAATATGGGGGCCAGGGGCTCGATTACTGGTATGAAACAGTGTTTTTGGAGGAACTCGGTCACATCAAGGCGCTGGGGCTGCCGGTGGCCATCACGGTTCAGACAAGTATGGCCACCCCCGCCATCGATGCGTTCGGCAACGACTACCTCAAGGAAACTTTTTTAAAGGCAGCCATCGCGGGTGACATGGTAGGGGCTATCGCCGTAACCGAACCGGGGGCAGGGTCCGATGTGGCTGCCCTGACGACGACGGCCAAAAAAGAAAACGGCCACTATGTCATCAATGGGTCGAAGATGTTTATCACCAACGGGACCCAGGCCGACTTCTTCACGCTCCTGGCCAGGACCAGCGATGATCCGGGATATCACTCATTCAGCCTGATCGTGGTTCCGGCCGACCTGCCCGGCTTCACCATCGGGCGTAAACTGGACAAACTGGGCGCTCGTATCAGTGACACGGCCGAGCTGTTCTTCGACAATGTCAGGGTCCCCGCTGAGAACCTGATCGGAAACGAGGGCGAGGGTTTCATATATCAGATGATGCAGTTTCAGCACGAACGGTTTTCGCTGCTGCCTTTTACCTGCACGGCTGCCAGGGATATCGTGGATTTGACCGTCGATTATATCCGTAACAGGGTCGTGTTCGGAAAACCGTTGATCAAGAAACAGGTGCTCAGGCATCGCCTGGCGGACTGGCTGACGGAAATTGAGTGTCTCCGGCAGCTGATCTACCACATCGTGCGCATGAAAGAAGCCGGACTGGATGTGACCCGTGAGATTTCCATGGGAAAACTGGTGGCCGGGCAGCTGCTTCACAAGGTCGCCGACGGTTGCCTTCAAATGCACGGCGGCATGGGATTCATGAGTGAGGCCATCATCTCCAGGTACTACCGGGATGCACGCGGGCTCTCCATCGGCGGCGGGGCCGACGAGGTGATGCGTGATATTATTGCTAAGATAGAAGGCTATTGATTATTGGATATTTTTTAAGGCGGATTACGAATCCTGAATCGAGTAGGGTGAAAGCTGCGTGGTGGCAGCGATTTCTTAAATTTGTTTCGATTGTATTTCAGATAGGTGGGCATCGATGTGGATGAGACAAACGACAGCCCTTTTCTAATAAAACGCATGAAAAAGGATGGTAAGCATGAGTGCAGCAAACAAGCGCGTGGAAGTAAAGGCTCCCATGGCCGGCGTTTTTTACCGCAGTGCCGGTCCGGATGAACCCGTTTACGTGGAAGTGGGCGACACGGTAAAGAAAAAACAGATACTGGCGCTGCTGGAAACCATGAAGGTTTTTCAGAAAGTGAAATCTCCAGCCGCAGGGACCGTGGTGGAAATCACCGTGGAGAATGAAACCCCCGTGATGGACGATGACGTGATGCTTGTCGTCGAAAAATCCTGAAAGGAAGATGCAATGGACTATGAAACACTGACGTTTGAGGAACCCGAAGAGGGCATTGGGCTGATAACCCTCAACCGGCCGGAGCGGCTGAATGCCATGAACATGGGGATGCTGGATGACCTCTATGCGTTATTCGCCGACCTCGAGAAGCGGGAGACCATAAGGGTACTGTTGCTGGCAGGGGCGGGAAAGGGATTTTGTTCGGGTGCCGACCTGAAAGATGATAAGCTGTCGGGGGAGGAAGGTCTCAAGCTCTTTTCCTCTGCTGCAGTGCATCTCGAAAAAATTCAGAAGATATATTCCGGGATCATCGAGGTGATGTACAAGCAGCCCCAGCCCATCATCGCGGTGGTCAACGGCGTTGCCGCCGGCGGAGGCATGTGTCTTGCGCTGGCTGCGGACATCATCCTCGCCGGGCCGGGGGCAAAGTTCATTCCTTCATTTATCAACATTGGTCTGTCGGGCGGCGAACTGGGCACCACCTATTTTCTGCCCAAAGCAGTGGGTCGGGCAAAGGCAGCCGAAATACTGATGACCGGTCGTGCGGTAGGTGCCGAGGAAGCGGACAGAATCGGCCTGGTCAGCCGCCTGGTGGATGCGGAAACGCTTATGGAAACGGCCATGCAGACCGCCAGAACCCTGCTGGGCAAGTCGCCCCTGGGACTCAGACTGACCAAGGAGACCCTGCGGCAGAATCAGAATGCCCCCACGCTGGAATCGGCCATCGAGCTGGAAAACCGCAACCAGAGCATCCTGTGCTGCTCTCCCGATTTTTTCGAGGCGGTCATGGCCTTCATCAAGGCGGCGAAACAGAAATAACCTGAAGAAAGGATACCGATCATGTTTAAAACCAGAATTACCGAAATGCTGGGGATCCAATACCCCATTTTGTCCGGCGGCATGCAATGGCTCAGCCGGGCCGAGTTCGTGGCCGCAGTCGGCAATGCCGGCGGGATAGGGTTTATCACGGCCGAAAGTTTTGAAACACCGGAGGACCTGCGCACGGAAATCAAAAAAATGCACACGTTGACGGACAAGCCGTTTGGGGTAAACATATCCATGGTGCCTGAATTCGGTGTCCCCGAACGCAGCCTCCAGTTTTGTGATGTGGTCGTTGAAGAGGGGGTCAAAGTAGTGGAAACCGCCGGGCAGAGCCCAAAGCCGCTGATGCCGAAGCTTAAAGACGCAGGCATCAAGGTCATTCACAAAATGACCTCTATCCGTCATGCAGAATCGGCCCAGAAACTCGGTGTGGACGCGATTACCCTGATCGGCTATGGGTCAGGCGGTCACATCGGTATGGACAACGTGGCTTCGTTCATTTTGATCCCCATGGCGGTCTCCCGCCTGGACATACCGGTTGTCGCCGGTGGGGGCGTGTGCAACGGGAAGGGTTTTCTCGGGGCGATGGCCATGGGTGCCGAAGCGGTTCTTATGGGGACGGCTTTCTTTGCAACCGAAGAGTGCCCTGTGCACGACGCCATCAAGCAAAGACTCGTACAGACGCGGGAAAATGAAACCTGCCTGCTGTTGAATTCGCTGCAGAATCCCGTTCGATGCGTACGGAACCAACTGGCGGACGAATGCCTGGCCCTGGAGGAGAAAAACGCTTCTTTTGAGGAAATCATCAATACCGTGGCCGGTGGCAAGGGCAAGCTGGCCTATGATTGCGGAGATGCCGAAATCAGTCCCATTGCCTGCGGCCAGATTGTCGGTGCTATCGATGAAGTCAAAAGCGTCAAGGCGGTCATCGATGACATGATCGACGAGGCCGGAACCATGATGGCCCGTTTGAACGGAATGACTAAATAGGACCTATAAGATCTATAGAAGCAACAGGACCGATAGGAATTATAATATCTGTCGAAACGATAGGGAGACGGTGATGAGCGATGTGTATGTAAAGCTGAGGGAGCGGCTGGATGACATGGCCGTGGGGTTTCCAGCCACGCAGAATGGCCTGGAATTGAAAATTCTAAAACAGCTGTTCACCGAAGAAGATGCAGCTCTTTTTGTCGAACTGTCCCCCCTGCTTGAAAAGCCGGTGGACGTGGCCAGGCGCCTGGGACGGGATCCGGATGTATTGTCTGACCATATGGAAAAGATGGCCGGCAAGGGCCTTTTGTTCCGGGTAAGAAAGGGCGGCCGGGTACGCTATTCGGTCGTTCCCTATGTAGTGGGGATATTCGAATTCCAGCTCAATGACATGCAGGGGGACCTGGCCAGGGACAATGATGATTATTTGGAGGGGGCCCTAGGGAATGAAATCCATTCCTTTAAAACGCCGGTACTGCGGTCCATTCCCGTCAAACGGGAACTGGTGGCTGAGTGGCCTGTAGCACCCTATGAAGATGCGCTGGAGATCATTCAATCGAAAAAAAAGATTGCCGTAATGCCGTGCATCTGCAGGACTATGACCGGTTCGCTGGACAAGGCCTGCGACAAACCCCTGGAAGTCTGCATGGCCTTCGATTCACATGCCGACTATTATGTGGAGAACAACATGGGGCGCTACATCGAGGTGGATGAAGCACTTGATGTGCTCAAGAAGGGTGAAGCGGCCGGCCTCGTGCTGCAGCCGTTCAATTCACAGAAGATAGGCGGCATGTGCAGTTGCTGTGGCTGCTGCTGCGGTGTTCTGCGTTCTTTGAAAAAGCAGCCCAAACCAGCCGAAATGGTCAAAAGCAATTACTATGCAGTGGTATCCGAGGATGATTGCAGTGTCTGTGAAACCTGCCTGGACAGGTGTCAGATCGAGGCCATCCGGATGAATGACCTGGCGGCGGAAGTTGACCTGGATCGCTGTATAGGCTGCGGGCTGTGCGTAACCACCTGCCCGAGCGACGCTATTCGGCTGATAAAAAAACCGGAGGCGGAGCAGTACCTGCCGCCGAAAACCGGTGCGGAGACTTATATTCGCATTGCCGAAGAAAGGGGGAAGTTGGGAAAGTTGATGGGGTAAATCAGAAATCAGAAGTCGGAAGCCAGAAATCAGAATACAGTATCATTTTCAACTTTTCGCGTGACTGAATCTTTTCATGATGCCAATGTAGCCCAGGGTTCAGCCCTGTCGGGGCATTGGTGAATTAGCATTTTTTACATCCAATCCTTGGACAAGAATGGGAGGAAGCAACCATGGCTGAAAAAATCTGGCACAAGTCCTATGCACCCGGTGTTCCCAAAAGTATCGACTACGAGAAGATTACCATATCAGAAGCTCTGGCGCGATCGGCAGAAAAATTTCCTGACAGGACGGCGCTCAACTACATGGGCAGACGCATCAGCTACAAGGCCCTCAACGATATGGTCAACCAGTTTGCCAGAGCACTTCAGGATATGGGCATTAAGGCCGGTGACAAGGTGGGGGTCAGCCTGCCCAACATCCCTCAGGTGATCATATCCAACCTGGCCATTTTTCGCATCGGGGCCGTTTCGGTGCAGAACAACCCGCTCTATACCGAAAGGGAGCTGGCCTATCAACTCGATGATTCGGACTCCCGGATCATTATCACCCTTACCCTGCTGGTACCCCGAATGCAAAAAATTAAATCCCAAACCAAACTGGAAAAGATAGTCGGGTGCCATATCCATTCATTTCTGCCCTTTCCTAAAAAGCAGCTCTTTCCCTTTGTGAAGAAGGACATGTACCGCAAGATCGAATCCACGGACGATGTCATGGTTTTCAGTGATCTTTTGGCCAGGTATCCGGCGGATTCTGTGGAAGACCAGAGCAGCTGGGAGGAGATGGGCGCCATTCTCTACACCGGCGGCACGACCGGTGTGAGCAAAGGGGTTATGCTGAGCCATTCCCACCTGAGTTCCAACGTGCAGCAGTTCGTGTCCTGGTTTCCGGATCTGAAACCCGGGGAGGAGCGCCTGGTGGGCAATTTTCCTGTTTTTCACACGGCCGGATTTTCCGCCATTCAAAACTTGATCACCTGGCAGGCTTGGGAAAATATCATGGTGCCCAGGCCGGAAGCAAAAATTAATCTCGACATTCTGAAAAAATACAACCCCACCTTTCTACCGGGTGTTCCGACCATATTCGTGGGTCTGCTGGCTGAACCGGCCTTCAGGAACCTCGATTTTTCAAAGGTCAAAGGCTTCTTTTCCGGGGCGGCGCCCCTTGCCGCCGATACCATCCGGGACCTGAAAGAGATCACCGGCGCCACCATGTGCGAGGTCTATGGTTCGACTGAAGCCGGCCCATTTATGACCGTGACGCCATGGGGCGGAGAGGTCAAACCCGGGACCGTGGGCGTTCCCGTGCCCGACACCGAGATTAAAATCGTGGATATCGAAAACGGTGAAAAGGAGCTGCCCATAGGAGAACACGGCGAGATCGTCATGAAGGGCCCCCAGATCATGATGGGATACTACAAAAAGCCCGAAGCAACCGCAGAAGTCCTCAAGGACGGCTGGTTTTACTCCGGTGATATCGGCTGCTTCGATGAAGACGGTTACCTCAGCATCACCGATCGCAAAAAAGACATGATCATTGCCGGCGGCTACAATATCTACCCTGTGGAACTGGATAATGTGCTGTTCGATCATCCCAAGATCCTGGAGGCCTGCACCATCGGTGTAAAAGACGAATACCGGGGCGAGACCGTGAAGGCTTTCGTGGTCGTAAAAGAGGGTGAGCGCCTGACCGAGGAGGAGGTGGTTGCGTACTGCAAAGAGAACCTGGCCGCTTATAAAGTTCCCAAGATCATCGAATTTATCGACGAACTGCCCAAGAGTGCGGTGGGCAAGATTTTGAGACGCAAGCTGAAGGATATGGAAAAAAACAGGTAGAAGGTGCAAGGTAGAAGGTATAAGGTAAAAGACTGAAGACTGAGCAGATGATTGAGGGTATCATTGTGGTAGCGACTAAGAATAACAAACGAAAGCGCAAAGGCTGGTGGTGGAAAATCCCGCTTGGGTTACTGTTGCTGCTGCTGATCGGCCTGGCCGTTGTGCTCCTGAATATCGATTCAATTGCACGTACGCAGATCAACAAAGCTCTGGATCATTATCTTGTGGCGGGCGGCAACCTGGAGGCCATCGACATCGGGCTGATGACAGGGCGCGTGGAGCTGACCGGCCTTACGATCAATTCACCGCCGAATTTTGGGAAGCAACCCCTGGTGACATTGGATGCACTGGCAGTGGATGTTGTTCCTCTTGCGGTATTCAGCGGCAAGATCGTTGTAGAACACGTGGGGTTGAAAGGTTTGTCGTTAAATATCGTGCGCGACAAGCAAGGGGATTTAAGCCTCATGCAGCTGATTCCTGAGGCATCGCCTGCACCCGACGCCCTGCCTGCGGACGACAAAGGAGCGTTGGATCCGCTGTGGATTCCCATCGTTCATATTAATTCCATAGCGGTGGATGAGCTATTTTTCCATCTCACGGATCAACTGATAGGTGAACAGTGGTCGGTGGCTATGCATCTCGACCTTATTGTTGAGGGGCTGAAGCTCAACGATCTGGTGCGCCGCGACATTCTGGTGAATAGCGTCAAGCTTTCCCTTGGTGACATCGTCGTGGACCCGTTGCCAGGATTTAGTGAAGATCAGTTACTGGCCATCAATAATGTTCAAATCGTTTCTTCGGACATCAATCTGGGTACCTCACAGGTGTCAGTTTCCGAGGTTACGGTGGACACCCTGTCGGCCTCGCTGGAACGTAACGCGGAGCGCGAGGTCAACCTGCTCAAGGTGGTGGAATCCTGGATGCCTGTTACGGAAGGTGACCATGGCGAGAAATCAGACTCATCCGCTTTGGCTTCCACTGTCCACTCGTCTATGTCCATATTTGAGTTGCCCACCCTGATCGTGGAAAACATCCAGCTCAAGTCCGTCACTGCCCAGGTGCTGGATTCCATCGAAGGCCAACCCTGGCGGGCGGGGTTCGATGGACTGGACCTCCAGGTGACGGGAGTAGCGGTGGGTGACCTGGCTCAGCAGGCCATCTCCCTGGCGTCCTTTGACCTTGATTTAAAGGGCATTTCCGTGGACCAGCCGCCCGGGTTCAGCCAGGAACCCCTGCTGGCCATCAGCAATATCGCCCTGGCCTCCAAAGGTATCGACCTGGGTAATTCTGAAGTGACCGTCTCCGATATCATGCTGGACACCCTGTCGGTATCGCTGGAGCGTAACGCGGACCGTGAGATCAACCTGCTCAAGGTGGTGGAATCCTGGCTGCCTTCAGTGGCAGAAGATAAGGACGGCGAGTCAGACCCGGCCGCATCGAGTGCTCCAGCCGACCCGTTCATACCTCCATTTAAACTGCCCACCCTGATCGTGGAAAACATCCAGCTCAAGTCCATCACTGCCCAGGTGCTGGATTCTATTGAAGGCCAACCCTGGCGGGCTGGATTCGATGGACTGGACCTGCAGGTTGCGGGGGTGGCGGTGGGTGACCTGACCCGGCAGGCCATCTCCCTGGCGTCCTTTGACCTGGATTTAAAAGGCATTGCCGTGGATCAGCCGCCCGGGTTCGGCACTCGAAAACTGTTCAGCCTGGATCATTTCACAGTTGTTTCCGAAAAACCGGAGGCAGCATCAAAAGAGCTCGTTATCAAGCAGGTTTCACTCGAAGGATTATCTGCCTTCATTACTATACGTTCCGATGGTTTGACCAATCTTGAGAAGCTCAATGAAGCCCTGCGCGGTCACCACGCTGAAACCCGGCAGAACAAAGAAGATATTGCCGTTGAAACAACGGCATCGACACCCAAAGGTATTATGCCACCAGTCCTTTTTGAACAAATTTCAATGGCGGGTGGGCCGGTCATGTATCGCGATGAAGTTTTTGCGGATGAGCCCCTTGAAGCCACATTGAAAGATATCCGGATGGAAGTTAACGGATTGCGCTTGTTCACGGACAACCCGGACGTTGATCCTGCATCCGCCTCTGTATTCTTAGAATTAGAGCAGCCCGGTGATTTGCCGACAGCCTATTTCGGTACGCTGGCAAATGTAGGGCCTGTCGGTAACGGAGTGCCTATGGTTAATAGCCAGGTACGCCTGGTGGGGTTCAAGCTGGACACACTGGGGTCGCTGGTAACGCCGAGTACCCGTACAGCCCTGGGCGCCACCGGCCTTGACGCGGGAATGGCCATGGCCATGGATTCGGATTCGATCAACCTGAGAGCTTCCGTCCTGACCGACCGCGATGTCACCTATAAGGGCATATCGGTGCAGGGGCCCCTAAATGCCCCGGTGGTAAAACCCGGACCGGTTTTAGCCGGTGTTTTCAGCCGGGTGTCCGATGGCCTGGTCAACCTGGGCAAAAGTGGTTTGAAGTCCGGGGTAGATATTGTCGAAGGAGGTGTTGATGTCGGCAAGGAGCTTGGTTCGGGGGCCATAAAGGTCGGGGTAAACCTGGGGAAAAGCCTTTTTGAAACCACTGTCGGTGTGGTGACTCTGGACAAGGAAAAGGTTAAAGAAGGCACTTCCGGCACCACCAAGGGTACGATTGATCTGACTGGAGAATCCGTAAAGGGATCCGGCCAAGCGGCCGGCGGCAGCCTGAAGAGCTCGGCTTCCGAATTGAAAGGCAAGGAACGGGTCAGAGCCTGGGATCAGGATATTCCGAACCGCTACCAGAAGTTCATGCAACATGCACGGGAGGCACTGGCAGAAATGCCCTATCCACCCGTTACCAAATAAAAAATCCTATTCGCTGTTCGAGCCAGTTCAGGCCGGTCCAGGTGTTGTACTTGTCCGATTCAGGCGCCAAGTGGCTCAGGTTTGCATCCCGGTACCTGCCTTGGAGGTGTTCAGGGGGTTTCCAGTCATGGTGGACCGCCTTGTGGGAGAGGTAGAGGCAGAACGGTTGCTTTCTTACGTTTTTACTTTCTGCGGTTCTGCCTAAAACTCCGTGATCGGCTTGAGCTTTACTTCCGGGTAAATCTGTCCATGACTCGGAGGCATGGAATTATAAACCCAGTCGATGTCGAGAACGCCCATGGTCATCCATCGATATTTGTGGAATCCTCGAAATGTTCCTCGCACGAGCACTGACTGCATTTTCAGGTTGAGACCTAATATGGCCAGGCTGGTACCGGCTTCGATGGCCTGCAGTTCATCGTAAAAGGGCAGGGTGGAGAAGACGATGCGGCGGCTGTCCGAGGCCTGGCACTGAATAGCCGGTATGATCACGGGAAAGCCGTCATTCCCCAGAAGTGATATGAATTTAAGAGAATCGAGCTGGTTGAACAGGTTTTCCGCAAACGGTTTGAGTATGCGTGTCTGATCACCGGTGGCGGCAGCGCTTTTGGCAACTTTTGTTATCATGGCCGCCGGTATGATTTTTCCCATGGGGAGTTTTTCTTCCCCGTAGGTTTCAACCAGATCAAGGTAATGGACGGTGTTGATGCCGAAATAAGCATTGTAGCGGAACATGGGCTGTTCATTGTAGACTTCGTATTCAGGGCCATCGGTCTTCTTGTGGGTCCAGCGGGCCTTGCCGCGCCACAGGCGTTTGTCCATGGACATGATCAGGAATCCTACCTTGGGGTTCATCTGCATGTACCACTTGCTGAGGCCCATACAGAACTGCCCGAGGGTCAACTGGCTGGGGCTGCATGCCATGATGCTTGTAATCAGGGTGAGGTGGATATCCCCGTCCGGATTGACGCAGGCCACCAGACCGATTTTTTCGGCCGGCTCGAAGACTTTCATTTCATCGCGTGTAAAAGAATGTTTAACAGTCATGATGGCAGCATCTTTTATTTCCACGGAAGCACGAAACTTTGCTTTTTCGTGGTTTAACCTTTTCGTGTTTTTGTGATTATTTTTTACTCAATATGGTGGAGAATACCTTTTGAAATAAGGCGTTAAGTTACAACCTTCAATTCGTTTTTTACGGGCGCATCTTCCGCTTCCATATCTTCAAGTCCGGCGGCACCGCTCCAATGTACGATGGTTGGATCAACACCGGAATTTTTTGCGATCGACACCAGGTGCCGGATATGCGTTTCTTGTAATAGCGTTGCCTCTTCAAACTGCCAGTTCAATCCCAGGCGGGCATATTTATCCCTGCAGAGGTTGTTGAATGCGCACAACTCCCAGCGTTTTACCCGCTGTACAAGATTGGCTTTGATCCATGCACCAATGCCGTTGATGTTTTCTTCCGTATCCGTGGCGCCCGGTATCAACGGGGTCCGGATCCATAACGCTTCCGGGTAAAGATGGGTATCTATGTAATCGGAAACGTAGACCAGGTTTTCGAGAATGATACGGTTGTCGCTGCCGGTGAAAGCCAGATGTTTTTGAGCATCGATCTCTTTGAGGTCAAAGAGAACCAGGTTGGCATACGGCAGGAGCTGGTCGAGGGCTTTCGTGCTGCACAGTCCGCACGTGTCTATGGCCGTATGCAGCCCCTGGGCACGAATCCGTTTGAGCAATGTGGATACGAATCGAGTCTGGAGGGTTGCTTCACCCCCGGATACGGTTACCCCGCCGTCAGATTTTTCAAAATAGACTCTGTCTTTGAGGACTTCATGCACCAGGTCTTCCAGGTTCCATTGTTGCCCTAAAAGCTCCAGTGCCGTAGACGGGCATTCCTCTACGCAGAGGCCGCAGCCGTCACAGGTCTTCCGGTCAATCCGCACACCGGCTGGAGATATGGACAAAGCCTGCCGGGGGCATGTTTCCAGACAGGTGCGGCAGCCGATGCACCGCGAGCCGATCCAATGAATTTGAGGATGCGGTGAGATGCTTTCCGGGTTATGGCACCAGCTGCACCTAAGGCTGCAGCCTTTGAAGAACACCGTCGTTCGCAAGCCGGGACCGTCTTCAGTGGACATGCGTTGGATTTCGAGCACGAGTCCATATTTCTTTTTGTCTGTGGTGGCACAGTGCATGGTGATTCAGTATGATCGCTACCTAAATTAAGGTGTTTTACGTTTTAGGTGTTACGTTTTAAGTAAAAGAATTCTACCTTGTTTAAAACTTAAACCGTAAAATCCAACCCGGATAAACCGGAAATTCTAATATCGAATATCAAAATACTAAACAATTTCAAATGACCCAATACCAAACACTTAAACGGTAATAGGGTCAAAAGCTATTCGCTAATTACACTGCTGTCACGTTTTGAACATTCGAACATTTGGATCTGATATTTGTTTAGAATTTGGTGATTTAGAATTTAGATATTTTTACATCCAACCGGTGAATCCGGAACCAAAATTCTGTGCATACATGATGTGATTTGAATACATAGGCACTAAAACAAAATATGAGGTTACTGCTTCCGTCAAGAAATCTTGATCAGTCATATTATTAGAATGAGTTGTGACTGAGCCGGTTAATCACCTCATTCTGGAGTTCTTTACCGACCGTGGTAAAATAGGCGTTGTAGCCGGTGATGCGAACCAGCAGGTGCCGGTAGTCCGTCGGGTTTTTCTGGGCGTCCTTCAGCATATCCGGATCGAGCATGTTGACCTGCAGGGCGGTGCCGCCGTTTTCGATGTATCCCTTCAGGAACGCCTTGAATTTCTGCCTGTGCTCCGGGTCCTTGATCATGGATGGATTGAAGGTCATGGTGTGGCTGGCGCCGTTGGGAAGGCAGTTGAGATAGTCGCTCCAGTCGCCGCTGCCGTCCGGGGCTTTTCCGCCAAGTACCTTGCCGACAGAATTCGTATTGGAGGTGGGGCCATTGATATCTGCGCCGTTTGAAGGGCAGATGGCATTGGAAAGAAACTGCCCTTTGGCCCGTCCGTTAGCGCTGGCCGCCATGACGTAGCCGTCGCCGGCCCAGTAATTCCAACTCAGCATGCCGGGCCTGAACTGGCGCCCGGTGGAAAGGGTTTTGTATCTCCAGGTTTGGGTACACCAGAGATCCATAACCCGTTTGGCCAGGGCATCGGCGTCATCGTCATCCCGTCCATATTTGGGGGTCTTGTTCTTGGCAAAGGCCTGCAGTTTTTCATGACCCTGCCAATTGTCCTTGAGGGCCTCGATGAGTTGGTTCATGGAGCAGATCTGCTTGTCAAAAACCAGATATTTTATGGCCAGCAGTGAGTCCACCGTTGTGGCGAATGTCACGGCTTCCAGGGTCGTGAAACTGATTTCGGCCCCTCCCTTCGTAACATCGAGACCCTGTTCGGCGCACCCTTTGACCAGACAGGAAAGATAGGGGGTCGTCAGGAATTCAGCCCGCACGGCTTCGGATGCCTCGTAGACCTCCGTGCATCGCTTAATGATATACGCTGTCTGCACGGTATAGGCTCGCCAGAATTCTTCGAAATTCTTGAAACGTCCGGCATCGCCGGTAGCCGGACCGTCCTGGCGGATTTTTTCGGGATTGCCCTTCATAGGGTCGACAAACGGGACCAGGTCTTTTCCCCCGGTCAGGGCCAGTTCCACCGCCTTGAGAAGATTCAGGTTTATATCCACGGTGCCGGAACGGTCATTTCCAACCATGGTGTTTTCCAGGCATCCCACCGGGGCATATTCGTGCACATTTTCGGCGTTGATCAAGTGGGAAATACCGGCTTTTTCAGCCTCCAGCATCATACCGGCCATGGATCTTTCGTCAAAATTGAGCAGAAAAGGGGCGCCCTGGCTGCCGGATATCATGCCGATGATTTTGTCAAGCAGCGGTTCCGGTGAATTGCGATGAAGCCTGACGTTGGGTTTGGGTTCCAGAATGGGGGTCATCTCGTCGATGACCTCAAGGAACAGGTAGGTCAGGTCGTTGGTCATGTCCCGACCATTCGGGCCCATGCCCGACAGCGTGATAAGCTGACCGAATCCGGCCGTGATGCCCTGGTTGCCGTTGCGGATCATGGCGTCGTAGGCCGTGTTGCAATGGAACCAGAAACACTTGAGAATCTCTTTGGCAAATTCGCGGTCCATGCCTTGAGCCTGCGAGTATTCCCAGTAAGGCAGCAGGTACTGGTCGATGCGTCCGAATGAGACACCCGGACCGGGGTAGTTTTCATCGCTCATGATGAGCATGTGGGTCAGCCACAGGGCCTGTACCGCTTCCCAGAAGGTTTGCGGAGGTTCCCAGGGTACGCGTTCAAGGTTGGCGGCCATTTGCTGGAGTTCCTGCCGGCGTTCCGGATCGTTTTCATCACGGGCCATTTTATTGCAAAGGCGGGCGTATCTTGCCGCCAGTTCTCCGGGGAGGGTTGCCGCGGTCAGCATGGCCCTGATCTGATCGCCTTTGGGGCCGCCCTGATCCAGGGGGTCCAGCTTCGCGTAGGATTCTTCCAGCTCTTTAAGGATGCCTTGCCACCCAAGTTTCAGAACACGTTCGTAACCGGGAACGAGATGGCCGCTGGTGGCGCCGGCGTTGCCGTAGCCATGGTCGTGAAACCATTTCATCTGTGCGCGGGCGCCCTTTTTGCCGACTACTTTCTTGTCATAGACTTTGCGTTCTTTGCGGGTGAAGCACGTGGAGGTGATGACATTGAATCTGCCGCCGGCCAGCAGGTCGCCCGGCAGGATTTCCTGGGGGACGTGGTTTACCATGACTTCTTTGAGGAACCAGGCCTTTCTCTCGGGCAGGGATAAAGTCCAGAAATCATCGCCGATAGGTA
>Ga0164313_10000576_pt1 | contig 30190 bp, 25 predicted proteins | sample GuaBasSedimGuay4_FD_113735 | JGI IMG/M metagenome (GOLD analysis project Ga0164313, IMG submission 113735) | Subseafloor sediment microbial communities from Guaymas Basin, Gulf of California, Mexico - Guay4, Core 4569-4, 0-3 cm | ecosystem: Environmental > Aquatic > Marine > Hydrothermal vents... | reverse complement strand
TGTGATATAAGAGGGTCCATAAATCAAATTAGCCAAGACAAACTTGCTGTAAGGTTTATTATACTCCCTGCCCAAAACATAAAGACCCTTCTTAATCCTTATGATATCCTTATCCTTGATAAGACCTCTGATCTTGTCTCTTGGCTTCTTGTAATCCCTTAAAGCGTGCAACAGCAAATTGTAATCGAATTCCGCAGGGAGTTGAATTAAATTCTTCATATACCAACCAATATGTCTAAAAATTTGGACTTACTGGATTACCAATAGGTTTAAAACAAAAAATTGTCAAGAAGATTATAAATGCCAGCGCATAATTTTGGATGCCGGTAATACATTCTATAAATCTTCAGTCAATTCCTACCAATATCAAAAGATAAAGCTCACTAAAAACAAGCAATTCCTTGAAAAGATATCATAAAGAAATCAATGTCGAAACCGCCGTCAATTATGTTGTGACTTGGTATAACTTTTTGATTTTATTTAAAATAGATTTAAGCTTATTATCATAACTCGCAGGAACTCTTTGAAATTGTTCAAGTCTCTAGACTCGCCATGAATCGCCCGGTTGCCATTCCTATTTGTAATCTTCTGTACAGAACAAATGCCGATCCAGATGGAAAGCCGAGGAAAATTGATAAAGCCGTAATTTCATAGCTCCATAAAGTAGTCTTGGATAAAGGAAGGCAGCATGGTAGAAGCATAAAACTATTTTTACAACATGTCTCGTAGAGAAAAAAAAGGCATTCGCCTACGTAACGAGAAGTAGCATGAGGATGGATTATGCACTTTTGAAAAAATATTTTTCAGGAACCAGAACATGGCCTTCCATTAATCGTCTCGCTGTGCGGATAACGAAGGCTTCTGTATATTCGTAGGCGCTGTCTTGTCTGTTGATTTTAGCTCCGACCTCGATGATGCCGCCAGGATGGCCGATCCTAAGGATTTCTTTGTTGATAGCATCTGGGCTCAGCACTTCGCTGACGATAGTGCCTTCGATTAGAGCAGCGCCAACCGTGGCAATGGCCCCGCTGACGGCATAGGCTTTATGCAAGGTCCCCATAGTCATAATCCTTGCAACAAGGTCAATTCTTTTTTTGTTTACCGTTCGGCAACACAGATCTGAATAGGACTGTGCAGGTGCAACGAAAGCAACTTTCGGCACTGAGCGACTTCTTTGAGTTGCCTCGTCGACAGAAGCTGCAAATCCTAAACGAACGGCTGCAGCACTGCGGATAGCTTCCAGTTTGTTTCTGATAACATCACTATGATCCACTTCTTCTATTTCGATACCTGTCAGTCCGATCACTTTTGCAGAAATCAGAACCACTGGATTCGCTGCATCGATGATGGTCAAATCAACCGAGCCAAAACCCGCTATTTCAAGAGTGTCTTTACGGTTACCAGTCGGAAATAGCCGTCCCGTCAGCGATCCTCCTGGATTGAAAAATCGCAAGATAATTCTGGAACCGGCGCAGGGAACCCCATCAATAAAACATTCTCCATCCACATCGTGGCAACCCTGTTTAACCGGTACATCAGCGACAATCAGTTTATTGGTGTTCTTCTGGAGTATCCGCACCCTAGTGACAGGTTCATCAACTCTCACCATACCTTGGTCCACTGCGAATGGCCCCACGGCTGATGACATATTGCCGCAATTTCCTTGATATTCGACAATAGGTTTGTCGATAGACACTTGGCCAAACTGATACACCACGTCATAAGAGGGATCCTTGCTTTTACTGATGATGGCTACTTTGCTAGTAGTGGATACGGCCCCTCCAACGCCATCGATTTGTCGGCAATTGGGATCTGGGCTACCATAAGCCGCCAGAATAACTCGGTCACGGATTTCAGGGTCCATGGGAAGATCATGTTCGTGGAAAAAAAGCCCCTTGCTGGTTCCACCCCGCATGTAAACAGTCGGTATTCTTTTTTGCATGCATCATTCTCCACATCTAAATGTTGATTCTCCGGCATGTTAGGTAAACGGTTCATCATCTGTCAAAATATATTTATATTTTTTGTTCGATCGCATTTTTGAGGAGGGACGCGTAACGATAAATTGCATGGATGAATTTGCCGTATGGCATCGTTATAAAGAAAGCGACAACAAAACCCAAATGCACCATCAGCAAGGTTCCCATCGCTGAGGTTTCCCGAAACATCATCAACAACAATCCCGTAAGGCTCGTAAGAAACAGCAAGGCTAAAAATGAAACATCCATACCCATCACATGTGATGAAGAGGGAATAGTATCCATCCGGAGTTTAAGATAGAATAGCCCGCTGGTTCCAATGAGCAGGGCTACGCCGCCTGTGGTTCCCAGAATAACTGGCCAGCTTAAAAATGGATAGGGCGCGCTGTGATGAAAAAAATGCTCATAGATTGCCGCGACCGCTGTCGAAACAAAACAAAGCATCAACCCGTAAAACACAAAATGGTGTAGCCAACGTCTGGCCATGCTGAATTGTTCCCCTGGATAGTTACAACCATAGCCGCCACCAGTCAGGTATTTTAAACGCAAAGCATCCATGAGCGCTGTCCTGTTGGCCTGTAGATTGGCGATCTGCGCGAGTTTTCCCCCAGTCACATGCCAGAAGTTATATGCCATTATCAAAGAGCCTGTTATCATGAGACCTACCAATATTAGGGCGAGTGGTACGATGGCTGCATAAGGAATCAGTGTGTAAAATGCTTTTTCTCCTAAATGAGTTGAGAATACTTTGGCCGGACCACTAAAAAGCAGTGTGAGCAAGGAGACGATTAGGACACTGATAATCGTAATCCATGAAACCACCAACCCGTTACTGCGGTATACACCTGCCATGGACCGAGGCCAGCAGAGTTTCTGATATGTTTCAAGTCTGAGTTCGGTAAAGGTTTTCGGGATATTTAGCGCAAATTCGTGTGGCGGTGCATATTGGCATGCGTAATAACAATCACGGCAGTTGTGACAAAGGTTTGCCAGGTAATTCAAATCCGCTTCGGCAAAAGTTCTTCTCAGTTCCATGGCTGGAAATACAGCACAGAATCCCTCACAGTATCGGCATGCATTACAGAAGGTCATCACACGTTCAGCTTCGGCTAAGGTGTTAATTTCTGGCATACTGTGCTGCCTCCCTTCCCGCAACCCTGCCGAAAACTGTTCCGATGGTCATCCCCAGACCGGCCAGATAACCTTGACCAAGGATATTCCCGGACATGATCTCACCGGCAACAAAAATATTGGGAGCAAGTGTACCATCTTCCATGACTATTTGAGCTTTTTCATTAATCGCAACCCCCATATAGGTGAATGTAATTCCCGGGCTCAGCGAGTATCCAAAAAATGGCGGTGAATCTATTGGCCGTGCCCAATGACTTTTTGGTGGTGTCAGGTTTTCAGTATAGCAGCTGTCCAATTCTAATGGATCAAATCTGCCGTGATGTATAGACGTATTAAAAGCGGAAACGGTTTTTTCCAGCACAGCAGGGATTATGTTCAACCTTTGGGCCAATTCCCTTATCGAATTTGCTTTAATGGGCTTAAAAACTGACGGCATGAACAAACGTATCGATTTGGAATCAATTATGGAATAGGCTATCTGATCAGGTTGTTGAGCGATGAGCCTTCCCCAGATAGCATAACGTTTGGGCCAGAAATTTTCACCTTCATCGTAGAAACGCTTTGCATTTTTATTAACTACGATGCCAAAAGGGATACTATCCAGGCGCGTGACAATTCCGCCATCAAAAGCAGGAGCCCGAGCATCAACTGCTATGGCGTGGCACTGCCGTGGGTCGGCAACGGGTTTTGCCCCATTGTCAAGAAGGACTTGGAGCATTGTGCCCTTATCATAAGGGGTGCCTCGGATAATAAAATTGTCTGCGGCATCTCCCCAGTAAGTTTTAAGCCATTCAAGATTCGCCTGAAATCCACCGGAGGCTACTACAACACTTTTTGCTTGCAATCGGTGCGAAACATCCTTTGAAACAACCGTAGCTGAATAGAATTTGCCATGACGTATTTCCATTCCAAGAACTTCGGCATCGTATAATATTGTAACTCCCAGTTTGTCGGCCATGGCGTAGTAGCTGTTTATCAAGGCTTTTCCACCACCCAGAAAAAAGGCGTTGGTTCTTGAGAGATGGAGGGTTCCGCGCATGGCAGGCTGAAACATACAGCCATGATTGCTCATCCATTCCCCGATATTTTTAGATTGGTGGATTGTAAACCGAGCAAGTGCCTCGTTGGTCTGACCATCTGTCACGCGCATCAGGTCTTCCATGAACTCATCTTCAAAATAGGGGCCGGTCAGGTAATTATTGGCGCTTTCGTGCATGTAACGCAGATTCCGTGTGTGGCGGCTGTTCCCACCTCGAAAATGTTTCGGGGCGCATTCCAGCAGTAGAACGATCGCACCGGCCTTCCGTGCGGTCATGGCAGCACACAGGGCTGCATTTCCGCCACCGATAACCAGGACGTCCCATTTACGATCAGAATTGAGTGTATCAATCAAAGCAATCCCCATACATCTATGACTTTCATCATGGCACGATATAATTTCTCGTCAAATTAAAGGGAACCATGTCACTTTCTATGCCTTCAGCCCTCTCAGCCTCTTTCCTGAGTTTGCGGATATCTTCTGCTACAGACGGGCTGATTGGTTCGGGTTTATGATTTTGGAAAATATCCAATAATTTTTCTTTGGCGGTATCTTCGGCATTTACTTTTCCGGTACTTTCCCAACGACTGCGGTTATTGCGTTCAAATGTGTCCGGGTTCGAGGGCATGCTGCGCATGTATTCTAAGGTCATTGGGCTCATCATGAAGTTGCCGGTGTGACCAGCTTCTTTGATCTCATCCAGGGCCATGAATTTTTCAGTTACAGAAACCCCCTTAACCGCAAACTTGACCATGCGGGCAATGTCATTGTCCAAAACAGCCTGAAGGAAATCAAAGGTAATTCCGCTCTCTAACATACCCAAACCAAAAATTGCGCTGGCACCTGCCATTGCGGTCAGTGTGGCTGTTAGTGTTTTTTCATGAGCGGCCTGAGTTCCTGGAATTTTTGCATCCGTCTACCCACCGGCAGACCAGGTGGGCACACTGTATCGCCGGCCCATAATTGAACTGAATGCGGTTAGCATTCCATTCTCCGGGGTACCCACCGAAGCATCGCCTGAACACATTTCCATGATACCACTGGCGTTGCCATACACCATTGGCGCTCCTTTTTGGGCTCCTTGGTGTAAAACGAGTCCTGCGAGAAATTCGGTGTTTTGTACGATAAAAGTTCCAGCTAACGAAATTGGTCCCGAAGCGCCGGCCAAAACCATGCTGGTCCAACGAACCGGCATTTTCCACCGGGCTGCTGTCATGATAATATCACACCCGTGATTGACCATACGCAGGGGGCTCACCAGGCATCCGGCGACCAGTACCATTGGATTTTTTTGTAAATTTTCTTTGCCGCCCATCACCAGGGAGGCCATTTCATACATAACCTCCAGATGTCTGCCATTGTCCGGCCCAATAGATAAAGGTTTGGTTGTATGGCTCAACATCGCTTCAAAATTATGCAGCGAGCCGAATCTTTGGTCGGCGTCCAGGGAGTTGACTGCCCGATTAACAATGCCATATTCGGACAAGGCATCCTGTAATAAGGTCGCCGCTGAAAGGTCCCTTTTTGTGGCGTTTCGATATTCCCCGGTATTGGGATCATTCAACCGCAGGCCCCCGCCAAAGCTGGCAAAAACCATTCCGCCACCTTTCATTTCCACATTGTTTTCAGGGTTTCGGCCCGCTAATCTGAATTGGGCGGGCGCGGATTCAATTGCCTTTTCGACAACATCCCTGGGAATCTTGACCACTTGGGTAGATTTATCGATTTCGCAACCCAGACCGTCAAAAATCTCAAGCGCTTCGGGGTGCTCGACAAATATACCGTTGTTGGCCAGGATATCTGTGCAGGCTTCGTGGATTTCGTCCAGTTGGTTGTCATTAAACCCATAAAGATTAAAACCTCCTGTTAAAAAATCCGCTAACTTCCGAATTTTTCCCATAGATTGTCTCCTCTCGTCATTTGACCTCTCCTTTTGAAAACCCAATTTTATAAAATCGGGGTGCCGTTGTTGGCGATATATTTTTTAAATGAAGCTTCTAATTTTTCGGTAATCGGCCCGACTTCTATTGGGCCGATTTTCCGGCCATTTATTTCCAGGATAGGTGTTACTTCGGAAGCTGTCCCGGTACCAAAAGCCTCATCAGCCGTCAACAACTCCGACAGGGTGACATCCCGTTCAACAACCGGGATATTTGTGTCTCGCAACAAATTGATAATGACCTTGCGTGTAATGCCATTGAGAACGCTACTGTTTAGCGACGGTGTAATTGCACAACCGTTTTTAATTAAAAAGAGATTCCAGCCACACCCTTCTGACACAAAACCTCGCGAGTCCAGTAATATGGCATCATCTACGCCACTGTTTTGCGCTTCGATTTTAGCGAGAATAATATTGACATACTGGGTCAATTTGCTTTCGGGCGGCAATACAGTTGATGATGGCCGGCGATAGCAAGAAACAATTGCTCTGATCGCTTTACTTTTTTTAACCATCGGGGTTGGAGTAACATAGACAACTACAGTTGAATTTGGACAGGTATCCGGATTGCAGCCCAGTTTTCCAATGCCCCTGGTTACCTGGGGTCTTATATAGCAATCCATAAACCCGGACCTTCTTATTGTTTCAATCACTATTTCTTTAAACTCTTCGATAGTGTAAGGAATTTCGAGGGCAATGATTTTCGCGGAATCATAAAGGCGATTCATGTGGTCATCGAAATGGAATATTTTACCGTTGTTGAGCCGAAACGCTTCAAATATTCCATCACCATATAAAAATCCGTGGTCCAGTATCGATATCTGCGCCTCATTTTCTTTTACATACTTGCCATTGATAAAGAAAGTTGAATCACCCATAATCTTTTTGTCCTTTCTTTTCCTATTTTATATGTGGTCTTAGAAAATTAATTATATCAATCGCCAGCCAAACAGCTTAAATACCAGTATTTAGGGAAATATTATCAAGAAAGACTTGACAAGTGAATTTTCATATTATAAAAAATATTATAAAATATCAAATAAAATAATCAATCAGAATATTTGATAGTTAATTGTATATTTTGAGTTACCCATTCTATAAATGAAATCATAAGGCGGCACTATCAAAGAAGACCCGACAGCTTTATCAGAAAGACATAAAAAACATGAAAAAAAACATAATGACAAACGTCTTGAAGCTTACAGCAAGATCAAGGAATACATATTAAATTATCGTGTCCAACCGGGTCAACGGCTGGAACATGATTTCCTTTCCAGTGGGATCGGGGTGAGTAATACACCCATTCGAGAAGCCCTTAACCGGCTATCAGAGGAGGGTTATGTATATCAGATCAAAAATCGCGGATATTTTGTAAGTGAACTTAGCCACAATGAAGTTGCGGAGATTTATGAAATTCGAGAAGCCCTGGAAGTTTTTGCCATGCGGAAAATCATACGCCAGGGTACCAAAATAAAGACTTCCGATAAGAAGCAAATAAAAAAGATGATAGACCTTTACAGCAAATACGTTCTTGAAGGAAACATGAAGGACCGTTTACCCCTCGACCAAAAACTGCATTTGTATCTGGCATGTCTTTCCGGTAACGCGACGCTTTGTAATATGCTTAGCAACGTTTTTGATCGCTTGAACTATAAACGTAAGGTTGTCGGTCTTCATCCTCAAAGAGGTGTGGACGCCAGCAAAGAGCACCAGGATATTTATCATAATTTGATCAATTCAGAACCAGATGACCTGATCAATTCAATCCAAAACCATTTAAAAAAGGGCAAAGAAAAACTTCTGGAAATGCTAAAGGAGCGAGATGATTACCTCAAAGCCCGATGAAAGTACAATAGTTTCATAGAAAAGACGGTATCTTTTCTTAAGGGCGTTATAATTTCGCGGCAACTGACCAGTAACTCATATTAACATCAATTAACATTTAACTGACTGGCATGAGCAGCAAGTATCTATCAATATTATAGACAAAATATTATAAAATATATAATAAAATAAATCATCTTGAACATTAAATCGTCTATTACCAAAGATGAATAAAAAGGAGAAAGCTATGGATTTGACAAAAGAAGTTAAAGATCGAGTATTAAATGCCAACATTCAACTTGTAGGTGTAACACCTGTTGAGCGACTGGCTGGTGCACCGGAAGGCCGCCGCCCCACAGACATTCTGCCAACGGCAAAAAATGTTATTGTTGCGGCTGTGCATGTATTGGATTCAGTATATGATCTCCCTTACACCCGTTACGAGTACACCAATCAGTTTTTTATCCTCAACTCTCGGCTTAACAGCATGACCACCAATGTTTGTGAATTCCTCGAATCTGAGGGATATCGCAATATACCCATTCCAGCTGCCTATCCACGAGTCAACAAAGACCTCTGTGGTATTCTTTCTCATCGCCATGCAGCAGTACGAGCCGGTATCGGCGAGTTTGCCTTGAACAATATGTTGACGACACCGCAATATGGCTCAAAAGTTAGACTCGTCACGATCGTTACAGAAGCTGAATTGGAAGCGGATGAACCTTACAAAGAGAGCATATGTAAAAAAACACAGCCTACGTGTAAGCTTGCTTGTGTAAGGAACTGCCCCATTCACGCTATCAGTGAAGAAGGTGTCATTAACAAGGATCTTTGTTTGCGGTATCAGGAACAGATTATGCCGTGGAGTGCTGCTGAATTGCGTTGCGGGATGTGCGTTGCCAGTTGTCCCATTGGAGAAAGAAAATTTAATATTCCTGCTGGAGAGCGATCCGAAAAGGTAAAAGAGATTAAGGAAATCTGGACGGGTGGCAAGTGGACTGCAGCTGCTCACTAAAAGTGTATATGAGTACATTTTCATATACAGGTTAGTTTCCAAGCACGCAAGAGGTCTGAAATATTCAGAAAACCCATTTGATTTAGCGAAAAAGGAGCTTTGGGATGGATGCTGATGAAATCAAGCGCCTTGACAAAAAACATGTGATGCACACCTGGTCCGTCAATGCCAACCTGGACCCAAGGGTCATTGTGGATGCTGATGGCGTTTATGTATTCGACAGTGGCGGTCAACGGTTCCTCGATTTTTCATCACAGGTTAAGTGCGTAAATGTAGGTCATAAGAATTCCAAAATTATAAAGGCGATCCAGGAGCAGGTGGAAAAGATATGTTATTTGTCGACTGGATTTGCTTATGAGTCTAGATCGCAGCTGGGCAAATCTCTATCTGAGGTTACCCCCGGCGATCTGAATAAATTTTTCTTTACGCTTGGCGGCGCCGACGCCAATGAAAATGCCATAAAATTCGCCAAATTTTACACGAAAAAGCAAAAAATACTGTCTTTATACAGATCCTATCACGGGGCGACGTATGGTGCTTTGACGCTCACCGGTGACCGCCGCAGAACCTGGGCGGAACCGGGTATTCCAGGCGTGGTTCACGCTTTGAACCCCTTTTGCTATCGGTGTTCTTTCGGGCGAACCTACCCGGAATGTGATCTTCAGTGCGCAAAACATATCGAGGAAGTGGTCGCTTTCGAAGATCCCGAAACCATTGCCGCGGTAATAATAGAACCGGTTATCGGTGCCGGCGGTATTATACCCCCACCGGACGGTTATATGCAACGATTGAGGAAGATCTGCACCCAAAATAATATTCTCTTGATTGCCGATGAGATTATGGTCGGGTTTGGGCGCACCGGACGCTGGTTCGCCATGCAGCACTGGGATGTGGTGCCGGACCTGATGACCATGGCCAAGGGCTTGACTTCTGCTTATCTACCATTGGGGGCCGTTGCTATCTCTGAAAAAATCAGCAAAGCGCTTGATCAGGAAATGGTTTATTGCGGTCTGACCTACAGCGGCCATCCTGTTAGTTGTGCTGCAGCCATTGCAACCCTTGAAGTTTACAAGGAACAGAACTTGATTGAAAACGCCCGCGTCATGGGAAAAATACTTAAAACAGAGTTAGAAAAGATTAAGAACAGGCACACTTGTGTCGGAGATGCCAGATCAATCGGGCTCTTCGGAGCCCTGGAGCTTGTAAAGAATCGTGGCACAAAGGAATCAATGAATCCCAAGAAACACGCCAAAGAAATTAACAAGCGATTTATGGCCAAAGGGTTGTATTGTCCTGTTGGACCCATGCAGCCCATCATGTGTGTCGAAATTGTTCCTCCATTGACCATAAACGAAGCGCAGCTTCGAGAAGGGCTAGAAATTATTGACGATGTTTTAGGCTACGCGGATACTTTGACGGATAGTTAGCTCATACAAATTCTCATTTCGGGAGGTTTTAAATGTCACGGTTCGGCTATACAGGAAAGATATTGCGCGTCGATCTAACCACTGGAGTCATTTCTACAGAAGAAACAGAAGAAAAATTGGTGCAGTTCTTCGTTGGTGGTTCAGGACTTGGGGCAAAATATCTTTACGATGAAGTGAAACCGGGGACTGAGTGGGATAGTCCTGACAACCGTTTGATTATCATGACTGGGCCATTGGCAGGGACAAGAGTTTCCGGCAGTGCTGCATTTTCGGTTGTCAGCAAAGGGCCCATGACAAATTTAGCCGGTACGAGTCAAGCCAATGGTAAATTCGGTGCCTTTCTTAAATTTTCCGGTTTTGACGGTATCATTGTCCAGGGCAAATCGCCCAAGTGGGTTTATCTGGTTTTGCGAAATGGCCTCGCAGAATTAAGAGAGGCCGGGCATCTGAGCGGCAAAGACACTATAGACACGGAAGATGTGGTAAAACAGGAACTGGGTGAGGATCGAAAGTATTCTGTCTTGTCCATCGGACCTGCGGGAGAACACCTCGTTAGATATGCGGTTATTTGTGGAGATAAAGGACATGTTGCTTCCAAAAACGGTATGGGCGCAGTCATGGGTTCAAAGAAGTTAAAGGCGATTGTTGCCCACCATGGCGAGAATAGAATCGAGGTTCAAAACAGTGAGGAATTGTCTGATATCCGTAAGAAGCTATTTTATCATGCCAAAAATTTTGCGGGGGGATCACTTTCAAAATGGGGGACGGCTAGAAGTTTGGATGTCCTGCGTCTTAATGGACAATTACCCGTACGCAACCTGACTACAAATGATTATCCGGAAGACCCCCAGATAAATTCTAAATATATCCGTACAAACTACCAGTTAAAACCCAAGCCATGTTGGGCATGTGGCATGCGGCATTGTCACTGGGTGAAAGTGACAGAGGGGCCCTACGCGGGGCAAGAGGGTGAAGAGCCCGATTATGAAAGTATCGCAGCCACAAGCACCATTATCGGTAACCATGATATGGGGGCGGTAGTCATGTTGACCGATCTCATCGATCGTCTCGGGATGGATGCAAACGAGGTCGGTTGGCTCACTGGTTGGGTAATGGAGTGTTATGAAAAGGGTATTCTATCAAGGGAGCAACTCGATGGACTTGACATGAAATGGGGTAATGTCGAGGCTGTCAGGGAGATGCTTTTGAAGATTAGCCGAAGGGAAGGTTTTGGGAAGGTGTTGGCAGAAGGTGTCAAGCGTGCATCAGAGCATGTCGGCGGTGAAGCGGCAAACATAGGTGTCCATACAATGAAAGGGTCGACACCGAGAGGACACGATCACCGTGCTAGGTGGGTTGAATTACTGGATACCTGTGTATCGGGAACCAGTACCATCGAAGCAACATTTGCAGGGGTTCCCACCGATCGATTTGGATGGCCGCCAATTTACTTGCAGTTTTCACCTTGGGAGGTTGCGGCGGCCAATGCGAAAATCAATGGATGGTTTGTTTTCCTCGATTCATTGGTAATCTGTTATTTTTGCGCGATTGATCCTGGGTTGGTGACTGCTACTGTCAATGCAGTGACCGGCTGGGATTTATCCCCTGAAGACGCTATATCGACCGGGAAAAGAACGGTTAACCTCCTGCGCTTATTTAATCTTGAGCACGGTCTTGATATTAAAACCGAGGTGCCATCACCGCGATATGGATCGACACCGACCGAGGGCCTCGCTAAAGGGAAATCGATAATGACGCACTGGAAGTGGATGGTGCAATACTATTACGAAGCAATGGGATGGGATAAGCAAACCGGTAAACCGCACAGCCACACGCTGGAGCAACTGGGTTTGGATAAATTTATTTAGAAGTAACATCGTACAGACAAATCATAGAAAATATCTAACTCGAACCGAACAACCAAAGATGGAGGGATGCAGATGGTGGATTTTCTAGATGTGTATGAGAGGGCTTTGAAAGGCCCGCTGATGAACGAGAATGATTTTGACATGAAAGTTTTCGTTCCAGCAATCAACGAAGTGGTCAAAGCATATGGGATAAAATATGATCCTCAAAACCCTCTTCCCGCCGATGACGTTGCTGCCGACAATATCTATCATGCTGCCGTTGAACTACTGAGCCGGGTGGGGGTTTATTGCCAAGGCACCAACCGTATCATCAAATTTACTAAAGAAGAGATTTACAGAGCGGTAAAGGCGGCACCTGGCAGGTGTATTTTAGGTGAAGGCAAAGATGCCGGTGTTTATGGCATGCGGAAACCCGATGATTCCAAATGGCCCTGGTTTACAGTGGGGCATGGATGGATCTGTACAAGCGAAGAGATGGCCACCAACCAGGTGGAAGCTCTGGCATTGTTGCCGGAAGCCAAGGCAATGAAGTTCCCCAATTTAGACCACATTCGTGGAATACCTATTACGGCCGGATCTCCCATGGAGATTTATGCCTCTATTCGGATGATCAACATTTCACGGGAGGCCATGCGAAGAGCAGGGCGGCCGGGAATGCCCTTTATGAGCTTACTAACCACAGCAGCCAGCGCTGCGACAACGTTGGCTGCCAGCGCACCGCAGTTCGGTCTACGTCCTACCGATGAATGGATCTGCGGGTTTACAGCGGAAATGAGGATCAATTTTGGCACCATGAACAAGATTGCCTATCTACTCAACTGGGGTGCCAATATAGCTGCAGAGTCGGCGCCTATTCTAGGTGGATTTTGTGGTGGGCCAACTGGTACCGCCGTTGTGAACGTTGCTTATTTCTTGGCGGGCCTGCTTATTCAAAACTCTAATGATCACCTGACCTTTCCCACGCATTTCCGATACGGTTGTACGACAACGAAAGATATCCTCTGGGCAGTATCTTCAGCTTGTCAGGCCAGCAGCCGTAATATTCCCGTACCTGTGCATTGGTCTTCTTATTTAGCTTCCGGTTCCAACACCAAAATGTACTATTACGAGTCTGCAGCCTATCTACTTTGCGCAGTAACATCCGGAAGTGCTGGTACAGGCACGGCACATCCATTCAGGGGGGTAAAGGTTGATGGGGCAACACCCATGGATGCCAAATTCGGTATCGAGATGGGCAAGGCTGCTTCCAAACTGACCCGCGATAAAGCAAGCGAAATTGTTCTCAGGTTATTGGAAAAATACGAGCATCGAATACCCGAACCGCCTGAAGGGGACCGCTACCAGGATTGCTATGATGCCGTAACCGGTAGACCCGGCGAAGGGTGCATACGCAAGTACAATGAAGTGGTTGAAGAGCTGGTGGCGATGGGAATTCCTTTTGAGTAGAAATTTGGTTTCGACAGAGATTCACTCACATTTTTATAGATAATAGATGGAGGGATAGAGATGCCGGATTTTTTAGATGTGTATGAGAGGGCTTTGAAGGGGCCCTTGATGAACGAGAATGATTTTGACATGAAAGTGTTGGTTCCAGCTGCCAATCAAGTGGTCAATGAATATGGGATTAAATATAACCCTCAAAACCCTCTTCCATCCGATGATGCTGCGGCAGACAACATTTATCATGCTGCGATTGAGTTTCTTAGCCGGGTGGGGATCTACTGCAAGGACACAAACCGTATCATCAAGTTTACCAAGGAAGAGATTCTTTCGGCGGTAAAAGCGGCGCCGGGCAGGTGTTTTCTGGGCGAAGGTAAAGATGCCGGTGTATACGACATGCGCAAGCCTGATGATTCGAAATGGCCCTGGTTTACCGTCGGTTTCGGATGGATATGCACAAGCGAACAGATGGCCACAAATCAGGTGGAGGCTCTGGCATTACTACCCGATTCCAAAGCGATGAAGTTTCCAAACCTGAAACACATAAGGGGGATACCGGTTACGGCAGGGTCCCCCATGGAGATTTACGCTTCCATTCGGATGATTAAAATTGCACGGGAAGCGATGCGAAGGGCTGGTCGACCCGGTATGCCGATAATGAGCTTGCTCACAACAGCAGCTAGTGCCGCAACAACCCTGGCTGCCAGTGCACCACAGTTTGGCTTGCGACCATCTGATGGTTGGCTCGCGGTCATATTGCCTGAGCTGAAAGTCAATTTTGAAGTGATGAATAAGGTCGCCTACCTTCTCAACTGGGGAGCCAACATTGGCGTCACTTCTTCCACTATAATCGGCGGTTATTGTGGTGGGCCTGCAGGTGCGGCTCTTGCCACTGTCGCAAACATTCTTACAGGACTATTGGTGCATAAAGGAGACTATCATCTAACACTTCCAACTGATTTTCAACACTCCATCGGGTCTACGCGTGGTGCTCTCTGGGCACTCTCATCGGCAATGCAAGCGTCAAGCCGCAACATTCCTGTTCCAGTGAATCAAGCCTGCTATGTTGCTGGCGGCGTCAATACAAAAATGTATTTTCATGAAGCCGCCGCCTATTTGCTGTGCTCCGTTACCTCCGGTAGCGCAGGGATGGGAACACCCCATCCGGCAAAGGGAGTCAAAGTTGACGCCCACACTCCCCTGGAATCCCAGTTCGGAATAGAGATAGGTAAGGCGGCTTGCAAGCTTACGCGTAACCAAGCAAGCGAGATTGTTCTCAGGCTTTTGGAAAAGTATGAACCTCAAATTCCAAACGCGCCCGAAGGTGATCGGTACCAGGATTGTTTCGATATTTTGACAGGAAAACCGAGTGATGGTTATCTGCGCCTTTATAATGAATCAAAAGAGGAATTAATTGGAATGGGTCTTTCATTTGATTAAAATATTTTAAATATGGAGGAGTAAAAACAATGGAAAAAGCGGCGATTCTGGAATCGATGGAAAAGGCCATCCTTGAAGGCAATAGCGAATTGGTCTGTCAAGGTACCAAAAAAGCTTTAGAGCAAAAAATTGATCCTTTGGAAGTGGTTGAGTTGGGTTTGTCAAAAGGAATGGAAATTGTGGGAAACCGGTTCGAAAATGGCGAAGCTTTTCTGCCCGAACTGATCATGGCTGCAGATACTTTTAAGGCTGCCATGAAAATTTTAAAGCCTGAAATCGAGGCTCAGAAAAAACAGATGGCAAAAACAGGCACGGTATTGATTGCAACCGTCAAGGGGGATCTGCATGATATCGGGAAAAATATTGTGGCAACGGTTCTCGAAACGAGGGGCTTTACGGTTGTGGATTTAGGCATAGATGTCTCCGCGCTCCAGATCATCGAGGAAGCCGAAAATGCCAATGTCGACATCATTGCGCTATCTTGTTTGATGACCACTACAATGCCGAATTTACTCGGTGTACTAGAGGCTATGGAAGAGATTCATGTTAGGGATAAATACCGTGTAATTATTGGTGGGGGCGCACTTACCCACAAATGGGCTGATGAAATTGGTGCCGATGGCTATGGCACAAATGCAGTTGAAGCCGTGAATCTTGTTAAGAAGCTTATGAGTCAATAATTTTGATTTACAGTTTGTCAATTCAGGCCATAACTTAAAAATAAGATCAAATCGTTGTCATCGATAGTATTACTTTCACCAATCAGCACAGTTGATTTGTTTTATAAAAGACTGGAGAGAAGGAGAACCTGATGAAAATGAAATATTGCTCTGATCTTATTGTTGACTTACTGAAAAATATGGGTGTCGATTACATAGCCTTCAATCCAGGATCTACCTTCAGGGGTATACATGAGTCTTTGGTGAATTACGGTAACAATTCAAAACCTAAAATCATTACATGCTGCCATGAGAGTATTGCAGTATCCATCGCCCAAGGATATTTCAAAGCCACAGGGAAGCCAATGGCTGTTGCCGTGCATAGCGTCGGAGGGCTTCTTAATGGTAGTTTTGCCATATACACTGCCCAAATGGACCAAAGCGCTATGCTGATAATTGGGGGGCAGGCTTACGAGGCTGTAGAACAAAGGGAACCTGCTGACGGACCTTACGTTGCTTTGGTACTCGGTAATGCGGTTAGAGACTACGTAAAGTGGGATGACCAACCTGTGAGTATTGATAGCTTGACTGAAAGTTTTTATCGTGGCTATCAAATGACTATGAGTGAGCCCAAAGGCCCGGTTTATATTACTGTTAGCGAGGGCCTGCAAAATCAACTGATGGATGAAAGCTACCGTGTGCCGGACGCTTGGCGTTATCCGGTTTCTAAGCCTCCTCAGGCAGACGCTGAAGCACTTCAAGAAATTGCTGGTTTGCTGATCAATGCAAAATGTCCCTTGATAATTGCCGATTACCTTGGTCGAAACCCTGATGCAGTAAAATCTCTCGTTGCCCTCTCTGAACTTTTAGGAATTCCTGTCGTCGATGCAGGTAGTCGATTCAATTATCCCAATACACACCCTTTGGATTTAACATATGCCAAAGATGAACTTTTGAGCTCGGCAGATGTTATCCTGGGGCTTGACATGCACAATTTCCATGGGGCGCTTTGCCGCATCGAACAGGACTCGGGCCGGGTAAATGGCAACATGTATCCCAAAGATGCGAAAATCATCCATATAGGCCTCCAAGAACTGCACTTGAAAAGCTGGATACCGCATACAGGGCGGCTCCAACCGATGCACCTTTCCATCTGTGCAGACACATCCCTCGCTCTTCCAGCGTTGATTGAAGTCTGCAAACAAGAAATAAAACGACATACTCCGATAGACCGTCAAAAACGAAAGACGGAGTTGACGGAAATCCACAAAAACTGGCGAAAAAATTTCAGGAAACAAGCCCGTAAAACGAGTAAGGAGAAACCCATTTCTCTCGCGTTTTTAGCATCAGAGATCTGGGAGGTTGTGAAGAATTACGATTGGGTCCTGGTGAATAGGCATCTTCGAGGTTGGGCGCGGCGACTGTGGGACTGGGAAAAGCCTCACCAATGGCTTGGGGGTCTTGACGGTGGTACCGTGGGTTATGGTGTCGCCCATTCCATTGGGGGAGCGTTGGCACACTGTGGCTCAAACCGCCTTTGCATAGATCTTCAACATGATGGAGATTTCTTGTATACACCAAGCGCCCTATGGACTGCCGCCCATCATAAAATACCGTTACTTATCGTCATGTTCAACAATCGTTCTTATCGCGCGACCTTCGATATTCAAAAAACGCTGTCGAAAAAGCGGGGTCGCTCAACAGCTTCTGCGGTAATCGCCACAGATCTTACCAAACCGGCGGTAGATTTTTCAGGAATAGCCAGCAGTTTTGGCATTTATGGGCAAGGACCAATAGAAGAACCCAATGAAATCCGCCCTGCATTAGAAAGAGCAGTGCACCATGTTTTAGAGAGGAAAGAATGTGCTTTGGTCGATATTATTACCAAGGCACGATAACTACAAGCTATCTCAAAAAAATCGAAACAGTATTAGACCACAGCCAAGTTGAAGCATACCAGGGGAATTCTCCACATGGTATTCAAATCGAACAACCAGTCGTCTGAAGCTTTAAAGCCAGGCAAAGAGCATTATAAAAAAACTAAAAGGACTCGAAAATAAAGATGAACAGCGAATCTTATTTAGGCCCGAGTATCCGGTATGCGTTGATGCGGTCCAAAAAGTATTAGGAGATATTGCGGAAATAAGTGATGAAGAGGTTCCTTTTAGAGAGCTATCAGCCAGTGAGGAAAAGATATAATGTAAAATTAATCATTAATTCAAAAGTCCATTAAGCAGGTTGGGGAGAATCTATAATGAGTGGTTATGCAGGTGGTATTCTTAGAATCAACCTTTCGACAGAACAATTCACAATGGAAGATATCCCTGAAAGAACGATATCGGACTTCATTGGGGGGAGAGGTTTTGCAATTAAGATACTTTGGGATGAGGTAAAGTGTGTTGATGCATTTTCTGATAAAAATAAAATTGTTCTTGCCACAGGCCCTTTAACAGGGCTGCCAATACCGGGTTCAGGGAAAATGGTAATTGCCTCAAAAAGTCCTCTTACAGGAGGTTATGGAGATGGGAATATAGGCACTCGTGCAGCCATATATATGAAAAAGGCTGGATATGATGTTATAATAATAGAAGGAAAAGCGATAAAACCTTCTTATCTTTTAATAGAAGATGGCAGAGTTAAGATACTCAGTGCGAAAGGAATTTGGGGTAAAAATACATTTGAGGCGCAGGATTTATTAGAGGAAAAGCATGGCAAAAAATGTGGCACCTTGCTCATAGGACGCGCAGGTGAGAATTTGATTCCTTATGCTGTTGTTATGTCACAAAAGGGAAGGGCTGGTGGAAGACCTGGGATGGGGGCTGTATTAGGTGCGAAAAATATAAAGGCTATTGTGTTCAAGGGTTATCACGATATCCCAGTTTTTGATGAAGAAAAATTGGATATTCTATACAAGGATGCAAACAGGACTATTCGAAAAAACCCAAATTATAATGATTGGCTACAACAAGGGACCATGGCAGGTATTGATTGGGCCAATGGACTAGAATGTCTGCCTACTAATAATTTCCGCCATGGCACATTCTCGAATTCAAATCAATGTGATGGGAATGTCGTAGTTAGGGAAAAAATTGGTAGAAAAGGATGCCCTAATTGTATCATGAAATGTGGGATGATAATTGAAGATAATAGGCAAAAACGAGTTGAAATAGATTACGAAAATGTCGCGATGTTAGGACCAAATCTTGGTATTGCTGATCTCAAAAAAATTGGTGTTTTAAACCGACTTGCCGATGAGTATGGTATTGACACAATATCTTTAGGAAACAGTATAGGTTTTCTCATGGAAGCCTCTGAAAAAAAAATAATAGATACTGAACTGCGATGGGGGGATTTTGATGCCTGTGAGATGCTCATACATGAAATAGTAGAACGAAAAGGACTTGGGAAATTGATTTGTGATGGTGTTAAAAAAGCCAGTAAAAAATTCGGAAAAGGTTCCGAAATATGGGCTATGCATGTAAAAGGATTAGAGGTATCGGCTTATACCTGCTACGGCTATCCTACCATGGCCTTATGCTTTGGAACTTCTCCTATAGGTGGTGCCCATAAAGATGGTCTAACAATAGATTGGGAAGCTGAGTATTCTCATAGATCATATGGAAAAGAGGCGGCTGAAGAAGTAATTAGGCAGCAAAGGATTAGGAGTGGATTCTATGAAACCGCCATAGTATGTCGCTTTCAAGAGACTCAAGGCGGCATTGATTTAGATAGATATTGCGATCTGTTCGAGACTGTAACCGGAAGAACTCTCAATATTAATAAAATCAAAGAGGTCGGAGATAGAATATTTAATTTAATACGGTGTTTCTGGGCGAGAGATAATGAGAATTGGGATCGCCATATGGATTATCCTCCCTGGCGGTGGTTTGAAGGTGCTCTTTCAAATGGAAGATTCAAGGAAAGAAAGATTGACAAAAAAAAATACGATAAACTACTTAGTAGCTATTATGATTTGAGGGGGTGGAATAATAGAGGAATTCCCAAAAAAGAGACTCTTGACGCCTTGAATCTTAGTTGAATTGATTCGCATTTTGATATTTTTGGCAAACTAAAACATAGAAAAGATGATAGATAAGTTGTTTATAGGGGATAAAAGATGGTTGAAGCCCTAAATGTAAAGAAAATTATTAGCAAATATATCCTTACAGATGAGTTTGAATTGATAATGGATCTGGAAAAATCGAAAGGCTCATGGCTGGTGGATAAGCGGAATGGTAAAAAATACTTGGACCTGTATACAATGTACGGAGTTCAACCTATTGGGTACAATCATCCAAGGATGTTGGAAGCTATCGATCATTTAGGCAGAGTATCGATTCAAAAGATAGCCTGTTCACATATATATACCGAAGAAATGGCCGAATTTTTTGAAACATTTTCAAAGATTGGTGTTCCTGATTATCTTCAACACGCATTTTTAATTGAAGGGGGTGCTCCGGCGGTTGAAAATGCGTTGAAAACCGCTTTCGACTGGAAAATCAAAAAAAACATTGAGATGGGTCTAAACAATGAAGAGGGAAAACAAATAGTTTATCTAAAAGAATCCTTTCATGGGAGAACCGGGTATGCACTTTCAGTCACTGATTCGCGCAACCGAGTTGTAACGAAATATTTTCCCAGATTTGAATGGCCATGCATTCTCAATCCAAAAGTGACATACCCTTTGAACATTGAAAACCTTGCCAAGGTTTAGAAAGATGAAGAAATAGCTATAAGACAGCTAAAGAAAATCATAAGTAATAAAGGTCATGAAATTGCTGGGTTGATTCTGGAACCAATTCAAGGTCAAGGAGGTGATAATCATTTTCGAAAGGAATTCATACAAGAATTGAGAAAGATATGTAACAGAAACAATATTCTTCTCATATTCGATGAAATACAGACAGGGATTGGTTTGACAGGCAAATTTTGGGCCTTCGAACACTATGACGTCCATCCTGATATCGTCTGCTTTGGTAAAAAATCACAGGTCTGTGGCATCCTTGCTAGTAACAAAATCGACGAAGTGCAAGGAAGTGTCTTTAGTGAGTCGGGTCGTATTAATTCGACGTGGGGTGGCAGCCTGACAGATATGGTTAGATTTACTTATATTCTAAAAATCATTGAATCTGAAAACTAGTTGAAAACGCTATAATTCAAGGAGATAAGTTCCATGATGGGCTGTGCAAATTGCAGGAAAAATTTCCGTATTTAATATCAAATGCCCGTGGGAAAGGCCTCATGTGTGCAATTGATTTTCCTACTATAGAAAGGAGAAATACTTTTATAAATAAATTGTTTGCTAGAAAAATACTCGTTGCAGCTGGGGGATCAAGAACAATCCGCTTCAGACCAAACTTAAATGTTATGGACACTGACCTTAAATATGGTTTGGATATTATGAAATATGTGCTTGGGACAATGTAGAATACCGTGTAATTATTGGTGGGGGCGCACTTACCCACAAATGGGCTGATGAAATTGGTGCCGATGGCTATGGTACAAATGCAGTTGAAGCCGTGAATCTTGTTAAGAAGCTTATGAGTCAATAACCACAAAGAAAGGAGAAGATCATGCGAGACAACAAATTGCAGGAATTGTTCCAGAAAGGAAAGATAACGCGACGGGAATTTATTGCCGGAATTTCCGCCATTGGTGTTACAGCTTCGATTTCACCTTTACTTCTTTCAAAAAGTGCACATGCTGCTACACCTAAGAAAGGAGGCCGTTTCAGAATCGGGTATGACATCGGTACCACGAACAATACGCTGGACACAACCCTCATGAACAGTAGTGCAGAGTATTTTATCAGCTATGCTTGTCGCAACAATCTGGTTGAAATTGACTACAAAGGTAACGCCATTCCCGAATTGGCCGAAGGCTGGGATGTCAGCGAGGATCTGACCACCTGGGTGTTCGACATCCGTAAAGGGGTTGAGTTCCACAACGGTAAAAAAATGGACGCTGAAGATGTGCTCTACTCTTTGAACCTTCACCGGGGTGAGACAAAATCCACAGCAAAGACATTCCTGGCAACGGTCAAAGACATCAAGGCCGATGGCAAATATCGGGTTATATTCACACTGGAGCAAGGGAATCTGGATTTTCAATATATTCTTTCGGACTACCGTATGGTCATTGTGCCGGCAGGAACTGCAGGAGAGGCATGGAAAAAATGCATTGGAACGGGTGCCTTCGTCATGCAGAAATTTGAGCCGGGGGTCAGAGCATTTGCAAAGCGAAACCCCAATTATTGGAAAGAGGGACGCGGACATTTTGATGAACTCGAAATCACCGTGATCACGGACGCCAGCAGTCGAACCAACGCACTGAAAACAGGCCGAGTCGATTTTATCCCCTCGGCTGACACCAAAACCGCACATCTACTTGAAAGGGATAAAAATATTCAACTGATTTCCATGACGATGCCCTTTCACTACGCCATGCCGATGCGGTCGGATACCGCTCCTTACGACAATAATGACGTCCGTCTGGCGATGAAGTACGCCATCGATCGTGAACAGATTGTCGATATTGGTGTCAATGGGTTTGGATCACCCGGAAATGATCATCCCATCGCACCAAGCTACAAGTATTTCGCATCTGAGCTACCTCAGCGGGAATATGATCCGGACAAGGCCAAATATCATCTGAAAAAATCCGGCTTGGAGAACCACACCTTTACTCTGAGTACCATGGACAGTCGAGGCTTGCTCGATTTTGCAACCCTCTACAAGGAACAAGCTGCAAAAGCGGGTATAAAGATCCAAATCGATAGCAAACCGAGTGACGGCTACTGGAGCAATGTGTGGATGAAGGCTCCGTTTGCCTGTTCATATTGGCAGGGACGACCAACGATAGACACCATGTTTACGGTGGTTTATGCAGCAGAAGCCAAATGGAATGAATCTTTCTGGAAGCATGGAAAATTCAACAAGCTCCTGGTGGATGCGCGCAGGGAAAGAAACGAATCAAAGCGCGGTGATATGTATGGTGAAATGCAGAGAATACTCATGGATGAAGGAAGCACGATCATTTATATGTTTGGAAAAAGCGTAATGGCAGCTAACAAGAAAGTTAAATTTGAAAACGTTGCGGCAAACTTGGATGCCGATGGACTAAGGGCACCAGAGCGCTGGTGGTTTGAATCCTGATAATTCATTCCGGCATTGGGAATCTTGACGATATCCCAATGCCGGTCCTTTTATAACCGAGACGTGTAAGATAAACATACGGGACGCCCATCTGGTTTCAGGATATCGAGTTCGTGATATGTTCATCTTCGGCCATCCTGGCTAAAGAAATAAAAAATAGGAAGCGCTGATGGACAAATGGAATGCACCATTCCCGCAGATCTATTAAATTGCCCCTAATTTTTATGCCCGGATTATTGGACGAAGTGACATACTTGGAGAAATGACCAATGCTACCATTTTATGATATTCTCAGTGTTGAACAGGCAACACAAATCCACGAATCTGCCCTATATGTTCTGAACCACATGGGGCTTAGAATTGAACATGACGGTGCGCTGGAAAAACTTGCTGAAGCCGGTGCCAATGTCGATTTTTCAAACCATTGTGCTTGTTTTCCGGAAGACATGATCAACATGGCTCTGGATCAGGTCCCCAAGCAATTTACCTGTGCGGGCCGAAGTCCGGAGTTCGATTTTGATTTGGGATCTGAACGTCGTATTCCCATCCTGCGTTCGGGCGCCGGATGTATTAGAATACTTGATGCCGGCAGTAACGAGGTCAGGCCTTTGCTTCGGAAAGATGGCATCGACTCAGCCCGTTTAAACGATGCCTTGGAACGAGTGAATGTTAATTGCACCTTGACTCTCAGCGATATACCGCAAACAACTTATGATATTCACGCTTTAAAAGATGCGCTAATTCATTGCCGCAAACACACCTGGGCCTTGACACTCGACTCAAAAAATCTACGCTATCAAATTGAAATGATGTTGGCTGTTGCCGGCAGCAGGCAAAATCTGGCTGAAAGACCGCTCTGCAGCGGCGTTTTTTCCGTAATATCACCTATGTATATCCCCTACGACGAGATTGAGCGCCTCTTATTATATGGGAAATACCACATTCCTGTAAAAATGACTGTGATACCGCTCAAGGGGGCCAATTCGCCCTATACAATTGCTGGAACAATGACCTCGATCAATGCTCAATTTCTAGGTGCATTGGTAGTTCAGCAAACCCTGTGTCCAGGACAGCCGGCTTTGTACTATGCAGGCGCCAAATCCATGGACATGCGCACGGGTATTGCTGTTCCCAATTTATCTCCTGAAAACCAGTTGATCATTGCAGGTATTTGCCAATTAGGTCGGCATTACAAACTGCCCACTGAAATGAGTCTGTTGGTGTTTCCCGGTTGCCAGATGCATCAGTATTTGTTTCATCTGGGATCATCTATCTTGTGGGCCATGACAGCGGGTATTCAAGGGATCGGATCAGTAGGCAATTTTGATGGATCTAATGTTTGGAGTCCGGAAGCAGTTATTCTGGCTGACGAAATTGTGGCCTACTATGAACGGCTTTTCACCGGCTTTGAGATCAACAAGGGTACCTTGGCTCTGGAAGCCATTTTGCGGGTGGGTCATCGTGGTCACTTTCTTTCCGATCCTGACACCCTTGAGCACTTAAAGATGGAGCCTTCTTTTATATCTTCTCTTTTTGACTATGGTTCTTATGATGATTGGACCAAATCGGGTTTTAAGACGATAATCAATCGTGCGCATGAACGATTGGAAGAAATTCTGCGAAAGCATGAGGTGCCCGAGCTGGATCCGGAAGTTCGAAAAGAGTTGGACAACATTGCAAACAGCGCTGATCGAAAGCTGCTTAAGTAGTTTCCTTGGGAACATCCAGTCGTGTTGTCTTGAGTCTCCTGACGGATGTCTTGATTATTATCACGGAGTCCAGACTTCTCAATTCAAAGCAGGGAGGGAGCTCGATGGTATTTTTAAAGCTACTGAAAACATCACCGTGGAGCGTGCGGATCGGTATAGCCATTATTCTCATCAATATCTTTGCAGCGGTATTTGCACCGTATCTTGCTCCATATAGTGAAACAGAAATTTGCGGTAGGGTCTGGATGTCTCCCAGCAGCGATCACTGGTTGGGCACCGATCACCTCGGACGGGATTTATACACGCGTCTATTGTACGGTGCTCGCAATACGATTGCCATCGCTTTTGTCGCAACCATGCTTTCCTTTTTGGCCGGTACGATTTTCGGTTTGCTGGCGGCCACACTTGGTGGTTGGGCGGACCTGATTATGAGTCGTGTTATCGATATTTTGTTGGCCTTTCCGACCCTTATATTTGCCCTGATGGTATTGTCTGTCGTGGGGACATCCGTTACCTCGCTAATTGTCGTGATAGCGATTCTCAATTCCACGCGTGTTTATCGCCTGTCGCGGGCCGTGGCAATGGATATTGAAGTCATGGAATTCGTAGAGGCCGCCAGACTGCGTGGGGAACGCATCTGGTGGATCATGCGTCGGGAAATTTTACCAAACGCCATGCCTCCCCTAGTGGCAGAGTTCGGGTTGCGTTTTTGTTTTGTGTTTCTGTTTATTGCTTCCTTGAGTTTTCTGGGACTGGGTATTAAACCACCTTCGGCTGACTGGGGGAGTATGGTTAGACAAAACGCCGGCGCTATCGCATTCGGCATATTTATTCCCTTATGGCCGGCAGGTGCTATTGCATTTCTGACGGTGGGTGTCAATTTAATCGTCGACTGGTTCCTGCACCTTGCCAGTGGGTTGAAAGATTGATCTTTAAAATGGATATATGTTGAACAGCCTAACAACAGGTGAGCAACGATGAAAGATATCATTACATTGGTTTCAAAACGAATTGCCCTGGGCCTTTTGACCATTATCATTATTTCGGTACTGATCTTCGTCGGGGTTGAAGCGCTCCCTGGGGATTTGGCAGAGGCTGTCTTGGGACAGGAAGCGACACCGGAAACCTTAGCGGCATTTCGCAAGGAGCTCAAACTGGACCTACCTCCCCATGTTCGTTACTTTACCTGGCTGGGAGATTTCTTAAAGGGTGAGTTGGGTAATTCTCTGTCCAACGGACGCCCCATAGCCGAACTGATCGGCTGGCGGTTTTCAAACACGATGTTTCTGGCTGCTGTGACGGCAATGATTGCTGTGCCCGTTGCCATCATTTTAGGGATTCTGGCCGCCCTCTACCGGAACACGCTCTTCGATAAAATTATCTCCATGTGCACTCTCAGCACTATCTCATTCCCCGAATTTTTTATCGCCTACATTCTAATCGCACTTTTGTCGGTCAAGATTTTCATTTTTCCCAGCATATCCAATATCAACGACCAGATGGGGTTATGGGAAAAGGTTTATGACATCATCCTGCCATGTCTGACCCTTTCCATGGTGGTGGTGGCACACATGATGCGTCAGACACGGGCAGCCATCATCAACATTCTGGCCAGCCCTTTTATCGAAATGTCGCGGCTCAAGGGTATCAATCGAACCCGCGTGATTGTGCTGCATGCTTTTCCCAATGCATTGTCGCCAGTGATTAATGTTATCGTTCTCAACCTTGCTTACCTGATAGTGGGAGTGGTCATCGTGGAAGTAGTGTTCGTCTACCCGGGTTTGGGTCAATTGTTGGTCGACTCCGTTTCGAAACGGGATATTCCGGTGGTTCAGGCCAGTGGTTTGGTTTTCGCGGTTACCTACGTATGTCTCAATCTCGTGGCAGACGTGCTGTCGGTTCTCTGTAACCCCAGACTGCGAAACCCGAGGTAATAGAGTCGAGCTGGTGGAGATTGCTTAATCATTGCGGCAATATAGTAGACATGAAATAAATTGAGGAAATAAACATGGAACCTCTGTTAAAAATGCGTAAGATCCATATCGAGGGGCTGAGCGACGAGAAATGGAGTCCCATTATCAATGGTATCGATCTCACCCTGGCACGGGGTGAAGTTCTGGGGCTGATCGGCGAATCAGGCGCTGGGAAATCCACGCTGGGTATTGCCTCAATGGCCTTCACGCGACAGGGATGCAGAATATCATCGGGCTCGATCGTCTTCGAGGGCCAAGAGTTGATGGGTGCCCCCAGGGAGGCCTTGAGGAAGATCCGCGGCAACCGGATCGCCTACGTGGCCCAGAGCGCCGCAGCCTCCTTCAACCCCGCACACCGCCTTATCAAGCAGTATGCAGAAGCACCGGTGCAACACGGGGTCATGAGCTTCGAACAGGCTGTCAAGGAGGCCAAGATCATTTATAAACAGCTGCTGCTACCGGATCCGGACCACATCGGCTACCGCTATCCTCACCAGGTTTCTGGTGGCCAGCTGCAGCGGGCCATGGTAGCCATGGCCATGGCGTGCCGACCTGACCTGATCATCTTCGACGAACCCACCACCGCCCTAGATGTCACCACCCAGATCGAGGTTCTGGCAGCCATCAAGCACATCGTGCGGCAGTTCAACACAGCCGCTATTTACATCACCCACGACCTGGCGGTAGTGGCTCAGATCGCCAATCGAATCATGGTGTTGCGCTACGGCAATCTGGTGGAAGAGAGCGCTACCGGGGAAATGATCGCCAATCCCAAAGAAGACTATACCCGTCGGTTGTTGTCGGTCCGAAAACTGAAGGAAGAAAAAGACCTGTCGCAAAGCGAAAAAGATGTCATTCTGGAAGTCGACAACGTGACTGCCAGCTATACCGGAAAAGAAAACGTGCTCGAAGATATCGACCTAAAGATCAGGAGGGGACGGACCATGGCCCTGGTTGGAGAATCTGGCAGCGGCAAGAGCACTCTGGCGCGGGTGATCATGGGACTGCTGCCCCCCATCAAGGGTAATGTGATCTACAACGACCACCAACTGTCGCGGGACCTGAAGTCACGGCCCAAAGAACAGCTGCGCGTAATGCAGATGATCTACCAGATGCCTGACACGGCCCTGAACCCCAAACATAAGGTCAGCGAGATTATCGGCCGACCACTGCAATTCTATTTTGGTATGCGTGAAAAAGATCGCAATAAAAGGGTCAACGAGCTTTTGGAGAAGATTGAACTGTCCGAAAAATATTTCGATCGCTACCCGCCGGAGCTGTCGGGTGGTGAAAAACAGCGCATCTGTATCGCCCGGGCTTTGGCTGCAGAGCCGGATCTGATCATCTGCGACGAGGTGACCTCGGCCTTGGATCAGCTGGTGGCCGAAGAGATTTTAAAACTGCTTCAGGATCTACAGAATGAACTCAGGGTATCGTACCTCTTTATCACCCATGACCTAGCAACGGTAAAGGCCATCTCGGACGAGATCGTGGTCATGCTTCGGGGAAGGATTGTTGAGCAGGGGGTCAATAAAGTGATTCTGGCACCGCCGCATCACGAGTACACCGAACTGCTTTTGTCGTCCGTGCCGGAAATGGATCCCGACTGGTTGGACAGACTGCTCAAGGAGCGTAAAGAAAAGGGAAAACCTTCCACCATCATGGATGCCTGACGGGGAAGTGAGAAATAAAATTAAAGTCTCCGGTTTTTCCGGGTCAAGGAGATGATATGAAATTTATGGTATGTTACGACAATTCCGCCGGATCGAAAGAGGCCATTAGAGAAGCTCAGAAGCACGCATCCAAATGGAATGCTACGATCGAAGTTTTTTCGGCCGTCACCCGCATTGAACCCATCCAGCACAAAAAACTCATGGAAATGGAGGAACAGCTGGAAAGAGAAATCCAGAGTCTTTTCGAAGACGTCGATATTCCCTACAAAGTCCAATTGAGGGTCGATGATGCGGAACGTGGCGAGAAGATTGTGCAAATCGCTGAGAGAAGCGAGGTGGATCTTATCTTTATCAGCATAAAAAAGCATTCCAAGGTCGGCAAGCTGCTGTTTGGCTCGACAGCGCAATATGTGATCTTAAATGCACCCTGCCCGGTTGTTTCCATCAACTAAAGCATTGCTTGTGTGAGTCAACCCAACTGCTATCAAAGGAGGAGGTCATTTGAATGATTATTGTGGGAGAATTGATAAACGCCAGCCGCAAGGCCATAAGGACAGCAATCGAAAATCACGATGCAAATATAATAAAGCAAATCGCTATCGATCAGTTTGAAGCGGGCGCGAATTATATTGATGTCAATGCCGGCGTGTTTGTAGGAAAGGAACCGGAGTACCTGACGTGGTTGGTTGAAACGGTGCAGTCCGCTGTTGATGTCCCTTGCTGTATCGACAGTCCCGACCCCAAGGCCATCGAAGCGGCCCTTGCTGTGCATAGGGGAACAGCCATGATCAATTCTATATCTCTGGAAAGGGAGCGGTATAAAGCGTTGCTTCCGATTGTCAGCGATACCGACTTCAAAATTGTTGCGCTTTGTATGGGCGATGAAGGCATGCCGGAGTCCACGGACGATCGATTGAAAATCGCGGATAAGCTTATCAATGGACTTTTCCAGAAAAACATCCCAGTTGAGAATATCTATGTGGACCCTTTGGTTCAACCTGTTTCCACCAATAATATATTCGGTGTAGCGTTTTTAGATGCCATCCACCAGATAGTTACCACCTTTAAGGGAATTCACACCATGTGTGGTCTATCCAATATTTCCTTTGGTCTTCCCAACCGGTTATTTATAAACCAGACCTTTATGAGCATGGCTATTGCTAAGGGGCTTGACGGGGCCATTGTCAATCCACTCGATAAAAAGATGATGGCCAACATCATTGCGGCGACAACCCTGTCGGGCAAGGACGTTTATTGTATGGCGTATCTAAAAGCCTTTCGTGCAAACAAATTGGATGTTGCTTAACGCGCGCTTTGATAAAAGATGTGCTGGTTTACGTTCATCAATGGCAGCTATGACCTTCTCGTCCCCATGATCAACGCATTGTACGGGTTGAATTGGGATCAGCAACGCTATCTGGAAATGGGAAAGGAGATAAGTAAGCGATCAATAAACCACACTACGCATTCAGCTTCAGCTGATCGGGGCTCACATTCTGCGGCAGCAGGGATTTGTAATCTTCAGTCGTCTCAGCCATCGGCAACTTTTCAAATAGGTAGCGCAGGTATCGATAGGGTTCCAGCCCATTAGCCTTGGCGGTTTCAACTAGACTGAAAAGAGCGGCACTCGCCCTGGCGCCTTCCGGGTTTCCTGCAAAAAGCCAATTTTTACGACCCATTTTCCGGCATCCGCAAAAGCAGATCTTTTCTTCGTCGCTTAAATCATGAACAATCTCAATGCGCGGCAGGTCGGCAGGTAACGGCTTCCGGCCCCTTTTCCTGCGTTTGTGGCCGGGTACATCGATTGTATCTTCAGGATCAATGTCCTGGGATTTATCTTCAGCAACTTCATCAAAAAGCAGAAGCTGACATTCATCTGAAGTGCTCTCGATTTTTTCTGATTTGCGGCCGAATAGTTTG
>Ga0164313_10000575_pt1 | contig 30203 bp, 26 predicted proteins | sample GuaBasSedimGuay4_FD_113735 | JGI IMG/M metagenome (GOLD analysis project Ga0164313, IMG submission 113735) | Subseafloor sediment microbial communities from Guaymas Basin, Gulf of California, Mexico - Guay4, Core 4569-4, 0-3 cm | ecosystem: Environmental > Aquatic > Marine > Hydrothermal vents... | reverse complement strand
TCCTTGATGCTCTGGTGTTTGTAAAAAATGCAGGAATACTGGTGGTATGTCGAGGCTTTTTGCAAACGCCCAGAGCGCAAGGACTTGGTGCAGATCGCCGGTGAGAATCGCTCAATTTAGGTAGAGGATAGGTGCAGGTATACTCGTCGCACAGTGGTCCGGATGATCATCAAAGCAAAATGACTGAAGTCGACGGGAGGCTGATCGATGCTTGAACTCGGTAAAGGGACGGAGATCCTTGCACACCTCGGTGGTATTGAAAAGATCGAAGATGCGTGGGCGATTTTCAAGAAGACGATGACCGACGAAGAGTTGGCCAAGATCGAGAAGATCAAGACCGAGAAGGCCCTGCTCAAGATCGCGAACAGCATCGCCGTATGTCGTCCAGATCGCGTCTGGATCAACAGCGGATCTGATACCGATCTCGCCTTCATTCGTCAGTTGAGCATCGAGAAGGGCGAGGAGAGCCCTCTTGCAATGCCCGATCACTCGATTCACTTCGATCTGGCCCAGGAGCAGGCGCGGATCGTCGATCGGACCTTTTATATCGTCAACCCGGATGAAAAAATCAGCGTCCTCGCTAAGAAGCTCCTGCGCGACGAAGCGACCGACTACATCGACGACAAGATGGTGGGCATCATGGCGGGCAAAGCCATGTTGGTCGGTTTTTTCAACCGCGGCCCCGCCGGTGCTCCGGCAACCATCCCCGCTCTCGAGATTACGAGTTCGGCCTATGTCATGCACAGCGGTGACATGTTGTATCGGAACTCGTACGCGACCTTTGATCAGCAGGTCGAAGAGACCGGATTCTTTTTCACAAATCTTCATTCGGAAGGCCCGTGGCGGGTGGAGGATCTGCCCAATGCCCGAGTGTTCATGGATCGTTCGTGGCTGACCACGTACTCCATGTTCTGCACCTATGCCGGCAACACCCTCTTGTTGAAGAAGGGCAACCACCGGTTCTCGGTCGATCTCGCGACCTACTTCAGAGTCGGGAAACAGCTTGCCGAGCACATGTTCATCACCGGTTTCGATGGTCCTGAAGGCCGGGCGACGTACTTCTGCGGCGCGGCGCCGAGTGGCTGCGGCAAGACCACCACGGCCATGGCGGGTGACCGATTTGTCGGTGATGATCTGGCCCAGATGTGGATCGCCGACGACGGATCCCTGCGAGCCATCAATCCTGAGAAGGGGATCTTCGGAATCGTCAACGATGTGAACTGGGAAGGCGACCCTCACCTCATGAAGGTGCTGCGGAAGGAAGGCGAGGAGATCATTTGGGGCAATGTTCTGGTCGATGACGCCTTGATTCCCCACTGGGAAGGCAGCGGTGAAGAACCGCCGGAGAAGGGTAAGAACTTCCAGGGTGAATGGTGGGAGGGTAAGACCGACGCTGACGGCAAGCGAGTCCCGATCTCCCACGGCAACGCGCGTATCACGGTGCGTAACGAGGCCATCGGCAACTACGATCTTGCTGCCGCCGAGTCATCGGGGGGCGCCCACGTCAAGGTCATCACCTACAGCGGTCGCGACGCCGACACCATGCCGCCGATCTGGGTGGCCAAGAATGCGGATCAGGGTGTCGTGATCGGCGCCTCCATCGTTTCGGCGGCCACCGCCACCGAATTGGGCGTGACCGGTGTCCGTCGTCAGCCGTGGGCCAACGCACCGTTCATTCCGGGCGCCCTTGCCGACTACATGAGCGCCCAGTTCACCTTCTTCAACTCGCCGGAACTCTCCGATCCGCCCATCCTGGCCGGGTTGAACTACTTCCTGACCCACGCCGCCCGCGGCAGTGACGGTAAAGGCCTTCTCGGCGAGAAACGTGACGTCAAGGTCTGGCTGAGTTGGCTCGAGCGACGGAGCTATGGGGACGTCGAGGCCATCGAGACACCCATCGGTTACCTGCCCAAATACGAAGATCTCGAGGTGCTCTTCCGGGAGTTGATCGACAAGGACTACCCGCGCGAACTCTACGATATGCAGTTCTCGCTCTATCTTGACAATATCCTCGGTCGGATCGACCTCCAGCACGAGGCCTACGGCAAGGAAGAGAACCTGCCGGTGACGCTCTTCGAGGTCTATGAGGAGCAGAAGAAGGGGCTCGAGGCCCTCAAAGCGCAGTTTGGATCGGTGGTGACCCCCGCACAGCTCGGCGGCTGATCCCTACGCCAGAACAAGAAACTCACAGGGCCGCGGTTCACCGAACAGCGGCCCATTTTCTTTTCAAGCTCCAGGTTGCAGGTCACAGGTTGCAGGTCACAGGTTGCAGGTCACAGGTCACAGGTTGCAAGCTCCAAGCCCCAAGCCCCGACGGATGTCCGAAATTCATAATTCATAACTCATAATTCAAAATTTGAGATTGCCCTCAGTCTCTTCTCCTCGTGATGTGAGCCCCGACCAGCCCCGCGATCATGATTGCCAGGTAGAGCTGGCCGAGGACGGCCTGGATCCACGCGATGGTGCACGCGGTACTCGACACCGGCGAGATATCGCCATAGCCAAGGGTCGACATCGTGACGAAGCTGTAATAGGTAAAGATACCGCTGCCGTGCCCTCCACTCCGACCGATCAAATCGGCTTTTAGTGCGGCTGAAAAGGAGAACGCATCCGGATCGACGAGGGCCACGAACCCATAGACGCTGGCGAAGAGAAAACCGATCAGAAGGTAGGCGCAGACCGCGCCGTAAATCTTCTCCGACGAGATCCTACTGCCGTTCGCCAGGTCTTTGAGGATTCGCCAGACGAGGAAACCCAGGAAAAGAGCCATCAGGACGACGGGGGTGAGATTGATGGTCGGTGTGTCGGGGGTTGCGGCGTTGAAGATTCCTCCCGCGACAGCCGGCAGGCCCAGGGTGAGGCCGATGACCACATCGGAGGGGCGGCGTGTGATTTCAAAAAGAGCGAAGACGAGGAATGCGACCGTGAGGTAACTCTCGATCCTCGGAGAATTCAGCAGAAAGTCGAGGACAGGGCCAAGGATAAAGAGAAGCCCCAACGCTATCGTCAGATCGCGATAGATGTGATCCTCGGTAAGGAAACGCCGGTTCTTTTTGGTCATGCCATACTCCGGTTTATCAGAAGGTGATCGGGATTGGTCCGGGTCTTCACGTGCCATCAGTCGAGCACCCGATCTAGGTTTTCCGCCAGCCGGACGATCATCACCCAATCGGTGGTGACGATGTCCTGGGCATGTGCGAGGTTGTTGCGCAAGGTCTCGATCATCTTGATGGTCTCGCGCCCCTGCCGAACAGAGGCGACGTTCAGGATCTCTCTCGTGGGCTCGTGTTTGATGAGAATCTGTCCCTTGTCGGAAAGCTGAAGACACTGGGAAAGGTGAACGGCCTGGTTCCGGCGGCGACGCTCGGTGTGGAGTTCCTCCGCCTTGGCCAGACGACCCACCGAGATCAGGTCGCGCCACTCGCCATCCTCGAAGTGCTCGTCAATGAGTTCGGTGAACGCCATCTCGACGATGGTGATCAGTCCGAAGAGCCACATTCTCGCCGGTGGTTTCTGGAGATCGGTGCGGGTGATGATGGCGCCCACCGGGCCAAGGAGCTTGACGAAAGCACGATCGGAAGAGTCCAAGACCACGATCGCGTCGACGAAGGACGAGTTCTCATCGAGGAGCCCTGAGCTGTCAAAAGGCTTCAGATGGCTGCCGCACGTGCCGTCTCCAAGCTCGTCTCGGAGGATGTATCCGGCGACCCAGCCGGCGACGCGAACACCGGCGCCGTCGAAATCGAGCTCTTCCATCAGCTCGCCGGCGTGATAGGCCGATGACTCGAAATCGAACGAGACCAGTGGTTCGGCGACATCCAAAGCCGAAAACCCGCCCAGAAATAGCTGTTTGAGACGAGCGCGGTTAGAAGGGATCATCGTCGCTAATTATGAATTATGAATTTTGAATTAACCATCACAGAGATTCCGGTGCGATGGTGCGATGTAATTCAAAATTCATAATTCAAAATTCATAATTCTGCGATGTCCTAGTGTTTCTTGAAGACCTGTGACATCTGTTCGCGAGTGTGCGATCCGGCTACTTCTTGCATGTGTTGGATGGCCGACGGCCGTTCGTGGCCGGACGTCGTGTTCAATCGGAGCTCGCGCTCGCGGTCGATGGCGTTGGCCCACCGGTCGATGCCCTTGAGCACATCGTGCCGGTGGATGAAACCGACGAGGCGGTCGTTCTCGGTCACCGGTAAACACGAGAAGTTGCACTCGAGGAACGCCCTTGCGCCGCTGAGCAGGTCCATCTCGGGTGTGATCCGAATCTCAAGCTCTGACATGTGATCAGAAACGGTCCCACCGGAAATCCCCTCATACGCCCATTGGCTTACGGTGCGTAGACAGTCCTTCTCTGACAGTATGCCGACCACGACGCCGAGATCATCGACCACGGGGAGAGCCGGAAAGGGTGAGCGGGCCAAGTCGTGCATGGCCTCTTTCATCGGGTCTGAGATTCTGAATGCTCGAGTCGTTCTTCCCATTGAGTCCTTGATCGTTGGTGTATTTGCCATTGTTTCTCTCCCATTGTGCCTGGGTCAGATGATCTCTCAGAATAGACGATCCCAGGATTGATTCAGATATCTGCTTTAACGAATTCGAATTCCGGTTTATTCTTGGCCGGCTTATCCCGCAGGAGATGGGGCACCCGCCAAAGGTGGCCCTCCTCTGAACCGGGGAGCCGGGAGGTGAAAGAACCGAGATGGCCGTTCATACGATCAAGAAAGGACTCGATCTCCCGATATCAGGGAAACCGGTACAGGAAATCGAGATAGCGCCACCCGCAACGCGTGTGGCATGGCTCGCGCACGACTACCCATTCATGAAACCGAGGATGTTCGCCGCGGTTGGTGACTGGGTCAAACGCGGTCAACTGCTCTTCGAAGACCGGAAGACCGATGGGGTTCGTTTCACCTCACCGGGTGCCGGGACAGTAGTCGCCATCAACCGTGGTGATCGTCGGGTGTTCCAGTCAATGGTCATCGAATTGAGCGATGGCGAAATGGAAGGGCAGCCGGCCGACGACGACTTCATGGCATTCGAGAGCTACGCCAAGGAAGACGTTTCCACCCTCGATCCCGAACAGGTTCGCGCACTGCTGGTGGAGTCGGGGCAGTGGGTTGCGTTGCGCACCCGCCCCTTTTCCAAGGTTCCGGGGCCGACGGAGACGTGTCACTCGGTTTTCGTGACCGCGATGGACACCAGCCCGCTGACCGCTGACCCCGAGGTGGTCATGGCGGACAGGCTGGATGATTTCAACCGCGGTCTCGTGGCGTTGACCAAGCTGACCGACGGTTCGGTCTATCTGTGTTGCTCGCCGGGCTCAGGCCTTGGCGGAGCAGACGTTGCCGGGGTTCAGGTCGAGCATTTCCAGGGCAGACACCCCGCCGGGCTCGCCGGAACTCACATCCACGCGCTCGACCCGGTCAACCGCGACAAAACGGTCTGGTACGTGGGATACCAGGACGTTGCGGCCATCGGCGCGCTCTTCGCAACCGGACGATTGGACGTCCGCCGGGTGGCGGCGCTGGCCGGACCTGTTGTGAAACGGCCGCGGCTGTTGGCAACTCGTCTCGGCGCTGAGATCGAACCGTTCGTTGAAAACGGACTCGACACGGGCGTTAATCGGGTGGTCTCCGGATCGGTGCTCAACGGATTCACGGCCAGTGGCGAGGTTTTCGGCTATCTCGGCCGGTATGCGAATCAAGTTTCGTGTCTGGCGGAGGGCAACGAGCGGAAGTTCCTCGGCTGGCTTTGGCCGGGATTCGACCGATTCTCCCTGAGCCGTGCCTTCGGCTCGGCGTTGCGCGGCTCCTCGACGCGATACGATTTCACAACAACCACCAACGGCGCGCATCGCGCCATGGTTCCAATTGGTCTTTTTGAGAAGCTGATTCCTCTCGACATCATGCCGACGTTTCTGCTTCGCTCCCTACTGATGAACGATCTCGAACGTGCCGAGGCACTGGGTTGTCTCGAGCTTGATGAAGAAGATCTCGCGCTGTGTGCCTTCGTCAGCCCGGGCAAGGAAGACTTCGGGCCGGCGCTGCGGCGAAATCTCCTCGAGATTTGGAAGGAGGGTTGATGAACTTCATACGCTCTCTCCTGGACAAGTTGGAGCCCCACTTCGATCGCAGTGGGAAACTGGAGTTCTTTTACCCGCTCTATGAGTCGGTGGACACGCTGTTCTACACCCCGGACGATGTCAATCGCGGCACCGTCCACGTCCGCGATGGTCTCGATCTGAAGCGGATGATGATCTGGGTAGTGATCGCGTTGATGCCCATCGTCTTCATGGCCATGTACAACACCGGTCTGCAGACAGCTCGCGCCATCGCCGCCGGAGCCACCCCGCTGGACAACTGGCAGACCACGTTCTTCAAGGCCATGGGGTTTGATTTCAGCACCGATCTCGTTGCCTGTTTTGTCTATGGGGCGCTCTACTTTATCCCGGTGTTCGTGGTGGGATTCGCGGTCGGTATCGGTATCGAGGTGCTCTTCTGCATGATCCGCGGTCACGAGGTCAACGAGGGCTTTTTCGTGACCGGCTTCCTACTGCCTCTGACCCTGCCACCGACGATTCCACTGTGGCAGGTGGCCACGGGTGTTGCCTTCGGTGTGATCATCGGCAAGGAAGTGTTTGGTGGGACCGGGATGAATTTCCTCAACCCGGCACTCACGGCTCGAGCCTTTCTGTTCTTTGCCTATCCGGCTCAGATTTCGGGGGACAAGCCCTGGATCGCTGCGGACTATTCCGGGGTGGACGGCGTCAGCGGCGCCACCTGGTTGGCAACCGCGGTGGCCGAGGGCCCAAAGGCTCTGGGCGCCATCGGATCGGACGCCTGGTGGCAGGCCTTCATCGGTCTGATTCCCGGTTCCATGGGCGAGACCTCGGCTCTCCTCTGTCTGGTCGGGGCGTTCATCTTGATCGCGACCGGAATGGGCTCCTGGCGGACCATGGCCGGTGTCACTCTGGGCACCGCCGGCATGATCTTCGTGATCAACGCCGCCGGTTCGTCCACCAACGCTGCCTTCGCGATCCCGTTCGGTTGGCACGTCGTTCTCGGCGGTTGGGCTCTGGGAACGGTTTTTATGGCCACCGATCCGGTGTCCTCAGCGTTCACCAACCAGGGGCGATGGATCTACGGCATCGGCATCGGTGTGATGGTGGTCCTTGTTCGGGTGGTCAACCCGGCATACCCCGAAGGCATGATGCTGGCCATTCTATTCATGAACATGTTCGCGCCGTTCATCGATCATTTCTTTGTCCAGGCGAACATCAAACGAAGGTTGGCGCGAAATGCAGCAGCGCAGTAACGCCTATATCATCGGTTTCGCCGCGACGGTGTGCCTCGTGTGCTCCATCATCGTGTCGAGTACGGCGGTTTCCCTGCGGCCGCGGCAGGTGCAGAACAAGGAACTCGATCGTCAGAAGCAGGTGCTCATCGTCGCCGGCCTGATGCAAACGGGTGCACCGATTGAGGCCGTCGAGGTCCAGCGTCTCTTTGATGAGAGCATCGTCGCTCGAGCGGTGGAACTCTCCACAGGGGAATACGAAGACGAGTCTTTCAACGTCGCGACATACGACCAACGAAAGGCCACCAAGGATCCGGCGTTGAGCAAGGCTGCCGACCCCAACAGAGCCGGGATCAGACGATTGCCGAACACGGCTGTGGTCTATCAGAAGGTGGTAGATGGTGAGATCGAAATGTTGATTCTACCCATCGAGGGCGCGGGATTGTGGTCCACCCTCTATGGTTTCATCGCCATCGGGCGGGATACGACAACCATCGAGGGCATCACGTTCTACGAGCACGGTGAGACACCCGGGCTCGGTGGCGAGGTGGACAACCCGTCATGGAAAGCCCTTTGGACCGGGCGGCGAGCATTTGATGACAGCGGGGAGGTCGCCATCGAGGTCATCAAGGGGAACGCGGGACCGCCCGCCGACGACCCCTACCGGGTTGATGGTTTGTCGGGCGCGACGATCACCGCGCGGGCGGTGTCGCACCTGGTTCAATTCTGGCTCGCGGACGATGGCTACGGGCCCTATCTCGATCAGTTCCGGGCCGACGAGGGAGGTGCCGGATGAATCAGGCACGCAAGAAGGCCCTGCTCGACCCCCTCTTCAACGACAATCCGATCGCTGCGCAGGTGCTCGGTATCTGCTCGGCCCTGGCGGTCACCACCAAGCTCGAAACCTCGGTGGTCATGTCGGTTGCGGTGATCGCGGTTCTCAGTTTGTCGAATCTCATCATCTCGTTGATTCGAAATCTGATCCCGTCATCCATCCGCATCATCGTTCAGCTTACGATCATCGCCTCGCTGGTGATTCTCACCGATCAGATCCTGCAGGCTTTCGTCTACGACATTTCGAAGCAGCTGTCGGTCTTTGTCGGTCTGATCATCACCAACTGCATCGTCATGGGGCGCGCCGAGGCCTACGCCATGCAGAATCCGCCCTTCGAGAGTCTGCTCGATGGAATCGGGAACGGCTTCGGATACAGCTTGATTCTCATCGTGGTGGGTTTCTTCCGCGAGTTGCTCGGCACCGGAAAACTCTTCGGGCACCAGGTCTTCTCGGTCGTGACCGAAGGAGGTTGGTACCAACCCAACGGGCTTTTCGTGCTGTCGCCGGGGGCCTTCTTCCTGATCGGTATCTTTATTTGGTGGCTTCATACCTGGAAGCCGGAATTGCAGGAGGACTGAGATGTTTGAACACTATCTCAGCCTCGCCGTCAAAGCTATTTTCATCGACAATATGGCGCTCGCCTTCTTCCTCGGCATGTGCTCGTTCCTTGCCGTTTCGAAGAAGGTGGAAACCGCCGTCGGCCTCGGCGCTGCCGTGACCTTTGTTCTGACGGTCACGACCCCGCTCAATAATCTGCTCTACAAGTACCTGCTCGAGGAAGGAGCTCTGACCTGGCTCAACCCCGCCTGGGATACGGTGGATTTGAGCTTTGTCCGGTTCCTCGTCTTCATCGGGTCCATCGCGGCATCGGTGCAGATTGTGGAAATGGTCCTCGATCGCTATGTGCCGAAACTCTACGCGGCACTCGGTGTCTTTCTGCCACTGATCGCGGTCAATTGCGCGATTCTGGGGGCGTCGCTCTTCATGGTCGAGCGCGACTACACCCTCGGTGAGAGCACAGTCTTCGGATTCGGCTCGGGAGTGGGTTTCTGGCTCGCGATCATTGCCCTGGCCGCCATCCGCGAAAAGATTGTCTACTCGGACGTCCCGCCCGCCCTGCGCGGTCTCGGAATCACCTTCCTCATCACCGGCTTGATGGCCATGGCGTTCATGGCCTTTGCCGGGATCCAGCTTTAGGTGTTCTCGATGGAAACCATCATTCTCGGAGTCGCCGTTTTCGTCATCGTCATCGTGACGCTGGTCGTCGTTCTCATGATCGCCAAATCCAAGCTGGTGGCATCGGCCGATGTCACCATCATGATCAATGAGGATCCGGACAAGGCCCTGGTGGTCCCAGCGGGAGACACGCTGCTCACGACCCTCGGTTCCAACAAGATCTTCATCCCGTCGGCATGCGGCGGAAAGGGCACCTGCGGAGTGTGCAAGGTCGTGGTCCACGAGGGTGGGGGCGCTCTTCTGCCCACCGAGACCTCGCACATCAACCGCGGTGAGGCGCGCCAAGGGACGCGGTTGTCGTGCCAGGTCAAGGTTAAACAGGACATGAAGATCGAGGTCGAGCCCGAGATCTTCAACGTGCGCAAGTGGAAATGCCGGGTTCGTTCCAATCACAACGTCGCGACCTTCATCAAGGAACTGATCCTCGAATTGCCTGAGGGGGAGGCGGTGCCTTTCCGGGCCGGCGGTTACATCCAGATCGAGTGTCCGCCCCACGAGGTTCATTATAAGGATTTCGATGTCGAGGAAGAGTATCGGGCCGACTGGGACAAGTATAACGTTTGGCAGTACACATCAAAGGTGACCGAGGGGGTGACGAGGGCCTACTCCATGGCCAGCTACCCTGAAGAGGCCGGCATCATCATGCTCAACGTGAGAATCGCCTCGCCGCCTCCCAATATGCCCAATGTGCCTCCAGGGATCATGTCGTCGTACATCTTCAGCCTCAAGCCCGGGGACGAGGTCACGATTTCCGGGCCGTTCGGCGAGTTCTTTGCCAAAGAGACCGGCAACGAGATGGTGTTCATCGGCGGCGGCGCCGGGATGGCGCCCATGCGGTCACACATCTTCGACCAGTTCCGCCGTCTCCACACCGATCGCAAGGTTTCCTACTGGTATGGTGCGCGGAGCCTCTGCGAAACCTTCTACCAGGAGGATTTCGATTCGATCGCGGCCGAGAACGACAATTTCGAGTGGCATCTCGCACTTTCGGAGCCACTGCCCGAGGACAACTGGGACGGGAAGACCGGCTTTATCCATCAGGTGGTCTTTGACAACTACCTCAAGGATCACCCGTCACCCGAGGATGTCGAGTTCTACATGTGTGGGCCGCCGATGATGAACGCAGCGGTGATCCGGATGCTCACCGACCTCGGGGTCGAGCCTGAGAATATCCTGCTCGACGATTTCGGCGGATAGCCGGACCTATGGTGAGCGATTCTGGTGGATGAGATGCGCCAAGATCCTGATGCTTTGGCGGCTGCGAAAAATGGAGGCATACTCAGTGGTATGTCGAGTATTTTCGCCGACGTCCAGAGCGCAAGAGATTGGTGCAGATCGCCGCTGAGAATCACTCATCTTAGGTAGAGTCTGCACGGAGACAGCGATGAGCCCACAGCCATCCGGACCGCCACCGCTCCGGAGGATGATCGTTCCGGCGATCTTCGTCGGTGCGCTGTTTCTCCTTGTTTTTTTCAGGCAACCGGCTGGTCCGCAGGTGCGGGACCAGTGGATTCTCTCCGGGACGACCATGGGGACCGCCTTCACCGTCAAGATCGTGGTTCCGACCGATCCGGGGATCACCGAGGACGAGGTTGCCGCCGCGATTCGCGAGACGGTGGACGATGTGGATTTCCGGATGTCCACCTATCGAGCCGATTCCGAACTCAGTCGATTCAACAGTCACGGAACCGAACCCTCTGAGATCTCGCCGGCGATGCTCGAGGTCATGATCGAGGCACAACGAGTGGCCGAGATCTCGGGTGGAGCCTTCGACATCACGATCGGCCCGCTGGTGGACGCGTGGGGTTTCGGTCCCGGACCGGTGACGGCCCCCCCGGAAGACGAAGTCATCGAGCGGCTGCTTGCCGAGCACGGCTACCGGCACCTGGAGATCGATCACGAAAACCTGACCGTGCGAAAGGCCAGTCCGGTGCTTCGATGTGACCTTTCCGCCATTGCCAAGGGCTACGGCGTCGATCAGGTGGCGAGACGACTGACGGATCTCGGATTCGACGACTTCATGGTCGAGATCGGTGGCGAGGTCCGAACCTCGGGACTGAACGCGGATGGCCTGGTTTGGCGAATCGGTGTCGAACGACCACAGGCTGATCGCCTGGGAGTCTGGGGGGCGGTGGAGCTCGCCGACGCCGCCATGGCTACCTCGGGAGACTATCGAAACTACTACGAGCGTGAAGGCATCCGAGTCTCGCACACCATCGACGCCCGCACCGGCCGACCTGTGAACCACCGGTTGGCCTCGGTCACCGTGATCCACCCAAGTTGTATGACGGCGGATGCGCTCGCCACTGCACTCAGCGTCCTCGGCCCCGAAGAAGGGCGTGCGCTCGTCGAGCGCGAGGGGCTAGCGGCACTCTTTCTCATCAGGACAGCCGACGGGGGGTTCGAGGAGTGGGAGAGTGAGTTATGGCCGGGCGCGAATACCCGCGGTCCCGAAGGTGTTGTCCCTGCCGAGAGCGATTGATGCAAACCCTCATCCTGACCTTTGTAGTGTTCCTTATGGCCGTCCTGGCCATGGTCATCGGTGTCATCGTCACCGGTCGCAGCCTCAAGGGCTCGTGCGGCGGACCATCGTGCAAATGCGTTGCCGAAGGCGAGGATGTGATGACTTGCGGTGATGAGAGCGAGAGTGAGGGGTCGTTGCCGTTGTACTCCGGGCGGTAGTGGGGCATCGAACCGTCGCAAACACGAAGGCGCGAAGACACGAAGCGTTCACCAAGACATCGCATTCATCGCGCGGAGAAACCGCAGATAGCGCAGATGGGCGTAGATTCCATTGCAATCACGATCGGTATCGCTATCGCAATCGACGAATGGCGTGGCACCGGGTCTGTGGCCCTTCGAATGTTGCGGGCGACCACGATCCTCGATGATTCAGAGCTGTAGGCAGGGCATTCATGCCCTGCGGCCAACCCCTTCAAGACGCGTACGGTCACCCGGCCAACCCTGGCGCTGAGGGACGGGAGGATCTCCACGTCGGCATAACCGCAGACAGCAACAGCGATATAGGCTTCCCGGAACCCCGGCCTTCTGGGACGCCTGTGGCGGCGTAGGGTGGGGCTGGCCCCACCATCAGTCTCGTTCCGGCTGGGATCGTGTATCCGAGAGTTCGCGGGATGCGCCGGGAGGTGAGGGATGCGTGCGATCCGGTTCCTTCAGCCCCGGCCTTCCGGTCCGCCTCCGGCGGCCCAGCGTCGCACCATCGGCGTGGTCGCGAGAGGGATGATTGAAGAACTGCGACCACGCCGATGGTGCTCTGACGGCCTCCTTCGTGGCGTGGAGAGGTGCACCGGATCGTCCCGCCGCGAGGGTTGCCCCCCTAGGAGTTTTTGGAGCGCGAATGGACCGTGAGCGCGCGGGCGAAGAAAAACTCCAAGGACGGCACGCCCCGGTGAGCGGTGTATTCGGCGTGCTAGGAGCGGTTATCTCACCGATTGCCGATCACGGACACGGATACAGTTCACTGCCGCTGCCGCTGATCTCATCCGATAGCGATTGCGATATCGATAACGAACACTCATCGGGCACGGACACGGGAACGGGAGTCACCCGCCAGAAATGGGATCGCCCTCCTCCTCGGGTGGAGTGTCGTCCTCGAGATCGTCGAGATAGCCCTTCGGGAGGACGACCTTCTGGGTTCCCTGCCTTTTCCCGCGGCGCATGAGGTGTGCGTTCTCCGGGTATGGCTCATCGCGATCGATCGTGCTCAGCGTTTCGACGAGCTCATCGAGGCTCTTGATCCGCATGAGCCGGTCGCGGAGCTTGGCGCTCGACGCAAAGCCCTTGGTGTACCAACCGGCGTGCTTGCGGAAGGCGAGAAGCGAGGCTTCCTCGGCGCCGAACCAATCCGACAAGAGTCGTGCATGCTCGATCATGGTGTCGGCGACCTCGCCAAAGGTCGGCCCGGGCCTGGGATCGCGACCTTTGAAGGCATCGGCGAGCTCGCGGAAGAGCCACGGCCGACCGAGGCAACCGCGACCAATGGCCACGCCATCGCATCCCGTTGCTTTGATCATCCTCAGGGCGTCGCGCGCTTCCCAAATGTCGCCGTTGCCGAAAACGGGGATCGTATGCACCGCCTGTTTGAGCTTGGCGATGGCCTCCCATCGAGCGTGGCCGTCGTAGAGCTGCGCCGCGGTTCGGGCGTGCAGGGTGATCGCAGCGCACCCCTCGGTTTCGGCGATGTGGCCGGTTTCGAGGTAGTTCAGCAGATCGTCGTCGATCCCCATTCGGAACTTGATCGTGACCGGAACCGATCCGGCGGCGCCGACCGCGGCGCTGACGATGGCTCGCAAGAGACGAGGCTTGACCGGGATGGCGGCACCGCCGCCCTTCCTGGTGATCTTCCGCACCGGACAGCCGAAATTGAGGTCGAGGTGATCGATCCGCCCCTCACCGACGAGCCAACGGACGGCCTCGCTGACATAGTGCGGGTCGACGCCGTAGAGCTGGAGACTGCGGGGCGATTCCTCGGGTCCGAAATCGGCGAGCTTGTGCGCCTTTCGCGCGCCCTCGACCAGCGCCCGTGCGGTGATCATCTCGCTGACGAAAAGGGCGGCGCCGAACCGCCTGCAGAGCGAGCGGAAGGGGTAGTTGGTGATCCCCGCCATGGGAGCGAGCACCACAGGCGGAGTCAGTTCGATCGGTCCGATTTTCGTCGAGTGGGTCATCTTCTCGTGCCCAGAGTACAACGACCCGCCTCCAAGTCCTGAAGGCGGGCCGATAAGGTCAAACAACTTAGAATTAAAAACTTAAAACTAAGAACTGAGAACTGAGAATTACTTCAGCAGGTCCTGCAGGAACGTCGTCGTCAACACGACGCCGAAGCCGGTCGCGCCCTTGGGCAGACCGTTGTGGACCTTTTCGAGATAGCCGACGCCGGCGATGTCGATGTGGGCCCAGGAGGCCTTCTCGGGCACGAACTGCTTGAGGAAAACACCCGCGGTGACCGCGCCGCCCCAACGACTTCCGGCGTTCTTGATGTCCGCCCAGTCGCTGGCCAGATAGCTGGCGTACTCGTCGTAGTTCGGCAACGACCAGACGCGCTCGCCCACCTTCTCACCGATGTTGGAGAGGGTCTTCTGAAGGCTGTCGTCATTGCCCATGATGCCGGCCGCCTCGTGACCGAGGGCGACCACGCAGGCCCCGGTGAGGGTCGCAAAGTCGAGGATGATATCCGGGTTGAACCGGGCGGCGTAATGGAGCGCATCGGCGAGGAGGAGGCGACCCTCGGCGTCGGTGTTGTCGATCTCGACGGTCTTACCGCTCGCGGTGCTGATGATGTCGCCCGGTTTGATGGCGGTGCCGGACGGCATGTTCTCGGCCGTGGGCACCAACCCGACAACCTTGATGGGGAGTTCGAGCTCGGCGACGGCTCGCATGACACCGATCACGGTGGCTGCGCCGGCCATGTCGTATTTCATGTCGCCCATACCCTTGGAGGGCTTCAGCGAGATCCCGCCCGAGTCGAAGGTGACGCCTTTACCGATCAGGACCACCGAGCGCTTGGGTTTCTTGGGCCGGTGCTCGAGCACGATCATTCGGGGCTCTTCCACCGATCCCTGGCTGACGGCGAGGACTCCACCCATCTTCTCTTTGAGCAGTTCCTTCTTGCCGAGGATGGTCACCCTCAGGCCGTTGAGGCCTTCGGCCATTTCTTTGGCCGCGAGCGCCATTCCCTCGGGGGTGAGGTCGTTGCCGGGGCGATTGGCGAGGTCTCGGGCGAGCTGAACGGACGTCCGAATCAGCCGGACAGAGCCGAGCATGGCCTCAAGATCCTCCTCGGTCTCTTTTGAGAGCGGGAGGATGTGGAGACCGTCGATCTTGTCGAACTCGTTCTTCTTCGATTTGAACTTGTCGAAGGTGTAGTCCGCGATCGAAGCTTCGCGCAGCGCGAAAAGCCGGGATTCGGCATTGGTGAGACCGTGGACCCGAGCCGAGACCGCGAGACCAATCTGGTATTCGCGATTCCTGGTCGCCTGACGCATCACCCGGCGGAAAGCGTCGCGGAACTTTCCGTGCGTGAGCTCGTTCTCGTCGCCGAGACCGACGAAGGTCACTCGGCGGGCAAAATCGAGGGGGCATTCACCGGAGATGATTTCGCCCTCTTCGCCACGCGGAGCGAGGCCTTTGATCTTCGTGCGCAACGCACGTTTTTCCTTGGTTTCTAGGGCGATGTTCGCGATCGGATCGCTGCCGGATGTGTAGAGAACATAGAGACAATCGAGCGGTTCTTCGGGTGCGGTGCGATACTGATAGAGATCAGCCATGGGTTGATTCAACCCTCCTTTACATACAACTCGGCCGCAAATTCTAGCATATCCGAGGAAATTTTTCTAAACCGCTGAAACGAAGTTGGTTAGCAATCTTTTTTCTGAAATGTCTTGACCAGAGGGGAGATGAGGGCACAAAGGTTGCAACGGGAAGGCACTGCCACCACGCCAGCCGGTCGGCGGGGAGTACACTGTCGCGGTGAGAACCGCAGAGTGGAACCCCGCTTCGCCGTTGCCCGATCAGCTGAAATCCTGGTGTGACCAGGGCGTCGCGCCGGGTGTTCTGCACGTGGTCTTCGAAGGGTGCGGATCCGAAGAGGTCCTCAGCTGGAAGCAGCTGGCTCCGTGGACCCGGACCCGAGTGGTGACGGTGGCAGAGCTGAGATCGAGCCTTTGCGGAGCCGCGCTCGCGGTGGCGTTGTGCTCCGACCTCGTCTATCTCCGACCTTCGGTCGAGTTGCAGCTCGACGAGGCGAGACCCTCGCCCGGTCTGGTTTGGGCACTGGGTCGAGCGGGTCGTTCCGCGCTGTCCCGGGGGCTCCTCGATGCGGCCCCCATCGGTGGGTCCGAGGCGGTCCGGCTCGGGCTCGCTCAGCGGGTGCTGGGCGGCGAAGAACCGGTGCCGGTGCCCGAGGGTGCATCCGAGGTGGCGCGGACAACCGCCCGCGACATGATGAGGGTCGCCGTGGATGCGAGATCGGCGATCGAGCTCGCATCGTTTCGACTCCTCTTCGCTTCGGGTGACCCGAAAGAGGGCGCCGATGCGTTTCTCGAGCGGCGCGAACCGGTATACGGTGATCTCGAGGACCCACGGCAATAAAGTTGCGGTCACGCTGCGAGGAGATCATCATGCGTGAGGAGTGATGGCATGGGAGAGAGCATGGATTTGGCAAGTATGACCGGCTTTGGGCGCGCACAGGGAGAAATCTCGGACCGATTGACGGCGTCGGTGGTTGTCCGATCGGTCAATCACAAGTTCCTCGACGTGGTCATCAGAACCAACGTCCGGGAAGAGGTGCCGGAACTCGAGGCCGCGGTTCGCACAGCGGTGGTGGATCGACTCGAGCGGGGGAGGGTTTCGGTCCAGGTTGATTTCGAGCGGACGGCGCCCCAGCCCGTACGGGTCGTGGTGAACGCGGAAGCCATGTCGAGCGTGATCGATCAGCTCGCGGATCTGCCTCCCTCTGACAATGTGACCGGCGAGCTCGGGATGGGTGATCTCCTTGCTATCCCCGGGCTGGTCTCCATCGAGAGTTCCAGATCGGGGCCCCAACCCGAAGAGGCCGGGGGACTCGGAAGTCTGACCGCAAAGGCCGTGGTCGAGATGATCGGTATGCGGCGCACGGAGGCTAAAGCCCTCGAAAGCCAGATCCGCTCCGATCTCGCCGAACTCGGGCTGTTCCTCGACTGGTTCGAGCCACGGGCGGGAGATTTTCGCCAGGCCATTTTCGACCGATTGCAGGAGCGACTTGCCGCCCTCCTCGGTACGGGTTCGGCCATTGAACCCGAGAGACAGCTTCAGGAGGCCGCTCTTCTGGCGGATCGGGCGGATGTCAGCGAAGAGATTGTCCGGCTTCGATCGCACCTGACGGGGTTCGCCGATCGACTCGATGGTGGAGGGGCGGTCGGGCGGCCTCTCGATTTCATGTGTCAGGAGATTCTTCGCGAACTCAACACACTGGGATCCAAGTGCCGCGAGCTGGGTGTCGCCGAACGTCTCGTCAACGCCAAGGCGGCTCTGGAACACATCCGCGAGCAGGTTCAGAACCTCGAGTAGATCGACGCCCCTTACTGATACCTAAATTGAGCGATTCTCACCGGCGATCTGCACCAAGTCCTTGCGCTCTGGGCGTTTGCAAAAAGCCTCGACATACCACCAGTATTCCTGCATTTTTTTGCAAACACCAGAGCATCAAGGACTTGGCACATCTCATCCGGCAGAATCGCTCAGTTTAGGTGATACGATTGAATTTCATTCCATTGAGGAGGGCAACCGGTGAAGGGTGGAGGGAGACGGGGCCGCCTTCAGGCGAAGATGGCTCGCTACATCGCGTTTGCGGTGGTGACCAGCCTGATGGTCAGCATGGTCGGGTTGGTGCTCTACCGTTACTTCTCCATGCGACAGGCCCTGGAAGAATCTGCCAGGAACTTCGCCGCATTGGTGCGTGTGCCCCTCGTTCAGGTCACTGTGATGTATCGCGAGTCGGGTCTTCAGAACCCGGTCAAGACCTGGGTGGGCCAACTCATGGAGCTCGAACAGGATATTGAGAGTCTCGAGATCGTGAAAGCGAACGGGTCTCCGGTCTTGACGGCCTCACGCGGGAAGGTCGAAGCCTGGCCGCTGGAATCATCCGCCCCGACCATCCATGATCTCGAGTTGTTGGAGATCATCAACGCCCGGTCTGAAGAAGCCGCCCGTGTCAAGGTCGATGGGCGGTCGGTCTACAGGATCGTCATTCCGGGCGCGGACGACGGGCGGTCCTACACCATGTCGCTTGTAGCGGTTTGGAGCTACGATCGAATTCAACGGCAGCTGGCGCAGGATGGCATCTTCCTTGGGATCGCTCTCCTCCTTGGCTTGATCGTTGCCGAACGTGTGGCCGCCGGGCTTGCGCGCGGCATCACCAGGAATCTCGATGAGCTTCAAGCGGGGGTCAGGAGGATCAGATCGGGCCGCCTGGATGTTCGGGTCAGGATCCGGTCGGAGGATGAGATCCAGGAGCTGGCGGAAGCCTTCAACGGCATGACCGAGGATTTCCAGCAATCCATCGAACGATTGCGGCGTGCCAATCAAGAACTCCAGGCTCTGGATCAGGTCAAAGCGGATCTCGTTGCCAATGTCTCCCACGAGTTGAGGACACCGTTGACGGCGCTCAAGGGATTCCTCGAACTGCTCGATGAGGGTGAACTCGGGCCCCTCGGGAACGAGGCCCAGCGGGCGGTTTCGGTGTGCAGACGAAACGTCGATCGGCTTGCCCTCCGAGTTGAAGACCTCGTGCAACTCTCCCAAATGGAGGAATCCTGGCCGGTTGAGCTCGTTGCGGAGCCCTTCGATCTCAGACAGTTGGTCTCCACGATCGCAGAGATTTACGAGGGCAGGATCCGTTCGAATCAGCTGAGCTTTGTTTTCGAGGCGCCGCCGGAACTCCCCGAGATCGTCGGCAACGTCGAGCAGATTGAGAGAGTGGTCATCAATCTGCTGGACAACGCCGTTAAATTCACGCCGAGGGGTGGCGATTTGAGCGTGGTGGTCGAGGAGTGCGATCACGAAGGTCGCGATGGGGTGTTGATCCGGGTGATCGACTCGGGTATCGGGATACCTTCGAACGAGCTTGTTCGGGTCTTCGATCGCTTCCATCAGGTCGATCCGAGCATTCGCCGTCGATTTGGAGGAATGGGTCTCGGGCTGGCGTTGGTCCACCACATCGTCGAGAGCCACCAGGGTGTGGTCTGGGCCGAGAGCGAACCCGGAAGAGGCGCGGCGTTTTCTGTGTGGTTGCCGCGCTGAATCGTTCAACTTAGGATACACTTGGAAGCCGAGTACACTCGACAATCTGCTGCTGTTTGGAGCTCAGTGTGAATCGAATCTATGTCGTCGATGACGAGCCGGACATGGTCGAACTCCTCGCCACGGTGCTCAAAGGCGAGGGATACGAAGTCGAGACCTACACCGATGGCCGTGCAGCTCTTGCGCGAGTCCTCGAGGAGCCTCCCGAGCTGCTGCTCCTCGATCTCATGATGCCGGACCTCGACGGGTTCGAACTCCTCAAGCTGCTCCGCTTGGATTCACGCGGGAAACACGTCGTCGTCCTGGTGGTTTCGGCAAGGACCGGCCACAGGGCTCAGCTCGAAACACTCCAGCTTGGCGCCAACGCTTATATTTACAAACCGTTCTCGCCACGAGAGCTCGCTGTCCAGGTCCGTCAGCTCCTCGCCGGACGGGAAGGCGCTGAGGGTGAGTGACGACCGGACCGCCGCCGATCTCGTCGAACTACGGACCCGCCTCCTTCAATACAGGGCGAGTCTCTTCGACCCGTCGACAAAGCTGCCCACGTTGCCCGTGGTCATGGATCGAATTCGTCAACTGATCGATGACAAGGGTTCAGTGCAGGTCTTCGTCATTCGCCTCGAGCACGAACAGCACCTCGAGCGAGTCGTGGGATGGGAGCGGTACGACGCCCTGCTCTACAACGTGTCCCGCTATCTCGGAGACGCCCTCGCCCGAAATGTCCACTGCGATGTGATCCTGTGTCAGGAAGCGGTCCGGGGTGATGTCTTCATCATGTTCCTCGCCGATCGGTCCGAGGCCGGGCGGTTGTATGGGGTTTTGGCCGGTGGAATCTCCATCACCGAGGAGAACTCCGGCGACACCAGTCTCATGGCGCTTCAGGTCGGGAAAGGACTCATCACCCGACGCCCGGCGGAACGGACCGAGAGGGCAATCTACAGCGGAATTCTCCAGGCGCGGCAGGACTTCCACAAACGCGGTGAGGTCCTCGACGAGGCGCGACTCGTCGAAGCGCGGCGGGTCCTTTCGGATCGAAGTATTACTACCCTGTATCAGCCCATCGTCGGGCTGCCAGAGAAGGAAGTGCTGGGATACGAGGCCCTGAGTCGGGGTCCGTCCGGCAGCTATCTCGGCCCGGCCGAGAATTTCTTCGGCTTTGCCGAACGGTCGGGAATCCTCGGTGAGGTGGAGCATCTCTGCGTCGAACTCGCTCTCGAGAGGGCGGTCCGGCTCCCCGAAGAAGCCATGCTCTTCATCAACCTCTCGAACCACGGGCTCGAGTATCTCGATTCCATCGGTATCGGGTTGGCGGATCTGGTGGCCAAATCGACTCTCGGGTCCCACCGTTGTGTCCTCGAGATCACCGAGCGGACCTATGCCGAAAGCCAGGCTGCCCTCAAGCATCGGGTCGCCAAACTCCGCGAGGCGGGCTTTAGAATCGCCATTGACGACATGGGTACCGGCTACAGTGCCCTCCATGTCCTCGCGGAGCTTCAGCCGGATTTCATCAAGCTCAATCACATGCTTGTTCGTGGTCTTCCGAGCGAGCCGATCAAACGCAATCTCGTCTCGGCCATCACCTCATTCGCCGGCACGAGCCACTCGGTGGTCATCGCCGAGGGTGTCGAACGCGAAGACGAGATGAACGCCCTCGTCGAGCTCGGTGTGATGCTCCAACAGGGCTTCTTCTTCGGTCACCCCGAAGAGTTGTAGGCCGAGCGAGCGGCCGGTTCGAGATGCGAGATGCGAGATACGAGATGCGAGATGCGAGATGCGAGATGCGAGATGCGAGATGCGAGATGCGGGATTCTCCGCCCCACCCCAACTCTTGAATGAACCAGCCGGTGAAGGCTGACCCACCGGAGTGCTGTTCGACAATCTCGTATCTCGCAGCCAGCCGACCGTGGTCGCAGGCACGGTCAGCGCTTAAAGAAACCCTTGCCGTTGCCGGAGATCTGCTGGTTGAGATCACGGATCCGTTCGTTGAGGGCGTTGATCTTCGCCTGGGACTCGTCGCGGATTCTCGCGACCTCGGACTTGGCGAGATCGGCCTCGCGACGGGCTTCATCCGAGCCATCGGTGACATTCTCGGCTTGGGCTCGAAGCTCGGCGACCTCGCGTTCGAGATCGGCGATGACCTCGTCGCGCTCGCCCATCTTGCCGCGGTGGGTCTCCTCGGCCTCTTCGTAGAGCTTTTTGGTTTCGAGAAGGCCGGTGATTTCTGAAAAATCTGCGGGTGACGGTGCCATCTCACCCTCCCTGAATCGTTCTTCGATGGTTGGAAACATTTTCCGGAGCTTGAGCGAGAGATCCTCGGGCTCGGCCGAGGCTTCCACCGCCTGTTCGTAGGTGATGACATTGTGGGCGAGGAGAGCGATCAGCGACTGATTCATGGTCTGCATGCGGTAGTAGCTGACCGAGTTCTCCATCTCTTCGGTGATCTCTTTGATCTCGCCGTGCTCGATGTGTTTCGAGATCTTCGGTGAGTTGACCATGATCTCACACACCGGCATCCGTTGATCTTCCTCGGCGTTGTTGACCAACTGCATGGACACGATGGCGCGCATGACCAGGCCGAGCTGGCTCCTGACCTGGTGTTGCTGATCGACGGGGTAGGTGTCGATGATCCGGTCGATGGTCTGCGCTGCGTTGTTGGTGTGCAGGGTCGAGAGAACCAGGTGACCGGTTTCCGCCGCGGTGATCGCGGTCGACATGGTCTCGAGATCCCGCATCTCGCCGACCATGATCACATCCGGATCCTGCCGTACGCAGTTTCTCAGCGCTTCCTTGAAAGTCGGTGTGTCAGTTCCCACCTCGCGTTGCGAGATGGTGGCCTTGTCATCGGCGAAGAGGAATTCGATGGGATCTTCGATGGTGACGATGTGGCACGAACGCGTTTTCGAGAGCTTCTGGACAAGAGCCGCGAGCGTCGTGCTCTTTCCTGAACCGGTAGGCCCCGTCACCAGGACCATCCCCCCGGGGAAGTCGATGAAGGTCTCGATGACATCCGGCAGGTTGAGATCGGTGACATTCTGAATATCGAACGGAACCCGGCGGAAGACACCGGCGATGGTCCCCCGCTGATAGAAGAGGTTCGCTCGGAATCGGGCAACGCCGGGGATGCCGTAACCGAGGTCCACCGAGAGATGTTGATCGAAGAGCTCCCGCTGTTTCGGGGTGAGGATGGAGCACAACATCTCGCGAACTTCATCGGGTTTGAGTGCCGCCGACTTCACCGGGATCAGTCGCCCCTGAATTCGTAGCAGCGGCGGCCGCATCGGTTTGATGTGCAAATCCGATGCGCCCTTCTTGGTCATGAACATGAGCAGCTCTTTGAGCTCCAAACGCCCTCCCTGAAAGCGGTCTCGAGACACCTCCGACGGCGGCCCAAACTCCATCTCACTTTACCACATCGGGCCATTTGCATTGACACGATGTGGGAGGAGAACAGTGGTCGGAAAACCTTTGGACCTTTGGATTTGAGCCAGCCCCGTCGGCGAGGTTAGAATGTTCAAAGGCCGTGCATGTCGACCCCTGAAAACCCCGATTCCGTGCCTGAGGCAGCCCACGCGGTGGATTCCGAAACCACAGGGTTTTCCGGGAATACCAGAACCTTCAGTTGATTCGAGCCCTCCGCACCGTCGCATTGCTTGAATCCGGCGATGGAGAGCTCGCTCGCCGTGAGGCTCTTCGGCTCAGAGACGACCTCAACCCGAACCTCCTCCCCGGAATCCTGATCGCTGAAGTGATCGAGGAGACGGAGAACTCGGACCTGGATGCGCAATTACTGGGCAAAAGGCAAAGTGACTGAGCAGCTCAAAGAGAAAGGCGATCTGTGGTCTTTCGGCTAAGTCGTTTGTTTGAATGTGAATGTGAACGGCGATGAAGGTGGAGCTACACCTCCATTCTCATGGCATCGGCCTTGCTATAGAGAGAAGGACGAAGGGATAGTCGACACCAATGTGGAGTCGATTTCTGGCCCTCGCCGGTTCGCAGCACGGCGGGACACCTCTTTTCCCTGTGCCCGGCCCCGACAGACCCTCCAGTCCGGGGCCGGGCTTCTTCTTTTGCGCAGAGCGCGAAAGAAGAAGCCCGGCTGCTAAGATTGCCCGATGAAGGTCTACACCAAGACGGGCGACACGGGCGACACCTCGTTGTTCTCAGGCGGAAGGGTCGGCAAGGAACATCCGCGGATCGAGGCTTACGGAACGGTGGACGAACTCAATTCTCAGTTGGGTCTGCTGTCCACCGAGGACCTCCCCGGGGATGTGGTCGAAAGGATCCGGTGGATTCAATCGGCCCTGTTTTCCATCGGCGCCTCTCTGGCCGACCCCAAGGCCAAGATCGAGCCTGATCCGGATGGATGGGCGACCGAGATACTCGAGGACTGGATCGACTCCATGGAGGAGTCGCTCGACGAGCTCCGGGCGTTTATTCTCCCGGGGGGCTCCCGAGAGGCGGCGTTGGCCCACGTGGCGCGAACCGTGTGCCGTCGGGCCGAACGGCGGGTCCTCGGGATCGATCGAGTCGAGGATGGGATCATCCCGTTTCTCAATCGATTGTCGGACGCTCTTTTTGTGCTTGCGCGATTTCTCAATGCTCGGCGAGGCTTGGCCGATCCTCAGTGGCGGCCGGGGAAGAGTTGACCATCGATCAATGACAGACTACGGTGTTGGATCTGTGAACGGATGGACCAACGATCATTTGTGGCTCCGGGGTATGGCAGGCCCTCCTGCTACACTGATTTCATGACTCCGGGAAGCACGACGAATCGCCGCCTGTACGCTGCCGCGCGCATGGGAGAGAGCGTCTCACTTCATCGTGGATAGTCAGGACCACCCCCCAAGTCCCGGCCGAAGGGCCGGTCCGGCATCCCCGTCATCGCCGAGGCTGCAAGGAGACGTCGATCCATGCTGAAGATCAGCATCCGTGAGGCTCACACCGAGAGTCTTTTTGGCACCCGCGATGAGAACCTCCACTATCTCGAGGAACGGCTCGGGATTTCGGTCAGCGCCCGCGGCGCCGAGGTGAGTCTGAATGGTCCCGACGAACGATCCGAGCGGATCGCGGCTGGGGTTCTCGAGGCACTCGACCATCTGCTGACCAACGGTGGAGGTGTCGGCAGGGAGGAGTTCCGCACGGGTGTGAGGGTGATGGAGGAGGATGCCGAGATCGATCTTGTCGAATTCTTCCTCGATGCATCCATCCCACCGACGCTCAAGCGGTTTCTGGCGCCGAGGAATCTCAACCAACGGCGCTTCATCCGATCGGTGACCTCGCACGACTATGTCTTCGCCACCGGACCGGCCGGCACCGGCAAGACCTATCTGGCGGTGGCCATGGCGGCTGCGGCGTTGATGGACAAGCAGGTGAGACGTCTGGTTCTGTGCCGACCCGCGGTCGAGGCGGGTGAGCGCCTGGGTTTTCTCCCCGGCGATCTTGTGGAGAAAATCAACCCCTATCTCCGTCCCGTCTACGACGCCCTCTATGACATTCTCGGCTATGACAAGACGTCCAGACTTCTCGAACGGCAGGTCATCGAGATCGCGCCGCTCGCCTTTATGCGGGGGCGGACGCTCAACGACGCGTTCATCATCCTCGACGAGGCCCAGAATACGACCCGGGAACAGATGAAGATGTTCCTCACCCGGATGGGTTTCCATTCCAAGGCGGTGATCACCGGCGACATCACCCAGATCGATCTCCCGGGCAACCGTCGCTCAGGTCTTGTCGAAGCTCTGGAGATCCTCGCCGGCGCCGAAGGCATGGCTTTTGTCAACTTCACCCATCGCGATGTGGTCCGCCACCGGCTGGTTCAAAAGGTCGTGGATCGGTACGAACGTTGGGAGGCGGCCCACGCCGGAAATGGGGAGGGTGAGCGATGACCCCATCGAGAGGGAGCAACGGGTCCAAAGGGAGAAACGGGGCGCCTTCGCCGTCTCGCGTGAGGCGGGGACTCGAGGATCGCGGAGGCATCTGGGAGCGCATGCTCGAGATGCCGCTGGTCTGGGCCACCCTCACCGTTGCGGTCTGCACGGCACTGCTGCTGCCCCGTCTCGACACCGAGGTGCCCCTCTGGAACGTTGGTGATGTGGCCGTCTACGATGTCGTGGTTCCACGCGATCTCAGCTTGCCCGACGATAGCGCCACGGCCGCGGCGAGGGCCGAGGCGAGAACTGCGGTCCTTCCGGTCTTCGATCTCGAGCCGCGGATTCGGGTGGAACTCGGCGTCGAGATCAGAGAGATTTTCGAGATCTGCAGGTTTTGGATTGCCGACGAAACCGCCACCTCCGAAGACCTCGTCGAGGCCACCGTCCTGACGGTCGATCCGGCCATGATCAACGTCATGGCCGAAAGCGGGTGTTCAACTGAGTTCGAGACGGCTCTCATCGAAGTGATCGACGAGACCTATCGCGACGGGGTCGTCGACGATCGTCGTGAACTCGAGCGGCGGGGTGTGAACGGGGTTGCCATCCGCGATCTTTCGGGTGGCTCGGAACGACGAACGACGCTGGACGAGATGGCCGATGCGGTGGATGGAAGACTAGGTCTAAATGGCAACCTCCAGGCGAGGCTGCTCCCACGTGAGGCGGTGGCGCGGCGATGGGTCAAGCCGACCCTGGACTTCCTCGCGGAGAACATGCTGCCCAACATCGTCCTCAATCGGGCGGAGACTGCCAAACGGGTTGCCGACGCCGACCGGCAGGTGGCGCCGCGGTCGCGCACCCTGCGACGGGGTCAGGTCCTTGTGCGCCGGGGTGATCGGGTGTCGTCAGAAATCGCCCAGACCTTGCGGGTCATCGATCGCGAGCGAAGGGAGGTCACCGACTACTCCCGAGTTCTCGGGGTCGGTTTCCTGGTTCTTCTCGTGGTTGCTTCGTGGTGGCCGATCCAACAGGTCTTTGGTGGTTCGGGTGGGGAGATCAGTCAGCGGCTATCCATGACCTACCTGCTGCTCATGCTCTTCGTGGCGTTGAATCGCTTGGGACTCTTCCTCGCAGAAGCGGTCTCTAGAAGCGTCCAGGGGCAGACCCTGTCCAATCTCGACTCGTATATCTGGGGTCTTCCCTTCGCCGCCGGCCCGGCCGTTGTGCTCTTGCTGATGGGCCTGCAACCTGCGTTGGTCTTCGCCGTAGGTTGCGCGGTCATGGCGGGGCTGCTTCTCGATGGTCAGTTCACGATGATGATTTATGCGTTGGCATCGGGGATTGCGGGGGTCCTGGTATCGCGCCGCTTCACCGAGCGATCGGCCATGAGCCGCATCGGTCTCGCCGTCGGTCTGTCCAATGGTCTGGTTTTCCTCGTCCTCGAACTCTATCGAGGTCTGCCCGAACAGCCGCAGTCGACCCTCTTCGCTGCTGGATGCGCCGTGGTCGGCGGGTTGGTCGCGGTGGGGATCGTGACCTCGTTGTTGCCGTTGCTCGAAACGTTGCTCGGCGTCACCACCGACCAGCGGCTCCTGGAACTCTCAAATCAGAATCTGCCGTTGCTCAAGAGGCTCTCGTTGGAGGCGCCGGGAACCTATCAACACTCGCTGGCCGTCAGTAATCTCGTCGAAGCGGGGGCCGACGCGGTGGGAGCGAATGCCCTCTACCTGCGGGTCTGTTCCTACTACCACGACATCGGGAAGGTGCTCAAACCCCACTATTTCGTCGAGAATCAACGGGGCGCCAATCCGCACGACGATCTTTCACCGTCCATGTCCACGCTGGTGATCCAGAGTCACGTCAAGGATGGGATCGAGATGGCTCGCGAGGCCAAACTTCCGCTTCCGATCATCCAGGGGATCGCCACCCACCACGGCACCAAGTTGATCCGTTACTTCTTCCACAAGGCCCAGGAACTGGCCACACCCGAGAAGGGCGAGGTGCGGGAGAGTGATTTCCGCTATCAGGGCCCCAAACCCCACACGAAGGAGTTGGGGATTCTCCTGCTCGCCGACGCGGTCGAGGCCGCGGCGCGGACCATCGAGCAGCCGACCCCGACCAGGCTCCAGACCATGATCAAGAAGATCTTCGACGATGCCCTCGGGGACGGTCAGCTCGACGACTCCGAACTCACGTTTTCGGAGCTCGACAAGGTCGCGTCGGCATTCCTATGGGTGCTGACCAATATGTATCACCACAGAATCGACTACCCGGGATTCAACTTCAACCGGAGGAAGGAACCGAGTGAATCGAGTTCAGTTTAACTGGGAGCGGAGGCCGTCCCGTCCCGCAGCTGACGCACTGCGGAACCTGATCCGAGCCTGCCTCGAGCGCACCTGCGATGAGGCCTCGGAGGTCCACGTCCTTCTGACCGGTGACGAGAGAATTCGCGATCTCAATCGCGGCTTTCTTGGTCACGATCGGCCAACCGATGTTCTTTCCTTTCCCGACGGAGACGTGCTGCCTTCGGAGATGCGGTTTCTTGGTCAGATAGTGGTTTCGCTGGATGCCGCACGTCGACAGGCTGAGGAGGCCGGACACTCGGAGATGCGGGAACTCGAAGAACTCGTTCTCCATGGAGTTCTCCACCTCTTGGGATATGATCATTCCAGTGACCAGGGAGAAATGAACCGAATTGAATTGAAGCTCCGCGGGGAGTTGTTGCCGTGAAGGATACCTTCCTCGCGTGGCTCGGCAGCCCCGTGACTCTGATTCTCGCAGGGGCGGCGGTGGCCGGGTTCACCGTGGTTCTCGAGCTTCTCGTTTCGAGTCTGGCTCGACTCGGGAATGTTCGTTTCCAGGGGATCCTCGAAGACCACCCGAAGATCCTGCCACCGGTCGTTGATCTCGATACCCACCTGTCAAGGCTCACCGATATCCTCCGTTGGATCCAGATCGCATCCATCGGTGCCCTTTGGCTCGTCGTCGGGAGTTTTCCCTGGACGGTGGCCTGGCACCCGGTTGTGGTCGCGGTTGTGACAACGGGGGCGTTGATCCTCATCTCGAGACTGTTGGCGGGGTTGCTCAGCGAGGACTCGGTGGCTCAACTGCTCAAGCTCGTCTCTCCGCTGGTGGGACCGTTGCTACGGATCGTCGGGCGGAACGGGATGGCCTCGCAAGACGTCGCTCCGGCGGACGACGAGGAGGAGGAGGCCTCGGAGCGTGAGATCCAGGCCTATCTCGAGGCAGGCCAGGCGGCCGGGATCTTCGAGGGCGAAGAGGGAGAGTTCGTCGAGTCGTTGGTTGATTTCTTCGATGCCGTGGTACGCGAGGTCATGACCCCGCGTACCGAGATGGTGACCGTGCCCGACACGGTCTCCCTCGAAGAGCTGTTGGCCACCTTCGCCGACACCCTCAAGAGCCGAATCCCCGTCTACCACGAGACCATCGACAAGATCACCGGTGTGGCCCACGTCAAAAATTGCGTCCAACACGTCATCAGCGACAGCAGCCCTTCCATCGGCGATCTCGTTCATCCCTGCCTCGTGGTTCCGGAGACAAAAGAACTCGGCGAACTGCTGCGCGATTTTCAGAAGAATCAGCAGCAGATGGCCATCGTCGTCGATGAATACGGTGGCACCTCGGGTTTGGTCACTCTCGAGGACATTCTCGAGGAAATCGTCGGAGAGATCGAGGACGAGCACGACAGCAAGCAACCGCCGGAGTGGCAGGAGATCTCACCCGGGACATACAGACTCCAGGGCAGGGCGCCGCTCGAGACCCTCGGTGATCTCTTCGATGAGGAGATCGACGAGGAGGACATCGACACCGTGGGCGGGCTCGTTTTCTCGCGTCACGGCACGGTTCCCGACGCAGGAACCGAGGTCGAGGACGAGGTTTATTCGCTCGTCTTCGTGGTCGACGAGATGGACGAGCGCAGAATTGTCAGCGTGACGGTGCGGCGGATGGACCTCGACGACTCGGCGCGCGAGGAATGACGGCGCTGCCGGGAGAGGGAGGCGGAGTGGGAGAAAAGCGATCCGGTACCGTGGCGCTCGTGGGGCGGCCCAACGCCGGCAAGAGCACGCTTTTGAACGCGCTCCTCGGCGACAAGGTCGCCATCGTCTCAGCCAAACCTCAAACGACCCGCAACAGGATCATCGGGATTCTCACCGAAGCGAGGGGTCAGATCGTCTTCTTCGATCTCCCCGGTGTTCACCGTCCCAAGCACAAGATGAACTCCCGGATGATGACCGAGGTTCGCTCGGCTCTCGAAGAAGTCGACCTTGTCCTCCATCTCGTGGATGCATCGATTTCGTGGGGTGGGGGAGAGCAGTTTCTCTTCGAGCTCCTCGAGCCCGTCCAACAGCCGGTGGTCGGTCTGTTGACCAAGATCGATCTCGTCAAGCCAAGAGAAGCGCTGCTGCCACTCCTCGAGGACTTTCACGGCAGGCGTGAGAACGCTGATGTCCTTCCCATCTCGGCGCCCAAAGGCGATGGACTCGAGGCGCTGCTGACCGAGTTATTCGATCGGCTTCCCGAGGGTGAGCCCCTCTATCCCGATGATGTGACGACGACTCAGAGTGAGCGGTTCTTCATTGCCGAAGTTGTCCGCGAGAAGCTCCTTCACCGCACCCGCAACGAACTCCCCTACACGACCGGCGTGTTGGTGGACTATATTGACGAGGGTGAAACTCTGCTCAGGGTTTCGGCGGTAATCTATGTCGAGCGGAAGAGCCAGAAGGGCATTGTCATCGGTAAGGGCGGCCGGATGATCAAGGCCATCGGTCAGGACGCGCGAATCGAGCTCGAGCGACTGCTCGGGATCAAGATCTACCTCGAACTGCGTGTCAAGGTCCACGAGCGCTGGCGCGACGATGTCCGGATCCTCCGCGAGATGGAGCCCGGGGCCGCCGCCATCGACGAGGGAACCTGGGAGATCCCGGAGGAGAAGTCCGAGGAGTGACGCGTGCGGGCGCGAGGGTTTGGCCCAGGCAATCGACAGTCCGGAGCGCTCCTGGCGTATCCCGCATCTCGTATCCCGCATCTCGTATCTCGCATCTCCCAGCTCACATTCCCCGACACCAACGAGTGCTATCCTCACTCCCCATGAGGCGCCTGCGAGCACTGCTCCCGTTCATCATTCTCGGTCTCGTCGTGCTGAT
>Ga0164313_10000574_pt1 | contig 30223 bp, 26 predicted proteins | sample GuaBasSedimGuay4_FD_113735 | JGI IMG/M metagenome (GOLD analysis project Ga0164313, IMG submission 113735) | Subseafloor sediment microbial communities from Guaymas Basin, Gulf of California, Mexico - Guay4, Core 4569-4, 0-3 cm | ecosystem: Environmental > Aquatic > Marine > Hydrothermal vents... | reverse complement strand
CGACGACGGGCCGCTGGACCTGGCCTACCAGCTCAGCGGGAAAATACCCACGGCCACAGACGATGACGGGCTGGGCTCGGGAGTCCCGGATGTGACGACTGCCCTTACCTCCGCCTGGGCTGCTGGATCATGGAGCGTGGTCGGCTACTACCAGCTCGGACTGCTCGGCCAGAGCAGCGGCTCGGGTGCGCTTGTCGATCACGGGCTCGCATTCGCGCTGGGCAGACCGTTCGGGGACAAACTCTCCGCTTTCGTGGAGTGGAGCGGAACCTGGCGCCCTGAACTGCGCTCCAGTGATCGGCAATGGATCGGTGGAGCAGCCTACGCGCTCCGTCCCTCTCTGGTACTCGATGCTGCGCTGAGCTGGGTTCTGCAGCCGGGCGAAGATGTGCTTGCCGTAAGTGCGGGAATCACCATGAATCTGGGCAGGCCCTTCGACGTATTCAGGAGCGATGGGTAGGGCTTCGTGCCACGCGGGAGACACAGATGGCATACGAGACGATCAACCCGGCAACTGGCGAGCTGATAGAAAGCTTCGCATCCGCAACTGGTGAGGAGATCGACGCAGCGCTGGATACAGCGAGCGCCCGATTTGCGCAGTGGCGCCTTACGACCTTAGCCGAACGCGCCGCGCTGATGCGCAACGCCGCGACGGTGCTCGAAGAGCGCGCGGCTGACTGGGCCAGGATCATGGCCCTGGAAATGGGCAAGCCGGTCAGCGAAGGCGAGGCCGAGGCGCGCAAGTGTGCCTGGGTCTGTCGTTATTACGCGGACGAGGCCGAGGGATTCCTCACGCCCGAGCCGCGCGAGTCCGATGGCTCGGCGGCCTGGGTCCGCTACGACCCGCTCGGACCAATCCTGGCCATCATGCCGTGGAATTTCCCCTTCTGGCAGGTCTTCCGCTTCGCCGCACCGGCGCTGATGGCCGGCAACGTGGGCTTGTTGAAGCACGCGAGCAATGTGCCGCAGTGCGCGCTGGCCATCGAAGAAGTCTTCACGCAGGCCGGTTTTCCCGAAGGCTGTTTCCGCTCGTTGCTCGTCGGCTCGAACGCGGTCGCACCAATCATCGCCGATGATCGCATCGTTGGCGTCACCCTGACCGGGAGCAACGCCGCTGGCGAACAGGTAGCTGCCGCCGGTGGGCGCGCGATGAAGAAGATGGTCATGGAGCTGGGCGGCAGCGATCCGTTCATCGTGCTCGAGGACGCAGATGTTGCCGCGGCTGCAGCGGTGGCCGTGCAGGGGCGGTGCCTGAACACCGGGCAATCGTGCATCGCGGCCAAGCGCTTCATCGTGCACGAGGCCGTGCATGACCAGTTCGTGCAGGCCTTCGTCGCGGGCATGGCGGCGCGCCGCATGGGTGACCCGATGCAACCCGACGTAAACGTGGGGCCGATGGCACGTGTCGATCTGCGCGACGAGCTCGCCGATCAGGTGCAGCGCAGCGTCGCCGCGGGCGCGCGTGTGGCGCTCGGCGGCGAGGTGCCAGACAAGCCCGGGGCGTGGTATCCGCCGACGGTACTGGTCGATGTCCGGCCCGGTATGGCCGTAGCCGACGAGGAGACTTTCGGACCGGTGGCGGCGGTGATGCGCGTTGGCAGCGAGGAAGAGGCTCTCGAAATCGCCAACAGCACGGAGTTCGGCCTCGGCGCGAGCCTGTGGACCGGCGATCCCGAACGCGCGCAGCGGCTGGTGCCGGAAATCCAGGCCGGTGCGGTGTTCGTGAACGGGATGGTGAAGTCGGACCCGCGGCTGCCGTTTGGCGGCGTGAAGAAGTCGGGCTTTGGGCGGGAGCTTTCGCGCGAGGGGATTCGGGAGTGGGTCAATACGAAAGCAGTGTGGGTAGGGTAGGTGTGAAGTGTGGCCGCGAGTTCCGACGTCGGAACAGTGATCGGCTAAATCCGCGAACATGAGATCCGCATCGGAACTCTGATCGACAATGCCGCTCGATATCGGAGAACTGGAGCCCGAAACGTTAGCGACCCGGCCCCCATTTCGGGAACCGGGCCGCCGCGCTCGTCAGGCTGTCGCCTGGCGAATACGCTTCGCTCGAATCGTAGCGACTAGTGCAGCGTACCCTCGAGAATCGAGAAGTAGCTGTTGTCGGCCGCGTGCCACTTCACGTCGTTGATGTCCGCATCGTCGTAGGCCATCTTCTGCACACCGTAGAGCACCGTGCGGGCGTCGTAGCCCATCATCTGCAGGTAGGCCACGACCTGGGAGGAGGTCTGGCCGGTGTAGCAGTAGACGCCAACAGGCATGTCCGTCGGCAGGGTGTTCAGGAACTTGGCGCTGACGAAATCACCAGGCACGTAGTTGATGGCCGTGGGCAGGTGACCGTCGAGGTAATTGTCCTCGCTGAAGAAGTTGATCACGTAGGCCTGATCATCCGGCGTGGTCGCGGCCCAGGTTGGCATCTCCTTGCAGCTACCGTCGCCCCAGCTCGCGATTGCAACGCGGGCACGGGCCTTCAGCACGTTGATCGCGGTGGTCTCACCCGTGTCCAGGTCCGGATAGTCCGTGACCGCATTCTTGTCCGGTGACGCCGTGGTCACCATGTCCAGCAGGTAATCGTTGTTCGGGTTGTAGAGGAACTCGCCATTGGCCTTGACGTAGTCCTCCGGCATCAGCTCGCTGGCACCGAACTTCAGATTCTGCGCCACGTGGCCGGTCTCCGTACCGAGCAGGTTCACGATCGAGGTCGCGAAGCTGGCAGTCTGGCCGGTGTAGCACATGAACATGATGATCTTGTCGGTCGGCATATTGTCGATTTCGTCGACAAGACTGCCGAGCGCGACATTGTGGGCACCGGTCACGTGGGAGCCGGCGAAATCCGCAGCGGCGCGCATATCAACGATGTAGTAATCGGTGTAGGCAGCGAAGAAATTCGACGGCGGCACGTTCACGCCCATCGTCGCGCCTTCGAAGGTGATCGTGTAATCGTCGAAGTAATCGTCACCGGCGGCCACGACGAACTCGGTCTCGTCTACGCCTGGTGGCGGCGGAGCTGTGGTGTCGTCGTCGTCACTGCAACCAGTGGCGCCGAAGACCATCATCATCATCGCCAGAACAGCGAACCAGGAAATCCACGAGCGCTTCATCTTTATTCCTCCAGGTTGCGGGGGAACCGTTGGCTCCCCCGGCTTGAACCTGACCCGCTAATTGGGCCAGAGGGTTGCGTTCCCGTCGGGAACGATCACGTCTTGGTTGGCGTCCTGCTCGGCCTGAGGCAGGCCGGACAGATCGCTGGCACGCAGGAACCATCCCTGCTCTGAATCTTCCGTCCCATGGCAGTCCGCACAGCCGTTCTTGCCACCTGTGGTGTCGGTGCGGGCTGTGAAGCGACGGACGTTGTGCGGCGACGTGTACTTCCACGTCTCCACTGCGGAATAGGTAGCGAGCTGGTCCAGGCCCCAGCCCCGGAAGGTGTCCTCGGCGATCGGGATGTGACGCAGCAGCGAATAGTCGAAACCGTTCAGCTGCTGAATCGGGTTCTTGCCGATCTTGAAGGAGCGGTAGCTGCTTCCGGTGATGCCCTCGCCGACGTGACAGGAGTTGCAGCTCTTGTAGTCTTGCGAGTGGCAGACCTGGCACTGCAGGGCGCGGCCAGCGTTCTCTGCGTTGGTTCCGGCGTGCATGACGTGCCAACTGTTGCCGCCCGACGCGGCGTCGTGGCAGTCCTCACACTTGGTCAGGGCCGGTTCCTCGTAGCGGTGCTGCGGCGCCGCGCCTTCGGTCCCGTGCATCTCCTCGCCGCTGTGACATGCCATGCAGGTCATGCGCTCGAGGAAGTGCGCGCTCGGGCCAGCGTAGTCGTTGCCACCGCTGTACTCGTCACCGACACGGCTACCGTGGCAGGCCGTGCAGTTGCGCGTCTGGTCGGGGGTCTTCATGATCCGGTGCCCGCCAACGAGCCCGCCGCCGACGTTCTTCGGCTGACTGATGTGGCAGCTGCCGCAGGAGGCGTGACAAGCCGCGCAATCCTTGGCGAAGCCCGCCTCGAATTCCGGGTTGCCGATGATTGTCATGCCGGACCGCTTCTCGAAGAGGTCCTTGTAGCCGGCCTGCGTGGCATGGACGCTGTCGTCCCAGTAGTGCCCCTGGCCGGTGTTCTGGTGACAGAGCGCTGCGCATGTCCGGTCCGGACCATCGGAGGGATCGGGGTCCATGCCTGCGTGCGCGAGTTCCTTGGGCAGTTCGCCCACTTCGCCACCGTGGCAATCGATGCAGCTGAGCGAGCCGTGCACGGGGTCGGTAAGGAAAGCGTTTTCGACGTAAACCTTGAGCCATGCCTCAACCTGAGGCACTGAGCCGCCTCAACCTTCGCCTTCGGATTCGGGGTTCTCCTCCTCAGGCTCGACTGTGGCCTTCAGCATCGATTCGTTGGTGTGGCATTCCTCGCAGGTCGCGATCAGGTCATCACCGGGATCGGTGATGCCGCCCTCGGGTCCGTCATCGCTGGAGCATCCGGCGAGGACGAGACTGAGCGCGGCGAACGCGAGCAGCAAGACGAGCCAGATCTTCCTTGTGGTCATTTTGGCTACCCCTGATCTCCTCGGGCGCGTCGACCATCGAGGCGTGGGAGATTCCAGGGGGCTCGTATGCAGAGGGCGTTCCCCGGTGAGATGGTTCACAGCACCGGTTCTGTGATGCGGTGTGCTGTGAGTACTTAACTGATTGTGGTTACTTGTGTTATGAGTTTCTCACAGGGCTCTCCAGGAGCCCGGATCACGCCATTGCAGTATCAGAATGCGCTTCAGCGGTGGCGGACGACCCACTGTCATGGACACTTTGTCAAACAGAGGCGCGCCGGCCGGCCCCACAGCGGACAAGCTGTCAGCGATCCGATCACCTTCGATCGGTACCTAATCGGCGCTCAAATACCGCCCCCGATCCTTACTGGACGAAAGGTCCCGGGATGACCAGCGAAACCAGCGAGACCAGCACCGGACATATCCTCGTCGTCGACGACGAAGAGCAGATGCTCGTCGCACAGAAGAAGATGCTCGCGCGCGAGGGCTACCAGATCAGCACCGCGCGCAGCGGTGCCCTGGCGCTGGAGGTCCTGCGCGAGGCCACGCCGCCGGTCGACGTCGCGCTCTGTGACCTGCGCATGGAGGGCATGGACGGCATGCAGTTCATCGAGACTGCCAAGGCCCTCTACCCCGACCTCGAACTGATCATGATGACCGGCTACGGCACGATCGAGACCGCGGTCGAGGCCATCCGCAAGGGCGCCTATGACTTCTTGCCCAAGCCCTTCAAGCGCGTGCAGCTGCTGAAGATCATCGCGCGGGCCATGGAACGGCGCTCCCTGGTCTTCGAGAACCGACGCCTGCGCCAGCAGGTGGCCCAGGGTTGTTCGAGTTCGATGATCGGTCAGGGGCAGGCGATGCGGCAGGTGGGCGAGATGGTCGCGCAGGTCGCACCGAGCGAGGCGACGATCCTGATCCTCGGCGAGTCAGGTACGGGCAAAGAGGTCGTCGCGCGGGCCATCCACAACTCGTCGGACCGCGCACGCGGCCCCTTCGTAAAGGTGAGCTGCGCGGCTCTGCCAGAAACACTGCTCGAGGCCGAGCTCTTCGGTTACGAACGCGGCGCCTTCACGGGTGCGGACCGCCGCAAGCCGGGCCGCTTCGAGCTGGCATCGGGCGGCACGCTCTTTCTCGACGAGATCGGCGACATCCCGATCGAGATGCAGGTCAAGTTGTTGCGCGTGCTGCAGGAGCGTGAGTTCGACCGCCTGGGCGGGACCTCGCCGATCAAGGCCGACGTGCGCGTCCTGGCCGCCACGCACCGTGACCTGCGCCTGCTCATTGAAAAAGGACAGTTCCGCGAGGATCTCTACTACCGCCTGGCCGTGATCCCGATCGAAGTGCCGCCGCTGCGCGATCGACGGGAGGATATCCCGCTGCTTGCCGCGCATTTCGTCGAACGCTTTGCTGGCGAGCGTGTGCCGGATATCGAGACCGAGGCGCTGGAGCTGCTGATGGCCTGGGACTGGCCGGGCAATGTGCGCGAACTGGAGAACGCAATGGAGCGCGCGGTCGTGCTCTCTTCCAACGGCCGCATCGCTACCAGGCAGTTGCCACCACACCTCGTTCCCAACCGCGGTGACGTCGAGCAGGGCTACCTGAAAGTGCCCCTGGGCACGTCGATGCGCGAGGTGGAGGACTTGCTGATCAAGCAGGCCATGGAGATATCAGGCAGCGACAAGCAGAAGGCCGCGAAGCTGCTGGGCATCAGCGCGCGGACTGTTTCAAGGCATCTGGGATAGCCCTGCGCGGCCCGGAAACGCAGAACCTTCCTTCTCGCCCCGCAGATCGCTACACTTGAGGGGCGAGTTTCCACGCCGCCCCGCCCGCTCCCTCGAGGCTCGATCGATGAAAAATTACCAGGTCACTGCTGCCCTTCTGTTGATGTGCGCATTCGTCTGCACTCTGAGCGCACAGGCCGCGCAGTCGCCGCGCCCCAAGCCAGCCGCCATGAACGACAGCGAGCTGATGCAACTCTTCTCTGGTACAGGCGATAACATCGGTGGCTGCGGTACCGCCTACATCTCCGCGCTGCGCGAACGCGGGTTGCCGGCGCCCGAGCTCGCGCGCGCTGACGCAGATTCGATCTACGTCTTTCATACCGCCGACGGAAATTTCCAGATCGAGTACACCATTACCGGCACGGTTGCCGTCGACCCGACCGACCTCGACCTGTCCGGCGTGCCGGACTATGTGGAGCAGGTCGGCGCGTCATTCGAACGCAGCTGGGCCACCGAGGTCGACAGCCTCGGTTTCGCTGCGCCCGATCTGGGCGGTGGGCGCTACCACGTCAGCCTGCGCTATAACGGCAGCCTCTTTGGTTATCTGAGGGAGGCTTTCGGGTGGCCGGGCGGCACGACCATCGTCGTGCACCGCGACATGCGCCTGTTCTGTCCTGCAGAGCCCGAGTCCGAGCTCCAGGCCTGCGCAACCAACCTGTTGCTGGCGACGATCGCGCACGAGTTCAAGCATGCGGTGCAGTTCGCAGCGGGCTGGAACCTGTTCCTGTCAACCGAATGGAACGAGCTCGATGCCACCTGGATCGAGGACCTGGTCTACGACGACTCGAACGACTACTACCGATACCTCGAGTTGCCCCTCAGTACTTTCAATTCACCCACCAGGTCCGTGCTTGTCGGGTACTACGAGCGCTGCACCTGGCACCACTTCCTGAGCGAGAACTATGGCAGCGGGTTCCTGGTCGATCTGGAGCAGCGGATCGGGGCGAATCCCTACCTTGCGGTGCAACGCCACTATCCGCTCATCGCGGCAGGCCGTTCGATCGACTGGAATGAGCTGTGGGGCGATTACACCGTGGCGAACTACCTCAGCGCGACGCGCGCAGTGCCGGGCATGGGTTTCGAGGAAGCGGCGGACTATCCGCTGTCGGTGGTCGAGGTGCTGCCGGAAATCCCGACCGATTCGTCGATCGCCGCCTCGCTCGAGGAAATGGCGATGCGTTTTTACGAGTTCGACTCGGCCGGATCCGGGACGAACGGGCGCGTGCAGGTTTCCTTCAGCGGGAATGCGGCGATGGCCTGGACGGTCCGGGTGGTATTCCAGCGCGCCGGGCTGACCGAGGTAGTCGACGTATCGGTCGTGGCGGGAGAAGGGACGGCCACCCCACCGCACAAGATCGAGGACTTCGACCGCGTATCGATTCTCGTGGGCAACGCGCAGGTTCCGCTCGGAGCCGCGGCGGGCGCAGGTGGGTACACACTGGACGTGGGCGTCAGAGCTGTCCCGGTAGATGAGGGAACGATTGGTGGGCTGAAGGGACGCTTCCGGAGGGGACGTTAGGAGGAAACCTCACAACATCACCATCAACCCCTCTGATCGATCTGCACTAACCTGTTTGTGTCCCGGTTCTCAGGTCCCGGGCCCACTCCGTCGTGAGACCCACAACGACCTGCTCCGGCCGGCGGCCGAGGCGCCGATCGGCCCTGAGCTCGAACACAACGAGGTGCAAGCATGACTCACCGAGTTCTCATCATGGGAGCCGCGGGCAAGGACTTTCACGTCTTCAATACCGTCTATCGCGGACGCGATGACGTCCAGGTCGTGTGTTTTACAGCCACGCAGATCCCCGGCATCGATGACCGCAAGTACCCGGCCGTCCTGGCCGGCGCCGGATATCCCGACGGCATCGAGATCAAAGCCGAGGAAGATCTCGTCGAGCTGATCAAGCAACACCAGGTGGACGAAGTCATCTTCGCCTACAGCGATGTCTCCTACGATTACCTCGACGGCAAGCGCAAGCTCGTGGAGAACACCGGCGCGAAGTTCAGCGAGGCCCCGGTTGACGAGTGCATGGTCAAGAGCACCAAGCCGATGATCGCGATCTGCGCCGTGCGCACCGGCTGCGGCAAGTCGCAGACCACGCGGCGCGTGGCCGAGATCCTCAAGGACATGGGCAAGAAGGTCGTCGCAATCCGTCACCCGATGCCCTACGGCGACCTGGCCGCGCAGGCCGTGCAGCGTTTCGCCTCGGTCGACGATCTCAAGAAGCACGAGTGCACGATCGAGGAGATGGAAGAGTACGAGCCGCACATCACCAGCGGCACGATCATCTATGCCGGCGTGGACTATGAGGCAATCGTGCGCGAGGCCGAGAAAGAGGCCGACGTGATCCTGTGGGATGGCGGCAACAACGACATCCCCTTCTACAAGCCCGACCTGTGGCTGACCGTAGTCGACCCGCACCGGCCGGGCCACGAGCTCAGCTACTACCCGGGCAAGGTCAACGCCGAACGCAGTGACGTGCTGCTCTTCAACAAGATGGAGACGGCCGACAAGGCCGGCGTCGCAACCGTCGAGGCCAACCTCAAGAAGCTCAATCCCGACGCCACGCTGGTTTACGCCAACAGTCCGGTGACGGCTGCTGACGCGGACGTCATCAAGGGCAAGCGCGTGCTGGTGGTCGAGGACGGCCCGACGCTCACGCATGGCGGGATGAAGTATGGCGCCGGCACGATCGCGGCGAAAAAGTACGGTGCGGCCGAGATCGTCGACCCGCGGCCCTGGACCGTGGGCGAGATCGCTGACACCTACAAGAAGTACCCCGAGATCGGCGTATTGCTGCCGGCCATGGGCTACAGCGATCGTCAGATCAAGGACCTCGAGGAGACCATCGCGGCGGCCGACGTCGACTCCGTGATCATCGGCACGCCGATCGATTTGTCACGCGTGATCAAGATCGACAAGCCGGCGACGCGGATCACCTACGACCTCGACGACTACAGCGAGCCCTCGCTGGTGTCGCTGGTGAAGAAGACGATCGGCGGATAGGCCCTCGCCGGACCTTAAAAAAGCGAACCCCGGAGGCAAGCCTCCGGGGTTCTTTTCTGCCCGCGTATCCCGGCCGAATTCGCGGGCAGGTCAGTGCAGCGCCAGGCTTCAGGAGGAGCCGGACCTTTAGCGCTGCGGAAGCGTGTTGCGCAGTGTCGCAAGCATCTTGTCCAGGGCCAGGCACTCGGTGCAGTCGGCCGAAGCCGCGCCGCAGGGAATGCCATCTGCCTGGATCTCCGAGCAGCCGGGCTCGCTCACCATGTGCGTGAGCTCGACCAGAAACTGTTCGAGGCGGGTCTTGAGCGGGCCGTCGGGGGTCTCGCGCAAGGCGGTCAGGATCCTGGCTTCGGTCGCGCTGAGCATCGTGCTCGTTACCTGGGCCATGTTTCCTCCTTCACGAGGGACGGTGCCCCCGGGGCCGGTCCGCGGGAATCTCGCGCCTCTCTGGAATCGAGGATAGGCAGTCGGGCAGGGCAGGCGCCATTGCACATCTGTGATTGAGCCGGCACGTCACGATTCCGGCATGCGCAAATGGCGGAATGAGTTGAATCTTGTGTGGGCAGTGCCCCACGAGTTGAAAACGACTTGCAACTGGGGCCCGGACCCACTCGAAAGAGGAAACGGCCATGGACCGTCAGGCAATCGCGCGCGCGCTCAGCAAGTCCGTCGATGAGGGACAGCAGTGGCTCCTGGAACCCGAAGCCTGCGCGCTACTGGCAGACGCCGGGCTTCCGGTGCCACACGGAGTCGTGTTCGCGTCCGCGGCCGCTGTCGATGCAACGCAGATGTCCGCCTTTGACAGCGACGAGGTCGTGGTGAAGGTCGTGTCGGCCGACATCCTCCATAAATCTGATGTTGGCGGCGTAAAGCTCACGAGCAGGGAGGGTGTTGCCGCGTGCATCGAGGAGATGGCATCCGAGGTCGCCCTGAAGGCCCCGCACGCGAAAATCGTGGGCTACTTCGTCGTCGAGAAGATCGACTTCGTGACCGACGCGCCCGGCACCGAACTCCTGCTCAGCCTGCGCCGTGATGCTGCCTTCGGTCCTGTCCTGACCTGCGGGCCGGGTGGCCTCCTGGCCGAGTGGTACGGCAAGCTCTCCGCGGGCCGGTCGCATGTGATGTGCAGCGCGATAGACTTCGACGCCGACCAGGCCGTGGCTGCGATCATGGCCTCGGACTTCGGCAAGCAGGCACTGCAGCCCTCGCGACGCTTCGACGAGGCGCCTTTCGCACCAGCCGCGCTCAAGAGCGCGCTGCAGACGCTGGCTGATCTGGCCATGCTGACCGATGACGACGGCCTCCCGCTGATCGGGGAAGTCGAACTCAATCCCGTGGTCACCTCCGGTGGCACGCCTGTGGCCCTCGATGCGCTGATCCGCCTGCCCGGCGAACAGCAGCCGCTGCGCCGACCCCGACCGATCGAGAAGATCGCCTCACTGCTGCACCCGAAGAGCGCTGCCGTCTGGGGCGCATCCACGAGCGCGATGAATGCGGGGCGCATCATCCTGCAGGGCCTGAAGACCGGCGAAGGCCTGGATTACGGCCGCCTTTACGCCGTGCACCCCAAGGCCGATCGGATCGATGGCGTGAAGTGCTACGCGTCAGCCGAGGCGCTGCCCGAGACTGTTGATCTGGCCGTGATCTGCATCCCGGCCGGCCTTACACCCGCGACGATCGAGGAGATCTGCACGCTCGGAAAGGCTCGCTCGATCATCCTGATCCCGGGTGGCTTCGCCGAAACCGGTGACCGTAGCGGGGCCGACGCGATCGAGGATTCACTAGCGCGTTCACGCGATCGTGATGACGGCGGGCCCGTGCTGGTCGGCGGCAACTGCCTGGGCATCGTCAGCAAGGGTGAGTACAACACCTTCTTCCTGCCCAGTTACAAGCTGCCTTTCAGCGACGCACCGGGCGACGAGCTGGCCATCATCAGCCAGTCCGGCGCCTACGTGGTGACCTTCACGAGCAATCTCGACGGAATCCTCTTCCCCAGCGCATCGATCAGCTACGGCAACGAGATGGATCTCACGGCCTCGGACTTTCTCGAGCACTTCCTGGACTCAAGGGCGGGAGTGAAGGTCTTTGCCTGTTACATCGAGGGCATGCAGCCCGGTGAGGGCGAACGCTTCCTTTCCCTGGTGCGCCGGATCCGCGCGGCTGGCAAGCGGGTCGTCGTGTACAAGGCCGGCAAGACCGAGGTTGGTGCGAAGGCGGCAGCCAGCCACACCGCGAGCATCGCCGGTGATTATGCCGTGGTGCGCGCCCTGCTGGACGAGGCCGGCGCCCTGGTCTGCGAGACGCTGAACCAGTTCGAGGACATGGCCAAGATCTTCACCATGCTGCATGAACGCCCGGCGCGTGGTCATCGCGTGGGCGTGATCTCCAATGCAGGCTTCGAATGCGGTGCGGTGAGCGATCACCTCTATGGTCTGGAGCTGACCGAGTTCAGCACTGACACGCGTGCACGGCTCGAAGAGGTGCTGCCGAAAATCGCCCACTGTGGCAATCCCATCGACTGCACGCCGATGACGCGCACCGAGGGCTACGTAAAGGCTGCGCGGATTCTCGTGGAAGCCGACGAAGTCGATGCGGTAATCGTATCTGCAGTACCAGCCTCACCGGCGATCGATATCCTGGCGCCCGACTTCTCCGGCGCGCACGACGAAAATCTGTTCGGGATGAATTCACTGCCATCGGAGATTGCCAAGCTCTTCGCGGAGACGCGCAAACCACTGGTGGTCACGATCGACTCTGGTCGTCTCTATGACCCCGCCGTGTTGCTCCTCGAACGCGCCGGCGTGCCCGTGTACCGCAAGATCGACAGGGCCAGCCGCGCACTGAGCGCCTTCATCCAGGGTCGTTGGTAGCGATTCTGTGATCTGCAACTTGGGCCAGGCGGGTGGATATTGTGATTCAGACGGCCGCACCCGCGCATGTCTCATATTCCATATAGCCCCGACATGCCTTCAGGGCTGAATCTGGTATACACGCGCACCCGAACAGGTGGCGCACATCTTCGCCCGTGTCCCCATTCACGAGGCCCCCAGCATGAAAACGATCATTGAACCGTTCAAGGTCAAGTCGGTTGAACCGATCCGCATGACCACACTCGGTCAGCGCGAACAGATCCTGCGCGAGGCCGGCTACAACCCCTTCCTGATCCACGCCAACGATGTACTCATCGATCTGCTGACCGACAGCGGTACGTCGGCCATGAGCGCCGAGCAGTGGGCCGGCATCATGCGGGGTGACGAAGCTTATGCATGCAGCCAGAGTTTTTATCGTTTCCGGGATACGGTGCAGTCGATCTTCGGCTTCGAGCACGTGATCCCCACGCATCAGGGCCGCGCCGCCGAGCGCATTCTCTTCTCAACGCTCTGCAAGCCCGACTCGGTCATACCCAACAACGCGCACTTCGACACCACACGCGCCAACATCGAGTTCACCGGTGCGCAGGCCATCGACCTGGGCATCCCCGAGTCGCGCACGCCCTCGAAGTACCACGCCTTCAAGGGCAACATGGACATCATGGCGCTGCGCCGGCTGATCCAGAAGGTGGGCGTGGAGCGGATCCCGGCGATCATGGTGACAATCACCAACAACTCCGGCGGCGGTCAGCCGGTGTCGATGCAGAACCTGCGCGACATCAAGGAAGTGGCCACGGAGTATTCGATCCCCGTGTACATCGATGCCTGCCGCTTCGCCGAAAATGCCTGGTTCATCAAGAACCGCGAGGAAGAATTCGAGGATAGCTCGATCCTGGACATCTGCCGCGAGATGTTCTCCTACGCCGACGGCTGCACGATGTCGGCCAAGAAAGACGGCTTGGCAAATATCGGCGGCTTCCTGTGCACCAACGATGCCGAGCTTGCCACGCAGGAGCAGAATCTCCTGATCCTGACCGAAGGATTCCCGACATACGGCGGCCTTGCCGGGCGTGACCTTGAGGCCGTGGCCATCGGGCTGACTGAAGTGCTCGAGGAAGATTACCTGCGCTACCGCATCGCATCGACGCGCTATCTCGGTGAGAAGATCTCGCTGGCGGGAGTGCCGATCATCGAGCCGCCGGGCGGCCATGCCATCTACATCGATGCGAAAGCCATGCTCCCGCAGATCCCTCCGCACGAATACCCGGGCCAGGCTCTGGTCTGCGAGCTCTACCTCGAGGGCGGGATCCGCAGCGTGGAGATCGGATCGGTGATGTTCGGCAAGACTGATCCCGAGACTGGCAAGGAATCGCCGGCTCCCATGGAACTCGTGCGCCTGGCCATTCCGCGACGCGTGTACACGCAGAGCCACATCGACTACGTTGTAGAGGCCATCCTGCGCGTCGCCGAGCGCAAGGAAGAGATCCACGGCATGAAGATCACGCAGCAGGCCCCCATGCTGCGCCACTTCACGGCCCGCTTTGATCGTCTGGCCACGTCGGCTTCCCTCGAAGCCAGGCACGGGGAATGACCCGGCCGATGACCCGGCCGATGACCCGGCCGATGACTGGAGGAGAGCGATGATGGACAGCCCTGCTCCCGGACCAAACCGGATTCCGCCCTGGGTGAGCGGGATGGGTGTCGCCGCCTGGGTGAGCGACGCCAATGGCACCATCGTGTACATGAACGAGCGTGCCGAGAAGCTCCTGGACAAGGAATCCGGCGCAGCGATCGGCCAGCCCTGCCATCTGATGGTCGCGGGTGAGGGCGGCGACGGGCAGGCCTGGTGCGAACACAACTGTCGCGTCAAGCAGGCCGCGCGCCAGGGCGAGGAAATCGAACCCTACACGATCCGTATCCACGACGACGACGGCGACGACCGCTGGCTGCAGCTGCTGGTAATCCCCTACAAGACCGACGACGGCAAGCAGCAGCTCGCACACTGTGCCTTCCGTGTCGATCGCAGCCATATCATCCAGAGTTACCTGGACCGCGTGGCCGCGCGCACGCCGGTCAACGCCGACCGCAACTTCACAATCGAATCCAGCCACCTCTCGCGGCGTGAGCGCGAAGTCCTGCAGCTTCTGGCCGAGGACGAAAACCTCTACGAGATCGCCGAGAAGCTCGGGGTGAGCTACTACACGGTGCGTAACCACGTGCAGCACGTCCTGGGCAAGATGGGCGTACACTCGACTCTGGAGGCTGTGGCGTTGTACCTGTTATCACAGTCGCAGGAAGCGGAGCAGTAGGACAGACAACGCCATGGACGAGCGGCCAGCCCGACCGCTCAATTGCCACCCACGCTCTTGGCGCGCGTAATGATTTCCGCCCCGCCCTGCGCCAGCAGTTGCTCACCAACTTCGCGACCGATACCCAGCGCCTCGGCCGTCGGACCCTCGACCTCTGCCTCCAGCACCGGACCCTTCTCCGGGTCGGCCAGTCGCGCGCGCAGGTGCAGACGATCGCCGCCCAGCTCGGCGAAGCCGGCCAAGGGCACGATGCACCCACCGGCCACCGTCGCCAGCAGCGAACGTTCGGCCTGGGCCCGCGCGTGCGTCGGCGTGTGGTCGATGGCGGCGGCGAGTGCGGCAGCCTGGCCTCCATCGAGCGCCTGAATGCCCACGATTCCCTGGCCAACAGCCGGCAGCAGTAGCTCGACGGGCATGTACTCGCTCACACGATCCTGCCAGCCAAGGCGAATCACGCCGGCAGCAGCGAGTAGCATCGCGTCGAATTGACCTTCCTCGAACTTGCGCCAGCGCGTATTGAGATTGCCGCGCAGTGCGACCATCTTCAGATCAGGACGCGCAGCCCTGAGCTGGGCCCGGCGACGCAAACTGCCGGTGGCGACGGTGGCGCCTTCAGGAAGCTCCGCGAAGCTCGCCGCCTCGCGCAGGAAAATCACGTCGCGCGGATCCTCACGTTCACTCACGGCCACGATCGAAGTGCCGTCCATGATCTGCGCCGGAACATCCTTGAGCGAGTGCACCGCAAGATCGATGGCACCGAGTTCGAGCTGGCGCTCGAGCGTCTTGGTGAAGATCCCGACCTCGCCCATCTGTACGAGCGGCGTCTTGAGGTCCAGGTCGCCAGTGCTCTCGACCTCGACGATCTCCACTGCGAGCCCCGGGTGAGCCTGCATCAAGGCGTCCCGACACCAGCGTGCCTGCCAGAGGGCCAGGGGGCTGCCCCGCGTGCCCAGCTTCACCAGATCCATCTTCAGACTCCCTGGGCAGCGCTGGCGTCACTGGCCAGCAATGCCTCGATCACGGACAGGCCGAGCTGCTCGGCATGCGCGATACACTGGTTGAAACTCACGCCGGCAACACTGTTGCCGGCCAGGTAGATGCCGCCGGCCTTCTCTGCTGCGGCCTCGGCGCGGGCAATGAGGTCGAGATGACCGAGTTCGTACTGCGGAATCCCGCGCGCCCATCGATATACACGCACGAAGGACGGGTCGCCGGTGATGCCGAGCAGCGGACGGAGGTCCGCCAGCACCAGCTCGCGCAGCGCTTCATCACTGAGGTCGCTGGCGCCCGGGTCATGGCGCCCGCCGACCATGCAGGTAAGGAGCACCTTGTCGCGTGGTGCGCGGCCGGTGAAGGTGCCCGACGAGAAGATCGTACCGAGCGTGCGGATGCCTTCAGCGCGGGGGATGAGTGCGCCGAAGGCATCTGTGTCGGCCTCGATCTGCGCCTCGTGAAAGCCCAGACAGACAACGTGCACGCCCGCGATGTGGATCTCGTCGAGCGCCTCGGCAACCGCGGGAATCGAGTCACGCAGTGCGCCAGCCGTGACCGGAGCGGGCGTGGTGATCACGACCGCGTCGGCCTCGCGTGTGTGGCCGTTCGCGAGCTCCACACGCCAGACCGGCCCCTCGCGCGTCACGCGGCGCACGGCAGAATCCGTGCGGATGACCTCGGGACCAAGGCTCTCGGCGAGCACACCGATGATCTGCCCCATGCCGTCCGTGAAACTGTGCAGCACACCGCTCGGTCCGGCTTGCACGCCGGCTTTCTTCTTTGACTTGTTCTGCCGTTGGCGCGCCAGCATGCCCTTGAACAACCCGCCATGCTCTTCCTCGAGCGTGCAGACCTTCGGGAAGGCCGCACGCACGCTCAGGCGATCGACATCGCCGGCGTAGATTCCGCTGACCATGCTGTCGAGCATGACCTCGGTGAACTCGCGGCCCAGTCGCCTGCGCCCGAAGTTACCCACCGTCTCGTCCTCTTGCGAGCGACGGCGCGGGACGAGCAGCTCCATGGCCATGCGCCACTTGGCGCGGCGCGAGAGCAGGCTGGACTTGAGAAACTTGCGCGGGTTCATCGAGAGTTCGACGAGCTTGCCGCCGCGCACCAGGAAGCGGCGACGCGACGCATCAGTGCTGCGCTGCAGAACGTCTTCCATGCCGAGGTCCTTGACCAGGCGCAGTGTGGCGGGCTCGTTGTCGAGGAACCCGTTGGGCCCTGCCTCGCACAGCCAGTCACCCTCGCGCTGCGAAGCGATCTTGCCGCCGGCAGTATCGGAGGCTTCCAGTACGGTGAGGTCGAGATCGATGCCGCGCCGGCTGGCCTGGTCGCGGATCCTCCAGGCGGCAGACAGGCCGGCGATGCCAGCCCCCACCACGATCACGCGCCGCTCCATGAGTCCTCCTAGACAGTTCGCGAGTAGAGCGGCTTGTCGCCCTCGCCCGCGGGCTCCAGGTAGGCGTCAAAGAACATGGCCGCGTTGCGCACGAGCAGCTGGCCGCGATCGGTGACTTCCACCCGGTCCTCGAGCAACTTCACCAGGCCATCTTCCTGCATCGAGCGCAGGCCGTCGAGTGCGTCGGCGAAGTACTCATCAAAATCGATCGAGTAGCGCTCTGCGATGGCCGGCTTGTGGATCACCAGGTTGCACATCAGGTCCATGATCACGTCGTTTCGGATGCGATCGTCGTCGCTCATGGCCAGACCGCGCTCGGTCGGCAATTCGCCCGCGCGTATGGTGCGCTGGTAGTCCGACAGCCGGGTCAGGTTCTGGATGTAGGTGCCGGAAATCTCGCTGATGCCGGTCACGCCGAAGGCCAGGCTCTCGGTCTGGGGCTGGGTGGTGTAGCCCATGAAGTTGCGGCGCAACTCCTCCCCGGCCAGCGCCTTGGCCAGGTCGTCCTCTGGTATGGCCAGGTGATCGAGTCCGATTGCCGTGTACCCGTGCTCGCGAAAGCGGCGCAGCGAATCGATGAAGATGGCCAGCTTCTCGCGCGGCGCGGGCATGGCCTCGGTCGGCATCTGTGCCTGGTGCGGTTTGATCCACGGCACATGTGCGTAGTTGAACAGTGCGATGCGGTCGGGGCGCCAGGCAGCGATGTGGTCGATCGTCTTGCGGAATGTGTCCACGGTCTGGTAGGGCAGGCCGTACACCAGATCCATATTCACCGATTCGAAGCCCAGGTCACGGCAGTGCTGGTAGAAATCCCTGGTGAGCTCGGGCGACTGGGGGCGCCCCACGGCCTCCTGCACCTTGGGGTCGGTGTCCTGCACGCCCATCGAGATGCGGTTGAAGCCCAGCTCGCGCAGCTTGCGCAGGTGATCCACGGTGGTCACGACCGGGTCGACCTCTACGGAGACTTCCGCGTCGGGCAGGAAATCGAAGGCATCGCGCAGCCAGCCGACCATGTCACCGAGTTGTTCGGGTTGCAGGTAGGTGGGCGTGCCACCACCGAGGTGCAACCAGCTCACTCGACGCTTCTTGCCGAGTTCGGCAGCGTTGAGCCGGATGTCCTGTTCAAGGACATCCATGTAGGGGACGGACACTTTGTCCTGTGGTGCGATGACCACGTTGCAACCGCAGTAGAGGCAACGGCGCTCGCAGAACGGAACATGCACGTAGAGGGAGAGCGGCGGTGCCTCGCCCGCGTCGTCGCGCTTTGCGTAGTCGTGCAGCGCCTGCTTCATGCGGTCGGCATTGAGCTCACCCCAGGCCGGAGCCGTGGGATAGCTGGTGTAGCGCGGTCCCGGCCGATCGTATTTCTCGAGCAGGCGCTCGAGATCGGGATCGAGGATTTCCCTCGCCGAGGCCGAGATCTCACTCATGCCGGGCTTCCCTGCGTGATCGGGCTGTAGTCTTTCACAGCCTGCACGAAGGCAGCGACATTCTCCATCGGGGTCGGCGGCGTAACGCCGTGTCCGAGGTTGCAGATGTAACCCGGGCGATGCGCGATCGAGTCGAGCATCTTCGTGGTGCGCTCGCGCACTGTGGCCTCGTCGGTGAGCAGGAGCACCGGATCGAGGTTGCCCTGGATACCGACGTTGTCCGGCAGTTGGCGCCCGGCTTCGTCGAGCCGGTGCCGCCAGTCAAGGCCGACGATGCTGCAGCCGCTCGAGGCCTGCAGGTCAAGCACGGCGGGGTTGCCGTTCACGTAGTAGATGGTCGGTGCGCCGGTCTCGCGCGTGACCTTGTCCAGCACGGTGCGCACATAGGGCAAGGCCCACTGTTCGAAGTCCGCGGGCGCCAGCAGGCCACCCCAGGTGTCAAAGAGCTGTACCGCATCGGCACCGGACTTGACCTGCTCGACCAGGTAGTCGCCGATCTGCTCGGCCAGCAGCTCAAGGATCTCGGCCGCCAGCTTCGGCTGCGTCCACATCAGATGCTTGGTACGAGGAAAGAGCTTCGAACCCTCGCCCTCGACCAGGTAACAGAAGAGCGTGAAGGGCGCGCCGGCAAAACCGAGCAACGCCTTGCTGTCATCCAGGGCTTCGCGCATCCCGGCCAGTGCCTCGTGGATCCAGGGCATGCCCGTGCGCGCATCGACGCGCTTGAGTCGGGCCAGCGATTCCGCTGTGTCGAAGGGTTGCTCGAGCTTCGGCGGCCCGCCTTCGAAGGTAAAGTCGGCCCCCATCGCGATCACCGGCACCAGAATGTCTGAGAAGATGATCGCTGCATCGAAGTCGTAGCGACGCATCGGCTGCAGGCTGACCTCGATGGCCAGCTCGGGCTGATGGCACAGGTCCAGGAATGACGCCTCTTCGCGCACTTTCCGGTACTCGGGCAGATAGCGTCCGGCCTGGCGCATCATCCATACGGGAGGGCGCTCGACGCGTTCTCGGCGAGCCGCACGGAGAAAAAGGGAATCCTGGGCTGCGCTCATGCGTTTACCTCGTCAGGAGTTGCGCGGGTCGCGTGGGTCGGTCGGGTCTCTGACAGGCCGGGCTCCGCTTCGGCGCGGCGCGGCGCGGCGCGGCGCGGCGCGGCGCCTTAAACTCGATGCATCGAGATTAGACACGGGAGCGGGCCGGGGCAAGGCGCCCGCACAAGTTCGATATGGACGCAACCCGTTGTGTCTCAAGAGGATAAGGTGGATAATGGGGGGTTGTGTGGCGACGCATTTCCAGGCAGGCCGGCGGAGCCATCGAGGGCTCGCCACAGCCTGAACACCGGGGACGCACAGATGGCCCGCTTTGCGCGGCAACATGATTACCGGATCGGGCGGGCGCTGCTCTGTGCCAGCGTGCTCGTCATCGTGGGATTGTGGCTCTTTCCGGTCGGCCTGCTACGCTACTTCGGGCGGGATCTGGCGAATGAAGTCGATTCCGGGGTCTCTGTCCGGCAGGAGTGGATCCGCCTGATCCCGGCTGAGGCCCTCTCGGGCGAGGATCCCGGGGATGTGGTCCGTATACGAATGACACCAGCTCCCGTAGTTAGTCCGGTACCGGATGTTATGGCGCCGCAGGACCGCCATGCCTGGTCCTTCGATCCGACGACCGCCTGGCAACAGAGTTCCAGCGAAGTCTCGCCACTGGCACCGGCCATACCCGATTCTGTCGTGCGCCACGCTGAGTTCCTGCACGCGCTGCGCCTGGGCAACATGACCGCTGCCTTCGCCATGCTCGACACCACGCAGGCCGGCCGCGCCCACGTGCAGCTGGCCGAAACCGATCGCTGGGTGAGTCGAACCATGGGACCGGTGTGGCATGCTCAAGGTCGCGCGCGGCGCGTGGCAGACGTCTGGTGGCGCGCCGTCGGAGAAGTCGAAGCGGAAGGATCGCATTGAGATTTGCCATATCGAACCGCTGCCTTGCAGCCGCATGGACCCTGGCTGTCGCTGTCGCCGTGCTGATTCCGGCTGGCACTCTGGCTGCTGCGGACAGACCAACGCTGTCGCCTGTTCCCATACTGCTCGACGGCAGCGGTGCCGAACACCCCGCACTGGTCGATGATGCGGCCGACGGCGGACTACTCACGGTCCAGGCGGCGGCCTACGCAGACGGGCTCTGGCTCGGTCTCGAGTTTGACGCAGCGGTGGCCGCCGATTCAGGGTCGGGACTGGTCCTGCACATCGACACCGACGCCGACCCCGCTACCGGAGACGCCGACGGCTGCGATCTGGTCTTCGATCTGCAGTCGCGCAACGGCTCCCTGCACCCGCGACGCACCCTGCCCGGTGAGGGACGACTCTTCTCGCGGCTCGGGATCAAGGTCGCGCCAACTTTCGAATCGACTTCCTGCGAGATCCTGATCCCACGCAAGATCCGCGGCGGGGAGTCGATCTTCACCGGTGAGCGGCTGCGCTTCTTCGTCGTGTACGCGGGCGATCGCGCGCCGGACGCCGGTTTCGTCGGCTTGCCGTGGACCGAACATGCGGCGCCCGTGCAGCGCATCGCACTGGCGCGTGCACCGGGCAGCGCACTGCGCATCGCCAGTTGGAACATCAAGCGCGATGGCCTCTTCGAGGAAGACTCGGCTGATGCAATCGCGCGGCTACTCCCGGTAATCGACGCCGATGTGCTCGTGGTCTGCGAGAGCTTCAGATACGACGCCGACGAGGTACTCGAACGGGTGCGGGAGATTTCCGACTCGACCGGCTTCATGTACGCGCGCAAGGCCGACCCCGGGAACGTAGTGCTGAGTCGCTATCCAATTCCGCAGTGGTGGTCGATCCTGGACCTGCCGAGTCGTTACAACGGACACCGTGGCTCTGCAGTGCTGATCGACGCGCCGGCCGGGCCGATCATGGTCCTGCCACAGCACTGGCGTTGCTGCGACAAGGATGGCCAGCGCCTTTACGAGGCCGACGCCCTGATCGGCTTCCTGCGTGATGCCTTCACCGAGGGTGGCAATTTCACGCTGCCACGCGAGCTGCCCTTCGTGATCTGCGGCGACCTGAACCTGGTCACCACGCGCCGGCCCCTGGACGTGGTGCTCACCGGCGAGGTCGTCGACAAGGACAGCTACGGCCCGGACTTCGCGCCGGGCCCGGGGCGCACACCACTGGTCGCAGTGCCGCTACGGCATAGCGATGCACCTCTCATGCATACCTGGCGGCAGGCGGAGTCGAAGTACTATCCCGGACGGCTGGACTGGGTGCTGGTACCGTCGAATGTCGAGGTCCTGCGTGGATTTGTGCTGGATACCGGCACGATGTTCGGCCAGACGCTCAACGAGCACGGGCTGGACCGACGTGATTCATCCGTTGCCAGTGACCACGGGGCGATCGTCGTGGATGTGACCTGGGATGGTGCGGATCAGTAGCGGACCCTGGGCCTGCCGAGTCCGTCAACGTTGCCCCCCAACCCCACCCTGTGCGATCATTCAGTGCTTCCCGCACCAAGGACTCCCATGTCGCGCGCCATCGTGGTCATGCCGGCGTACAACGCCGAGAGCACGCTAGAGTATACGCTGAGCGAACTGCCCGAGGGCAGCGTCGACGAGGTGATCCTTGTCGACGACTGTTCCAGCGATGGCACCGTGGCGCTCGCCCGCCGGCTCGGCCTTACCGTAGTCGAACATGACGAGAACCTCGGCTACGGCGGTAACCAGAAGTCCTGCTACCGGCTGGCGCTCGAACGTGGCGCCGATGTGGTGGTGATGCTGCATCCGGACCTGCAATACGACGCCAAGGTCGTACCCGTGATGATCGACCTGTTGCTCAATGATCACTGCGACGTGCTGCTCGGCAACCGCATCCGTTCCCGGCATGAGGCGCTGGAAGGCGGCATGCCGGTCTACAAGTACCTGGCCAACCGCGCACTCACGATGGTCGAGAACGTGTGGCTGGGTCAGAACCTTGGCGAGTTCCACTCCGGGCTGCGTGCCTACACGCGCGAGGTGCTAGAGACCCTGCCCTGGGAACTCAACAGTGACGACTTCGTGTTCGATACACAGTTCCTGGTACAGGCCGTGCAGTTCGGCTTCCGCATGGGCGATGTGCCGGTGCCCGTGCGTTACATGAAGGAAGCGAGCAGCATCAACTTCATGCGCAGCTGCACCTATGGCACGCTCACACTCTGGACGCTGCTTGAGCGGACCCTGCACCAGACGCACCTGATGCAGAGTCCGCGTTATACGCCCAAGGCCTGAGTTGCCCTAACGCGGGTCCCAGCCGAAGTCCACCGGCTCCATCATCGTGACCGGCTGGCGCGGCGTAAGGAAGATCTGGCGCAACCACGCCCGGTCGACCACCGACATGGCCGCCCACTGCTCGGTGGTGAAGATCGACTCAAAGAAAACGGGGCGCGCAGCCAGCGTCACCGACTGCTCCGCGGATTCCGGCACTACCCCACCGATGAGCGGTTGCTGACCGGCAAAACCGGCGGCAAGGCGTGAACCGAGCATCGAGGGTCTGAGCAGGCCCTCCGGGAGGTTGCCCAGATCCGGCCCTTCGAGGATCGCGATCGAGGCGCTCGGCGACAGGCCCGCGGCCTCCTTGGCCAACACGATCGAGTCCCACAAACCACCGATCTCATCGACCAGGCCGTGACGCATGCCACCCAGGCCCGTGTAGATCCTGCCCTGCGCGATCTCGGCGACCTTGTCCCGATCCATGCCGCGACCCTCGGCCACCGCAGTCACGAAGTCATTATAGAGCCCCAGGATGACTTCCTCGGCCCGCGCGCGCTCTTCCTCCGTTACCGGGCGGTGCGCGAGCTGCACGATGCCGGGCAGGCCCGGACCGTGGTTGATGTCCGCGCTGCGGCCAATCTGCACGTGGTCGTAGTCGATGCCGAGTTTCTCACTCAGCCCGTCATCGTAGATGTGCCCGCTGATGACGCCGATCGATCCGGTGATCGTGAGTGGAGACGCGAGGATCTTGTCGCCATACATCGAGATCCAGTAACCGCCCGAGCCAGCGACCTGACCCTGGCTGATGATCACCGGTTTGATCTTGGCCGTTTCGCGCAACTCACGCGCTACGAGGTCGGAGGGTAAGGGATCGCCGCCCGGCGAATCCACGCGCAGCACGACTGCCTTCACACGCGGGTTCGCGCGCACCTTGCGAATCATCTTGCTGAGCTTACGCCCGTTGATGCCGCTATCCATGGCACAGGGACCGATGGCATAGAGCACCGCGACCTGTGGCAGCTCCGACCATTCTTCCTGACGCCACACACGATCGCCCAGCAGCGGGCCAAGTCGCGCGACCTGCCCACCGCGACTGGCGCGCAGTTTGACCATCGGTGCGTTCTTGATCAGGTCGTGGTAGTCACCGACTACATCGATCAGGCCGAGTTCCTCGGCCTCGGAGGCCTGGACGGACCCCTTGTTGTCGACGATGTCCATGAGCGCCGCTTCATCCAGACCCCTGGCCTGCATGATCAGTTCGCTGGCGGTGCCCCAGAACTCGGTCATGACTTCGGTAAGCTGCTCGCGCGCGCCTTCGCTGAACTCGTTACGCGAGAACACCTCAACCGCAGTCTTGTACTTGAAGAAGCGCCATTCATCGAAGCCCACGCCGATCTTGGCGAGAGTCTCTTTGTAGTAGGAACGGCCGAAGTTGATGCCGCGCAGATCGATCTGGCCCATGGGGTCGATCCAGATCTCGTCGGCGACCGTGGCGAAGGCATAGCTCATGACGTTGACGCGATCGAAGTAGATCGAGACTGTCTTGCCGCGTTCGCGCATCCCGGCGAGCTGGGAGCGCAGCTCCCAGAGCATGGCCGGTGATGCCTGCAGGCCGGACATGTTGATCACGATGCCGTCGACCGACGGATCTTCTGACATGGCATTGATGTGGGCCAGTATGGCGAGGAAGCGCGGACGTTTGTCGAACCAGCCGTAGCGCCGGTAGGTTACCGGGCCGCGCAGGTTCAAGGTCGGGAAGGACTCCATCCCGGGCAGGGCGTCGCCGATCGCCGGTCCGCTGGTCCATTCGATCGACCAGGTCGTGCCGACGTGGTTACCGTCATCATCGCCACGCCAGGTTGCCGAGGGACGGGATCCCTTGAAGCCCAGACTGAGCCGGACCCCGTACTCGCCACCATCGTCACCACGGATACCCACGCTCACACCCGGCCACACCGCCGCATCCACACCATAGCCCCACACATCCTCGTCGTAGCTGGCATAGTTGAAGATTCCCGCGCGGTTACGCCAGCCGAGATAATCACTGTACAGAGTCCAACGTGGGCCGAAGGGGCGCACAGCGAGACTGAAGTGGTCGATGTTCTGGTAGCGGTTGGTGTCGTAGGCGTTCATCCACGAGAGCGAGGTCCAGCGCGTGCGCCACATCGCGTTGAGGATTGTGCGGTTGCTGTTGCCCAGCACATGGTCCGACCCACCCTGCCAACCGTAGCCCAGCCCGAAGCTGGCAGTACGATTGCCCATGCTCAGGCCGACGGTGTAGTCCGTGCCCGCCTCGCCAAACGCCGACTGGTGCCGCGCACTGAAGCCCAGGTACTTCAGCCCCAGGACCGTCGAAAAATCCTCGGCCGTGCCGGATTGTTTGTTCGTAAGCCAGTCCAGGTACAACCCGTAGCGATCGACCTGCCGCCAGGCACCCGGCAGCGTGCGGCCAGCCCACACACTGCGCGAGGCCACCGGACTGTCCGCCGTACGTGACAGCTCATCACGATAGAATTCGTAGAACTGCGACTGCGCCTGTACCTGAGCCGGCCAAGCCAGGCTGGTCAGAATCAGGCACGAGAAGAGGGTCAGCAGGCAGCGAGTCATCGGCGGGACCTCCGGGAGGGTTGGGTTCGGGCGTGAATCCTACTCCTGACGCGCCACAGCTTCCAGAGTTGCAAGGAATCAGGATGAACTAATCCGTGCTAGGTTCTCCCTTACCCCCTCGCCGCCGGGAGAACAGCCCATGCTGCGCTTCGTCGTGATTCTGCTGCTCGTCGCTGGCTCCGCCAGTGCCGAAGAAGGCGTGTTCGCCAACGAGTTGACTTTCGAGGACCTCGACGGCAACAAGGTGGCCGTAGCCACGCTCCTGGAGACCGGCCCGGTGATCCTCGACTTCTGGGCCACATGGTGCGGACCCTGCAAGCTGGCCATGCCCGCCTGGGCGGAGCTGGCCGGGCAGTATGCCGAGCAGGGTGTCAGGCTGGTGCCCGTCAGCTGGGATCATCCGCGCATGTACGAGCGCATCACCGACTGGTTTGAGCAACGCGAGTTCGAGTTCTCCTCGCTCGTGGATGCAGACAAGCAGGCCGGTCGCGCGCTCGGCGTGGTGAGCCTGCCCACGACCTTCCTGATCGCCCCCGATGGCAAGATCGTGTTCAGCCACGTTGGCTACGCCCAGGGTGACGAACGCTTGCTCGAGTCAGAGCTGCGTAAAGTCCTCGGCCTCGAGGACGAGTAGGCCCGGTTCCTTCTTCACTCACTGTTGGTCGCGCCGTTCTCCGGCGCGCCGTCCTTTACGCACGACTGACAGCGTCGCCGCGCGCGATGGGTGATGCTTTCGGCGTGATCGATCACGTCCGTAATGCGAATCACCTGCCGCGTGTGCGGCAAGCCCGAAAGGTCAAGATGAAGAATCATGTGAAGGCTGTTCCCTTGGTCCTGATGATCCTGTTCGCCGGCGCTATCAGCGTCATCGGCATTGCCAGCGCCGTAGATACGGCCCATGCGGCCGAAGTGACTCTCCTGTACAACGGATCCGTAAATGCCGAGCTGCATGATTGCGGTTGCAAGAAGCGCCCACTGGGTGGACTGGCCCGTCGAGCTGCCCTGATCGATGAACTCTCGACGGGGCACGATGTCCTGCTCCTGGACGCAGGCAACCTGATGGGCGACCCCACGCGCGACAGCTCCGCGCAGTCCAGCTTCGTGGCCGTGCAGACCGCGGCCATGGGTTATGAGGTCGTGGGCATGGGTGCCTATGAGTTCGGGCACGGGGCTGACGCGGTGCGGCAAGCTGCGCAGGCCAGCGGGCTGCGCTTCGTGTCGGCGAATCTGGATGCAGATGATAATGCCGGGGTTGAACGTTGGGTTGTGGTCGAACGTGACGGCGTGCGCTTTGGCGTGACCAGTGTGATTGATCCGGGATACGACCGGGCGCCGTACGATGAGGGTCCGGGCGGGTTGAGGATCACCGATCCGGTGGCCGCGCTGGAGCGTGAGCTTCCGCTGCTGCGTGCGGAATGCGATGTGGTGGTGCTGCTGGCCAACATGGAGGGCAGCGAGGGAAGCCTGCGGCTGTTGCAGGAACTCGGCGACGGTGCCGTGGACATCGTGATCGATGGCGCGGGATCGCGGCAGAACCGCAGGCCACTGGAGGTCGGCACAAGCCTGGTCCTGGCGGCCAACGGTCGCGGGAAGTATCTCGGCGAGACTGCGCTGGTTATCGAAGGAGGTACGGTGACGGCACCCTCGACCGCGGTGCATGCGCTTGATGTGAAATTACCTGAGGACGAGGGCATCGCGCACGAGGTTAGCGAGTTTGAGGCAACGCAGGAGACGTTGGCCCAGAGCCGCTGAGACTGGTGGTGGAGTTCCGACGTCGGAACCGGGGGTGGCGGTTACCTCCAGTTCCGACGCCGGAACTGGCGCAACTACACTGACCTACTGGACTGAACTACCGTGCGAATCGCAATCTCCACACACACGGCAGACAACTTGCTCTCCCCCCTTCATCCGAGGGAGGAACAATGTCTGATCAAGCCACCAGGTTGACCCAAGTACCTGAAGATACCCACGAGGGCCCCGATATCTCGCGCTTCCTGGCGCGGCATCACGTGGCGCTCATCGTCATCGACGGGCCGCATCGCGGCGCAGAGTATCCGATCCGGCGCGAGCGCACGGTGTTCGGGCGTTCGCGCAAGGCGGATCTCGTATTCGACGAGGACACGCTGTCGCGCGAACATGCGGCTATCCGTTACGAAGACGGGCACTTTGTGCTCGAAGACCTCGGCAGCGCCAATGGCTGCCGGCACAACGGCCGGTCGGCGCACAACTCTGTGCTCGAGCACGGTGACGTCATCCAGATGGGCCGCGTCCGCATGAAGCTCATCGTCGAGGCGCGTGAGCCCGACCCGCGGACGCAGGTGCTGGACGCGGACTGATTCCATGCCCCGCAAACTTCCAGCCCGCGTCGGCAACTACGACGTCTCCGAGTTGCTTGGTCGGGGCGGTATGGGCGAGGTCTACCTGGCCCGGCAGCCCGAGCTTGCCCGCGATGTCGTACTGAAGGTGCTGCGCCGGGATCACGACGAAGATCCGGCGCGAGCGGACCGCTTTTGTCGCGAGGCGCAAACTGCGGCAATGATCCAGCACCAGAACGTGGTTGCCGTGCACGACTTCTTCAGTTGGCGCCGCGAATACTACATCGTGCAGGAATACGTGCAGGGCGAGGATCTGGGCACGGTGATCCGTCGCGAGGGCAACCTGCCCTGGCGCATCGCCGCTCTGATCGCGCTCGGCATGATGCGCGGCCTGGAGGAAATCCACGCACGCGAGGTCGTGCATCGCGATCTCAAACCACCCAACGTGCTGATCGGGCAGGGTGGCGAAGTCAAGATCGCCGACTTCGGCATCGCCTTTGACCTTACCGGGCCTGCACTTACGCGGACCGGACACGCCATCGGCTCGCCACCCTATATGTCACCCGAACAGATGCAGGGCGATACGGTCGACTACCGCACCGATCTCTTCAACCTGGGCGTGATCATTTACGAGATGGTCGCCGGAGACGTGCCGTTCGCCGCGCATGATCCGGTCGGCGGAATCGGGCTCCTGCACCGCGTGAAGACGGGGAGCTACAAACCACTCGGCGAGGCAGCCCCGCGCACGCCGCGCTGGCTGCGCAAGATGGTCGAGAGCTGTTTGCAGCCCAAGGCGCGCAAGCGCCCCGCCGACGTGGTGAGCCTGCGCCGGGACCTCGAGCGCCGGCTCAAGTCACCCTCACCCGCCGATGCGCGCGACATCATCGCCAATCATCTGTTCGACCCCGTGCTGCTCGCGTCAGAGAAGAACGAGACGATCGTGATCGGTGAAGCGGAGATGGAAACCCTGGCGCGGGCCGGCAGCAAGAATCCGGTACGCTGGTGGCGGCATGCGCTTGATGTCGCGGCGCTGGCGGCTGTGTTGGTGGCGGGGTGGTGGCTCTTCGATGCAGAGATTGCGTCGGCAGGAAACGAGATTGGTGCCGAGGTGGGCAGACAGGGCGGGGAGATCGGACGGTTGCTGGGCAGCAGGAGCTTGCTGCGCTTCACCGGTCAGTTGCTGTTCGGCCTGTAAGCGACATCGTGCTTGCACGTCCTGGCGCAAGCGGTGCACCGAACGAAACTCCGCAACTACGACACCTTCTGTTCGAGCATCTCGGCAATCCAGACCTTGATAATCGACTGCCGCGTCACCCCGAGCCGTTTTGCCTCGCGATCGAGCGACTCGATCATCCACTCGGGAAAATCAACATTGACCCGCCGCGGCTTCTGACTGCGCCTGCAAGCCTCTGTCACGTCCAGATCCGAAGAGACATCCTCTCCCCGATCGAACTTCTCGTCGAATTCACGCGCCTTCATAGATCTCGACCTCCTCGGTTCGCGATCGCCGGATTGAAATGATCCGGATGCGATCAGCTCTGTAGGTGATCACCGCCGACCAGTGCTTCCCCGCGATTCTGCCAATGACCAAGAATCGCGGTTCATCGGTCGTCCGGGCCGGAACCTCGACCAGCATCTCATCGAGCCACAGGAGCCTCGCCTCGACGAAGTCCAATCCGTGCTTCTCCTTGTTCGCCTGGCTCTTGGCCTCGTCGTACTCGAAGTCCATTTTGGCCCTTGGGAGGCCAGTTATGGTATATATTCTATATCTTTATTGGGTACTCGTCAAACTGAACCCGGATCGCCCTTCAGGCACCCTCACGGCACAATGAAATCCACCCGCATGTCCCGATCCGGATCGATCACCACTTCCCTGCTCATCCAGAGCGGCTCGGCGCCTTCCTGGTAGTAGGCGTAGATCACGATCTCGTCAGATACGGGATGCACCCCGCCCGGCTCACCGTCCTCAAGTGTGAACTCGAGGGGCCAGTTGACCGGCAGCAGCCCCATCGGAATGCTGTAGCGCCCGTTCTCGTCGGTTCGCGTGTGCGGTCGCTGCGAGATTTCAGCGGGGTCGCGGTACCACAGGAACAGATCCTTATCGAAGACCTGCTCTTCGTCATCAGTCGTGAACGTGAGTGTGATGTGGTAGAGCCCGGGTGGGACGTTACTACCCTCATCATCCGTTGCATCCCAGCCAGGAGACATTCCCGAACCTGCCGGGCAAGGAAAAGCCCGGCCGTCGCAACGGCCGGGCTTTTCGCTGTGTCCGCACGTGAGAACTGGTGAAGCTAGGGAGACCGTGTAGTCGCTTCACCGGTCCATCTGGGACGACCTAAATCTACTACTTCCAGGCACCTGAAGATGCACGTAATTCAACCGCTCCAGCTCGTAGTTTCGCGCCGCTCCGCACGATTCCCCATGCCCCCACAGCGTGGAGCGCCCGACAGGCGCTGAGCAAGCGCCCGGGGCCGGCCGGGGCGGCTGCGGGCCAAAGCCGCGGGCCAGAGCCACCGCGTACGCCGTCGCGATTTACCCATCCCTGACGACAAATCCCGTCATGCAGCACTACTATTGCTGGACCGGGATCCCGAGCCGTCGGAGAAGAAATGCGCATCCTCGTCGTCGAAGACGAACCCAGCCTTCGCGAAGGTCTCGTCGACCTGCTCTCGCACCATGGTTACGAGGTCGACGCCGCCGTCGATGGTGAATCAGCAGTCCGTGTCGGGCT